>Ga0315273_10003783_pt1 | contig 18301 bp, 22 predicted proteins | sample YL17G02_0_MG_FD_205753 | JGI IMG/M metagenome (GOLD analysis project Ga0315273, IMG submission 205753) | Sediment microbial communities from Yellowstone Lake, YNP, Wyoming, USA - YL17G02_0 | ecosystem: Environmental > Aquatic > Freshwater > Lake > Sediment | place: USA: Wyoming | collected...
GATCGCTGGCATCATCACGAACTTCGCGGCCGAGGGCACAGCCCGTGACGCATCAGACCGAGGATTCCGCACGATCGTCCTTGCCGACTGCTGCGAGAGCATCAACGATGAGATGCACCTGTTCTCCGTCACGCAGATACTCCCCGCTATCGCAGAGGTCGCGACCGCAGCCGACTTCATCGACACTGCGAGCGCCATCTGACCCGCCGGGATGCAGTGAGGGTGGTGCGAGTGTGAACCAGGTTGAGGTAGGCGGACTCAGTATCGCCTACGAACGGGCCGGGTCGGGACCTCCACTAGTCCTCCTGCCCGGGTACGTAGGGGACGCCCGAGGAACATGGCACCATCAGATCGATGAACTGTCCGACGAGTTCACGGTCGTGGCCTGGGACACGCCGGGTTCCGGTCTGTCATCGGACCCACCCGATCCGTTCCGGTTGCCGGACTACGCCGACTGCTTGGCTGGATTCATAGAGGCGCTCAGCCTGGAGCGACCCCATGTGGCCGGCCTATCCTTCGGAGGAGGGCTTGCCCTCGAACTCTATCGTCGCCACCCAACGCTTCCGAGGTCATTGGTTCTCGCCAGCGCGTATGCAGGATGGGCTGGCTCGCTCCCCCCTCAGATCGTCGAGGAGCGTCTGCAACAGGTCCTGCAACTGGCTGACCTTCCACCCGACAGATTCGTGGCTGCCGTGCTCCCGACGATGTTCTCGAGATCCGTGTCCGCGCAGACGCTTCAGGAGTTCGGCGCGAACATATCCAACTTCCATCCGGATGGTCTCCGTAGCATGGCGCGGGCTTTCGCCGAGGCGGACGTCCGAGACGTTCTGGGCCGCATCGATGTGCCGACGCTACTGCTGTATGGAGACGCTGATGTCCGCGCTCCGCTTGATGTAGCCGAGAAGCTTCACGCGGCCATCCCTGCATCGGAGCTCGTCGTCATGGCGGGTGTCGGTCACGTGAGCAGCGTCGAGGCAGGAGCGCGATTCAGCACCGAGATGAGAACCTTCTTGCGGTCGGTGGGGATCGCACCAGAGTGAAAGGCCCCGTCCGCACAGTCCGTCTAGCTAGCGGCAGTCCTCGCCCTAGGCATATACGCCCTCTCGGTGTAGAAGGTAGGGAAGAGGGAAGGGAGGGCGCCATGCCCGAGTTCACGAACGTTCACCGCGGGATGCTGCTGGTGACTCTGTTCCTTGTCGTCGGGGTGGCCGGCACCGCGTGCAGCAAGAGTTCGTCGACCACGTCTCCAGCGGTCGCCTCGCCCGCGGGATCCGCTCAGGTCTCGGCAGGCGGCGGGGGAGTCACCCTGGAACAAGGTCTCGGTGACGCCTTGGTGTTCACGCCGACGAAGCTCACCGTTAAGCAGGGTGACACCATCACGGTTTCGAACGTGGGCACCATGCCGCATACGTTTACCGTGACGGACCAGAGTATCCGTGCTGTCAATACCCCCGGACAGTCCAAACAGGTGAAGATCGATCTAGCTCCGGGGACATACGCCTTCGTCTGCACCTACCACGCTGCGTCCGGGATGACGGGCACGCTGGTCGTCAAGTGAGCGCCGCATGATGCTGGCTTGGCTGGACAACGTTCAAACCAGTGGTGAGCTGCTGAAACAACTTTCGAAATTGCCGATCTAGGGCCTTCTGGGGCCGATTTCGGCAAGTATTCGAACCGATTTTGCGCCGCCGCGGGTAGCCTGGTGCCTGGAGGTATTGCGCCATGAAGGTGACGATCCGGTACTTCGACGGGTGCCCGAACTGGCAGGTGGCTGAGACAAGGATGCGCGAGGCCCTCCTCGCCACCGGTGCTGAGGCTGAGGTGGCATGTGAACTGGTCGAGACCCAAGAAGAGGCTGAGGGCCTGCAGTTCGCGGGGTCTCCAACCATCCTGTTGGACGGCGCCGACCCCTTTCCGGCGGAGACTCAAAGCTTCGGCCTGACCTGTCGCGTCTATCGAACCGAGGCGGGGAACGAGGGTTCTCCATCGGTGCAGCAACTCATTCACGCGCTGGGCCGGTAGACACGCCCGCGACCTGCAGCGCCAAGCGGCTATCGGGATGCCACCAGCGCCTCTAGGCCATCGGAGCCCATTGGGGGTTCGGCGAGCCAAGGCACGAGCACGACCCGCTGTGCGAAGCCGTCGACCACCTCGCGGATGAAAGGAGCCTCAGCAGAAGCCCGCGCGGCAAGCAGGGAATCGGTGGTCCCGGTGGCGGCGAGGCTCTGATTCACGATCCACGCGTGCGGTTCGATACCCGCGCGACGCAGGTCGGCGGCCAACCGGGCGGCCTCATGCACCGGAGTGGCCTCAGCAAGGGTGACGATGAGCACACGAGTGAAATCGGGATCACGGAGCCGCGGAAGGAGCGTCCGGACCGCCTCGGGCAGGTCGTTGTGGGTGCGCTCGACCTCCCGATGATACGACTCCGCAGCATCGAGCAGCAGCAGCGTGTGTCCGGTTGGCGCGGTGTCGAGAACCACGAACCCGTCCTGGCCGTCGGCGACCGTTCGCGCGAAAGCTCGGAACACTGCGATCTCTTCCGTGCAGGGGGAGCGAAGGTCTTCCTCGAGCAGCGCACGTCCCGCCTCGTCGAGGTCGGCACCCGCCGCAGCCATGACTTCGGCGGAATAGACGGCGGTCTCGACCTCGGGGTCGATACGCGAGACCTCAAGGCCAGCCACATCACCCACCGCGGCGTCCACATGCGCGGCGGGGTCGGTGGTCGACAGGTGCACCCGGTGACCTCGGTTGGCCAACGACGTCGCAATCGCGGCAGCCAGGGTGGTCTTGCCGACGCCTCCCTTGCCCATCGTCATGATCACCCCTCGGCCTGCCTCGGCCATCTCGTCCACCAGGCGAGCGAGAGGCTCCGTGCCCGCCGATGGTTCGGGGTCGGGGATGGTTCTTGCGGCCCCGGTCGCCGGCCCGCCGTCTCCGAACATCTGCGCGAGGCCGTCGGTCCCCATCGGGGAACGAGCCAGCAGTGGTACGTCTGATCGTGCGAGTGCGGCGAGCCCGGGTGCGATCTGCGCCAGGGCCTCGCGTTGACGAGCGAGGAGAGCTCCGGCCATCGGGTCAACGGTGTCCGCGTCGGGGAACAGACCGTTGAGGACGAGGGCTTGGTTGGCCATCCCTGCGTCCACGAGTTCGGATCGCGTTCGCTCAGCTTCACGAAGCGCGGACACTTCAGGTCGGCTCACGAGCACGAGCGTCGTGCGGGCCGGATCGGCCAGCGCCGCCAGGCTCTCCTCATAGAGGGTCTGCTTGGCTTGCAGACCGGCGAGCGGACCGATGCAGGATGTGCCCGTCACGTTGTTCTGGATGAATCCGGTCCAAGCCGCCGGCAGCTTGAGCAAGCGAAGCGTGTGTCCCGTGGGGGCAGTGTCGAACACGACGTAGTCCACATCCGCGGTGGCCTGCGGGTCGGCGAGGAGCCTGGCGAAGGCGTCGAACGCTGCGATCTCGACGGTGCACGCGCCCGAGAGTTGCTCCTCGATCGACGCTACCGTCTCGGGGGGAAGGAGGCCCCGGTACGGGCCCACGACCTCCTCGCGGTAGGCCGCGGCTGCTTGCTCGGGATCGATGTTGGCGGCGGTCAAGCCGGGTGCGCCCGGGACCGGGCGCGGCGTCGCGGCCAGATCGCATCCGAGCACCTCATCGAGGTTGGACGCGGGGTCCGTCGAAACGAGCAGTACGCGAGCCCCCCTGCGGGCAAGCGCGAGAGCGGTCGCGCAAGCAACCGACGTCTTGCCCATTCCGCCCTTTCCCGTGAAGAACAGGTTGCGCGTCGGATGGATGAGGAAGTTGGGCAACTCGCCCATCAACAGCAGCCCGAGGAGGGCTCACATCCTGCCTGCACGACGGGCAAGGAGGTCGCGGCGTGCGGGGCGGCAGCGGCCCCGAGCAGTTCGTTGGCAAGTTCCCGGGTGGCCCGAGCGGGCGTCTCCTTGACCTTGAGCGCCGTGCGAATGGCTCCGGCAAGCGCCTCTTCGGGGATCCCGAGTTGGCGCGCGTTGTTCACGTGGTATTCGAGGCAGGACTCGCAGTTGCTGCCGATCGCAGCACCGATGGCGACCAGTTCTTCGATCTCGGGCGTGTAGGAGAGTCCCTCGGGCGCTTTCACCCCCGCCCACTCAGCGAGACGCGAACGTGGGGGGAACTCACCCTGGCTTACCGCGTCACCGTTCAGCAGGATCAGCGGCAGCGCGGCATCACCGTGGGTCTGAAGCGCGCCGGCCACGACGGGTCGCCCGGCGAACTCTCCCGGCTCCTGCGCGAGGTTGTAGCGCCGGACCATAACTCCCTGCGTGGAGAGCCAGTCGAGATCGGCCGCGAACTGCACGAGGGCGGGATCGACATCGGGACCGCAGACGCCGGTCGAGCAGCACATCGCTGGGTCGAATACTTCCATGGTCTTCATCTTGCTGCCTCCATCTCCGATCGGACGCGCGCCTGATCTAGCGCGTCCAGCATGTTGTTGAACCGGTGCAGGACGTGTGGATCCGCGCAGTAGCAGACCCGAGCCCCGTCGACCTCACCTCTGATAAGCCCGGCGTCTTTGAGCACCTTGAGGTGCTGGGATACGGTCGCTTGCGCTAGCGGCAGGGCCTCGACGATCTCACCGCACGTGCAAGTAGAACGCGCGAGCAGGATGCGAAGGATCTGGACACGCGCGGGGTGTGCCAACGCCTTGGCCACCAGCGCAACCTCGTCGTCGATCTGCGCCGGGTCCGTCGGGACAGGAAGCAGATCGAGGGAGGGTGGACAGCAGTCTGGCTCAGTCCTATCGGTCATCGTCGATATACGATAGCATACGAGCGAGAATCGTCTGGTTGTACGCGCTAACAGGCCGTTGGCGCAGTATGCCAACCTCCTCGGGGTTGTGGGAGCGCGTGCCCAGACAGCGTGGAAGGAGTCGCCGAAATGTTCAGCAAGATCGTGGTCGCAACGGACTTCTCGGAGGCCTCGGACAGCGTCATCGGCTGTCTGCATGGTCTGAGGCCGCTAGGCGTGCAGGAAGTCATCCTGATGCATGCCCTGGGGCTCCGACACCTTGAGGAGCTTAAGTATCTGTTGGCGCCTCAAGCCGAAAGGAAGCTGCAAGATCAGAAGGCAGTGCTCGTCGATCAAGGGTTTCAGGTGACGGTCAGGATCGAACCGGGGCTGCCTTCCGCTGAGATCAACCGGGTCGCACGGGAGACGGAGGCATCCATGATCGTCGTCGGCTCCCACGGCGCCACTCTGTCCCGCGAGGTCCTTCTGGGCAGCGTTGCGACAGAGGTCCTTCACCGGTCCCGCCATCCAGTGTTAGTCGCACGCCTGAAGATCCACGATACCGTCGATGATCGGACGCGCTGCGAGATGGTGTGTACGGACTTCCACCGCCACGTGCTGTTCGCTACCGACTTCTCCGACACCGCTGAACGCGCCTTCGGCTACGTCGAGAAGATCGTCGAGAGCGGAGGACGACGCGTGACCCTGCTCCACGTGCAGGACCGCTCCCACATCGAGCACCACCTGCTTGATCGCCTCGATGAGTTCAACCGTATCGACGAAGAGCGTCTGGCGCGCATGCGCGCACGGCTCCAGGAGCTCGGCGCCGACGACGTGCGCATCGAGCTGCCATACGGCCACCCGGTCGATGAGATCGTCGAGCGCGCCGCTGGCGAAGACGCGACGCTGATCGTGATGGGAAGTCAGGGCCGCGGAGTGCTGGCAGCGATGGTGCTTGGCGGCGTCAGCCTTCGGGTGACGCGCCTGACGAGCGTGCCCGTGCTGGTGGTCCCACCGATTCGCTCGAGTCAACGTCCATGACGCGCAGTCCGCTGATCAAGGCAGTCTCGACACGCCCAGGGATACAGAGGGAGGAACCATGGTGACGGGTTTTCCAGAAGTGCTGTTCGTTTGCGTCCACAACGCCGGGCGAAGTCAGATGGCAGCGGCCCTGCTGGATCACCACGCGAAGGGCCGCGTTCAGGTGCGATCCGCAGGGAGCACGCCCGCGGATGAGGTCAACCCGGCGGTCGTAGCCGCGATGGAAGAGGTCGGCCTGGAGCTGTCCAGGGAGTTCCCCAAGCCGCTGACGAGCGAGGCGGTCGAGGCCGCGGATGTCGTGATCACGATGGGCTGCGGCGACGCATGTCCGGTGTTTCCGGGGAAGCGCTATCTGGACTGGGATCTTCCCGACCCAGCGGGCAAGACCCTGGAAGAGATCCGCATCATCCGCGACGAGATAGACCGGCGAGTTCGCGGACTGCTCGATGAACTCCTAAACACGTGAGTCCGGCACAAGGCACGATTAAGCGACTCTCATTCCTCGACCGCTATCTCACCGCTTGGATCTTCCTCGCCATGGCCATCGGTGTGTTCTTGGGCTGGGCGTTTACCGGCGTCCCCGACTTCATCAACAAGTTCAACTCCGGCACCACCAACATCCCGATCGCCATCGGTCTTATCGTCATGATGTATCCGCCGCTGGCCAAGGTGAAGTATGAGGAGCTGGGTGACGTCTTCCGCGACTACAAGATCCTCGGTCTCTCGCTGATCCAGAACTGGCTCATCGGGCCTTTCGTGATGTTCTTCCTCGCGATCATCTTCCTGCACAACTACCCCGAGTACATGGTCGGGCTCATCATGATCGGTCTGGCGCGCTGCATCGCCATGGTCATCGTCTGGAACCAGCTCGCCAGGGGTGACACCGAGTATGCCGCCGGCCTGGTCGCCTTCAACAGCGTCTTTCAGGTGCTCTTCTACAGCCTCTTCGCCTGGATCTTCGTCACCAAGTTGCCGCCGCTGTTCGGCATCCACGGTGTCGCGGTCGATGTCTCCATCGGCCAGATCGCCAAGAGCGTGGCGATCTACCTAGGTATCCCGTTCGTGGCCGGCATGCTCACCCGCTATCTGGGGCTCAAGTACAAGGGCCGCGAGTGGTACGAGCAGGAGTTCATACCCCGTATCAGCCCGCTGACGCTCATCGCCCTGTTGTTCACGATCCTCGTGATGTTCAGCCTCAAGGGCGACCTCATCGTGAAGTTGCCACTCGATGTGGTGCGTATCGCGATCCCTCTTCTTCTCTACTTCGTGATCATGTTCTTCGTGAGCTTCTTCATGGGTCGCAAGATCGGTGCCGACTACTCCAAGACGGCCACACTCTCGTTCACCGCGGCCAGCAACAACTTCGAGCTCGCCATTGCCGTGAGCGTGGCCGTGTTCGGCATCGGCTCGGGCGTTGCGTTCGCCGCGGTGATCGGGCCGCTTGTCGAGGTGCCAGTGCTCATCGGGCTCGTGAACGTGTCCCTCTGGATGGGGCGCCGGTACTGGGGCATGAGCGACGAGCCGACGCCGACCACAATCGCGGTGGGCGAGACTTCCGAAGGGATGTGAGGGCGATGGGAGCACGCGCAGTAATCCAAGGCAGTGACTGCGGGTTTCGCACCCGGGTGGTGGCGAGCGCGGAGGGCGGTCGCCACGTTCACTTCGCGATCAGCACGGACTGCGAGAAGGTCGCCGCTCTGGCGACGGGGCTAACCGAGCACGGCCCCTTCGATGCCTTCGACGAGATCGATCCGCGCACGGAAGGCAGTCTCATGAATGTCGTGCGCCAGCATCTCCAAGGCTGCTGCTCCGGGTGCGCCGTGCCCGTGGGACTGTTCAAGGCCATGCAGGTGGCTACCGAGGTGGCCCTGCCCCAGGACATCTCGATCGCGGTGTCGCTCGACCGAGCGGAGGGCACCGCTCCTGATGCGCCGCGGTGAGGACGATCAAGTCATCTGAGCAGAGACCCTGGCGCTGCAAGCATATCCGCCGCAACCCCTTGCAGCCGGGGCGCCACCTCCGGCGAAGCGCTGGCCGGAACGGTTGGCTCGTTGGATGAGGTTCCCGTTCTGCTGGGGTTGGTCTACCTGGCCTTGTGGGCGCGCGAGCGATTCACCTGGCCGCGCCCAGCCCGCAGCGGCACCTTAGCAAGTCGCTAGGTCCCGTCGGGACCGGGACCTTCGACCCCGCAACTTCCTCCCCGGCGATCCATCATGAGGGTATGGACCTCTCAAGAAATCTTGAGCAATCAGCAAGGGCCCGCTTGTTCGGAGCGCTCGCGGATCCCGCCCGCATCCAGATCCTCGACCAGCTTCGGGGCGGCAGCCGGTGCGTCTGCGAGCTGGAGGGGATCGCCGGAGGAAGCTCCAGCCTTCTCGCCTATCACCTGAAGATTCTGCGCGAGGCGGGGCTCGTCACTTGCACTCGCGAAGGTCGCAAGGCCCGCTACGAGATCGTCCCTGGTGGTCTCGCGAGCCTGCAGAGAGCGAGCGCTTCCTGGTCCTCGGGCATCGGGCGCAGACAGGCGGTCGGGGTATGAGCACGCTTGAGGCCACCGAGCACCGGCAGGCCAGGGACACAGTGGTCTGGCTCAAGGTTGTGCTCGGAGCGGTCGCATGGGTGATGGCCTACCGGTTGAACGACGGCCTTTGGAACTGGCTCCTGTTCGATGTGATCGGGCTCGACCCAGCCACGCGACTGGGGTCTTCCCTGCACTTCTTCTTCTACGACACCATCAAGATCTTCTTGCTGCTGGGCGGGATCGTCTTTCTGATGAGCCTCGTCCGTTCGTTCGTTCCACTGGAAAAGACGAGGGATCTGTTGGAAGGGCGCAGGCAGGGCGTCGGCAACGTCGCTGCGGCCGGCCTCGGGGTCGTCACCCCGTTCTGTTCCTGCAGCGCGGTGCCTGCCTTCATCGGGTTCGTGTCCGTGGGCGTCCCGCTGGGCGTGACCTTGACGTTCCTGATCGCGAGCCCGCTGGTGAACGAGGTGGCGCTCGTCCTGCTCTTGGGCATGTTCGGGTGGCAGATCGCGCTGATCTACGTGGTGGCTGGCCTCACGATTGCGATCTTCGCCGGCTACGTGCTCGGTCGCCTCGGCGTCGAGCGTTGGGTGGAGCCCTTCGTCTTCGAGGTCCCCGCAGCAGGCTCGGCCGGTAGCGAACGCCCGAGCACTCGGGAGCGCATGGCCCTGGCGCGTGAAGAGGTTCGCCGCATCGTCGGCAAGACCGCGCCGTATCTGATCATCGGGATCGCGCTGGGCGCCCTCATCCACGGCTGGGTACCGGAAAGCTTGTTCGTTCGCTACGCGGGGACGGACAATCCGTTCGCCGTGCTCTTCGCGGTTCTGCTCGGCGTGCCCCTGTATTCCAACGCCGCAGGGGTGCTGCCACTGGTCGAGGCGCTTCACGCCAAGGGTCTGCCGATGGGAACCCTGCTCGCCTTCATGATGGCGGTCGTCGCGCTCTCGCTGCCGGAGATGATCCTGCTGCGCCGCGTGCTGCGTCCGCCCCTGATCGCAGCCTTCATCGGTGTCGTGGCAGTCGGGATCTTGATCGTCGGCTACTTGTTCAACGCCATCCTCTAGGAAAGGAAGCCAACCATGACTACACAGATCCGCATCCTGGGACCGGGATGCGCTCGGTGCAAGCAGTTGTATGAGGGAACGCTCCAAGCCGTCGCCGACCTCGGCCTGGACGCCGAAGTGCAGAAGGTCGAGGACATCTCGGAGATCGTTGCGCGCGGGATCCTCTCGACACCGGCACTCGTCGTCGATGACGAGCTGGTGTTGGTCGGACAGGTTCCCAGCAGCAGCAGGCTCCGCGAGATCCTGGCCCCGGCCGGCTGATCGGGGTAGGTATCGCGATGACCGCACAGTCGAAGCAGAAACCAGACCGCCTCGCCCATCCGCGCGCACCCTTGTCGCGTCGCGCTTTCCTGATCCGTGGGGTGGCTGTGGCCGGAGGCGCGATCGCCTTGCCCGTGCTGAGTCAAGAGCCGGCAAGCTGCAGCGAACGGGCATTGGGAAGCGGCGCTCCTACAACGAGCGGAGTGCTCGCGACCGTGGACCAAGGGGACCTCAAGGATGTAACCGACAGCATCATGTGTGAGGGTGGTTGCGGCAAGACCGTCTACGTGGGCGAACTCACAGACGCCTGCTCGATCGCCGCGAAGATGAAGCTCCAGGCGGCGACCTATCTGGCACAAGGGATGACTCCGCCGCAGGTGCTGGATCAGTTCGCTGCGGACTTCGGCGAAGGGGTGCTGGCCGCTCCCACCAAATCGGGTGTGAACCTCCTTGCGTGGCTGGTTCCGTTGGTCGGGCTCGGCGTCGGTGGTGCGACCGTCGCCGCGGCCCTTACGAACGGCAGGCGGGTACAGGCCTCGATTGGGCAGGTTGCCCCCGAGACCGATCCCACCATGCTTTCCCGCATCGAGGACGAGGTAGGCAAGGAGACGTGAACTCGCCATCAACGCGCATCGGGGATGAGGGAGTCTCTCTGGCCGGTTGGCGCGGCGAAGGGCGGAGGTGTTGAGCGGTGACCCTCTACCTCGTCAGTGCCCTCGTAGTCTTCGTCTTCTCGGGCGTGCTGTCGATGGCAGGTCTGGGCGCAGCGTTCTTGTTCGTGCCCTTCTTCTTCTATCTCGGGGTGCCGCTGCCCGAAGCCACGTCGACCGCACTCCTGCTCAACGCGGTGAGCCTCTCCTTCGCGGCCTTCACGTACTGGCGTGCGGATCTGATCGATTGGAGAGTCGGCCTTCCCGTGGCGGTTACCGCGGTAGCTCTCGCGCCTCTGGGAGCTCGAGCGACGCCGTACGTAGACAAGAGCGTCCTGCTCGCCCTCTTCGCTGCCTTCCTCGTCTTCGCCGGGGCCATGATGCTGTTCTTCAAGCCCAAGCCACGCGATCACGAGATGTCCGGAGCGGTGGAGGCCGGCGTGGGTGCCGGGGTTGGTGGGGTCGCGGGCTACCTCGGCGGACTGCTCGGGGTTGGGGGGGGAAACTTCATCCTGCCGATGTTCAACTGGCTCGGGCTCGACGCCAAGGTGGCGGCGGGAACGACGGCGGTGGTCGTCGTCTTCGCGTCGCTCTCCGGATTCCTCGGCCATGCATCGATGGGCGGCCTGGATCCGGCGTTCATCGGCGTTACGGCCACGGCGGCGGCGGGCGGATCCCTCGTCGGCGCCCACTTCATGAAGACGAAACTCTCATCGGTTCAACTGAAGCGGATCATCGGCGTGATGCTCTGGATCATCGCCGCGAAGATGATCCTCGATCTCATCACCTAGCGAAGGAGGCACAACATGGCAACGCAGCACACCCCGCCCGAATGGGCGTTCGAGTTCCACGGGCACCTCTGCCCGTTCATGCCGATTGGCTACCGGATGGGCATGGAAGCACTCGCCCATCTGGGCGTTGAACGCGAGCAGGATCACGGTTTCTTCATCTTCCCGGAACTCGGCGAAGGCCATCCTCAGACCTGCATGATGGATGGGATGCAGGTAGCCACCGGCGCCACGTACGGCAAGGTGTTGATGGCCAAGACCTTCTACGGCAAGCTCGCGGCAACCTTCTACCACCCGTCCAAAGGTGCGGTGCGTTTCGTGCTTCGGCCCGGCTTCATCGACGAGATGGGGGCCTTCGAGTTCTTCGCCTACCGCAAGCGGGGGATCGAGCCCTCGCAGATCCCGGCTGCGGTCGTGGATGAGGTCACCCAGTGGATGTATGAGCAGTCGGACGAGGCCATGTTCAAGGTCGAGTCCAAGCCAGACTTCTCATTCACGCCCGTCAAGGGTTCGTTCAACAAGACGAAGTGCAGCGCGTGCGGCGAGTACGTGTTCGACCGCTACGTCCGGACGAAGGACGGACAGCCCGTCTGTATCCCTTGTTCCGAATACGGCAAGTAAAGGCCAAGAGGAGATCGAGATGTCGATGCAGATCAAGGTGCTGGGCCCTGGTTGCGTCAACTGCCACCGTCTGCGGTCAAACGTCGATCAAGCGGTGGCCGAACTTGCGCTGGACGCTGACGTGGAATCGGTGGAGGACGTCGCCGAGATGCTGGCCTACGGGATCATGGCCTCGCCGGCCCTGGTGGTCGATGAGCAGGTCGCCTTCGTTGGTCGCGTTCCCGATGTGGCACGCCTGAAGGATCTGCTCTCGGCCCGCGTGCTCGGATGAAGGCGCGCGCAGTCGGGGCAGGTAGCCGTAAGCGAGGCGATCGGATCGCTTCCTTCAGTCCTCGCTCGAACTTGAGGGCAGCCGTGTGAACCTTGGGAAGGAGATCGCCGTGTCCACCTCGCCGCCTCCCGGGTCCCGGCCTCCATCCGGTGCTAAGGGGCCGGTCAGAGTTCTGGAGCTATTCCGTACGTTTTTCGTCATCGGCCTGACCTCGTTCGGCATGGCGATCCTCCAGAACGTTCGCTCGGTTCCCGTCAAGCGACGATGGTTATCGCGCGAGGACATCGACGAGGGGCTCGGGCTCGTGCTGTTGTACCCGGGGGCGATGATGGTCGATCTCGTCGCCTACATCGGGTACCGAACCCGCGGGGTCCGGGGCGCGATCGTATCGGTCGTGGGATTCGTCACCCCGGCCCTCGCACTGATGCTCGGTCTGTCCTGGCTCTATTCGCAGAACGGGGTGCAGGCGCGTCTCGGCGACGTGATCATCGGACTCAACGCGATCGTCGTGGGGGTGATCGTGAACGTCGCGCTGGACTTCGCCGCTCAGCACGGACGGGGACGGATCGAGGCGCTGCTGGCCCTCGGGGCATTTGCCGTGGGCGTCTTCGGGGTAAACCTGTTGTGGGCGGTGCTGGGTGCCCTGGTCACCGGAGCGATCCTGCTGCGGGCCGATCCCCCGACGGCGATGGCGCTGCCGCCGGCTACCAGCAGCTTCTCCCTCCGCCGACTCCTCGTCGCGCTGACCCCGGCCACCGTCGTGCTCGTCGGTGTGCTCGCCGCGGTCGCGGCCTCGGGGGCGCTGGCCGACCTGGTCGCGGACATGGCCAAGATCGGGACGGTGGCCTTCGGCAACGGCACCACGATCCTGCCCGTGCTCCAACAAGACGCGGTTGCCACCCACCACTGGCTCAGCCCGCAGGCGTTCAGCGCCGGGGTGGCGTTCGGGATGGTCACGCCCGGACCGTTCCTGATCACCGCGGCGTTCGTAGGGTTCCAGGTGGCGGGTTGGTGGGGCGGCATCCTCGCCACCGTGGCGATCTTCGCGCCGAGCGTGGCGATGACCACGGTTGCGGCAGAGATCTACCCTTCCCTGCGCCACCTCGCGGTCGTGCGGGGGGCCATTCGCGGGATCATGGCCGCCTTCGTTGGCCTCCTAGCTGTCGTGGTGTTCTCGCTCGGGCGCCTCGTCATTCCCGTCCCTGCCGCTGAGGTGCTCGCGGCGGCAGCCCTGGTGGCCACCCGGCGGCTCCAGTGGAACCTGATGGCGGTCTTCGGTGCAGGGCTCGCCCTGTGGATGATCTACCTGCTACTCGGAGGCAGCGTGTGAATCGCGGGAGCACGTCTGGTCGTGACGCCTATGTGGCAGGTCCCCGCAAAACGGTGGCGCTGGTCGTTCGAGCCCTTCGGGAAGAAGGCCTCGGGCACGACCGGATCCAGGTGGACACCTACGGTGACTGAGGACGGAAGGGAGCCCGCGCTGAACCCCGCCGGGCCGATACGGTGGGAGTTCATGGCAGCGCATGCCTACGAGCACACTCGGGCGGACCGCCGTCCGGGCCAGCTTCGGGCGCTCTGGATCGCCCTGGTCGCGAACGCAGCGCTCCTTGTGGTGGAGGTGGTTGCCGGTGTCGCATTCGGATCACTCGCGCTGTTCGCCGACGCCGGTCACTTGGTCGCCGATGTGGCCGGACTGGCGGTGGCGATCGCGGGGCTTCACTTGGCCGTGCGCCCGGCCACGCTCCTCCATACCTTCGGCTTCGAGCGAGCCGAGGTCCTGGCGGCCCAGGCCAGCGGGTTGCTGATGGTCGGGGCAGCTATCTGGGTCTCCTTGGAGGCGGCCGGCCGGCTCCTCCACCCGGGTCCGGTTGATGGCGGAGGCTTGGTCGCCGTGGCTAGCGTCGGGCTGGTGGTGAACCTCGGCAGCTCCTTCATGGTCCATCGTGCATCTGGAGGAAGCCTGAACATGCGAGGCGCGTTCCTGCATCTCGCAACGGATGCCATCGGATCCCTGGGCACGGTCGCCGCGGGGATCTTGATCCTGGGTTGGGGTCTCTTCCGCGCAGACGCCGTGATGGCGCTGGTGATCGCGGCGCTGGTGATTTGGTCGGCCTGGGGATTGCTCAAGGACGCTACTCACGTCTTGATGGAGGGAGCGCCGAAGGGCATCGATCCAGAGGAGATCGATCAAGCGATCACGGAGCAGGAAGCTGTGCAAGGCGTCCATCATCTGCATCTTTGGAACCTGGCCTCGGACGTTCCGGCACTGTCGGCCCACGTTGTCCTCTCTGGGGAGCCGTCGATGCGCGAGGCCCAGCGCATCGGGGAGCGGCTGAAGGCGATGCTCGCCGAACGCTACGGGGTGGAGCACGTCACTCTGGAACTGGAGTGCTGTGAGCCGGCGCCTAAGGCAACTCCCTAGCCGTCACCCGCCCGTGAGCAGTTGCGGGCAGTGGACGAGATCGGCCTAGACGCGCACGTCGAGTCCGTTCACGACGTCGCGCAGATGCTCGCCTACGGTCTCATGCCATCACCGGCCCTCGTAGTTGATGAGCGGATCGCGGTAAGTGGCTGAGTTCCCCGCGTGGAGGAGCTGAAGACGCTCATCACCGCAGGGGCTAGGCGCGGGACGGTTTGAACGTCCAGCTAACCCCGTGAGGGGATGGCTTGGCTGGACAACGTTCAAACCACTGGTGACCTGCTGAAACAACTTTCGAAATTGCCGACTTAGGGCCCTTCCGGGCCACTTCTGGCCATTATTCGAACCGCGAACGGGCGCGCGATTGAGTTCTCTTGCCCCACGCCGTTGGGCCGACATTGCGCGCAGATTCGAACCACGAGTCGCGCTGATCGGCCCGGTCCGAGGTTGCCCCGACGCCGGATTTCGTCAGATTCCAGCAGGGCGAGCAGGCGCAAGAGCAGTAGGCTAACTGCGGCGATGGAGTTCGCCCAGAATTGCCGGCCACTGGCAGGCTGATGACTCCTAGGACGAGTTGAGGAGGAGTCTGTCGTGGGGCAGCAATCGGTGCAGCTGAAACACCCATCCACCTCCCGATCTTCCTCGTCTCCTTCGTTGATGGCGGACGAACGTGTGCCCACACCTGCAAGGAGGATCTCGTGAACATCTACTACGTTGCCTTCGTCTGGATGGCGCTCGCGCTAGCGGCTTCGCTGATCAGCATCTGGCTCGGCCTCTCGGTCGCACTCGTTGAGATCCTGGTTGGCGCTATCGTCGCGAACCTCCCTCACGGTTCCCACCTCATGCAGCAAACGGCCTTCGTCACCTTCCTCGCGAGCCTCGGCTCCATGATGCTCACGTTCCTCGCGGGAGCCGAGATCGACCCGGTCTCGCTGAAGCGTCACTGGAAGGCGAGCCTGACGATCGGGTTCGTTTCGTTCCTACTGCCATTCCTCGGAGGTCTTGCCTTCTGCTATCTGGTGCTTGGCTGGACGCTTCACGCGGCCGAGATCGCAGGTGTTGCGCTGAGCACCACATCGGTCGCCGTGGTCTACGCGGTGATGGTTGAGACCGGCCTCAACCGCAAGGAACTTGGAAAGCTGATCTTGGCGGCGTGCTTCGTCACCGATCTCGGGACCGTGTTGATGTTGGGCGTGCTCTTCGCGCGCCCAAGCATCCTGCTCGTGTGGTTCGTCGGGGTCAGTGTCGTCGTCCTTGCGTTGATGCCCATGACGACACGCCTGATCATTCGCCGTGTGGGTCACCGGGTGAGCGAACCGGAGATCAAGTTCGTCCTGGTTGTCCTGCTCGGGCTCGCCGCTTCCGCTACCGCGGCTGGCAGCGAAGCCGTGCTGCCCGCCTATCTCGCGGGGCTCGTGATCGCCGGGGTGTTCATGCACGACCGCATCCTGATCGACCGCATGCGTTCCATCGCCTTCGCGCTGCTCACCCCGTTCTTCTTCCTGCGCGCTGGCTCCCTCATCTCGGCTAAGGCACTCGTGACCGGAGCGGGGGTGGTCGCCCTGCTACTGGCGGTGAAACTGGGTTCCAAGGCGATCGGTGTGTATCCGACGTCGCGTGCCTTCGGGATCCCCAAGCGCGAGCGGACCTACCTGACGCTGCTGATGTCGACTGGCCTGACCTTCGGCTCGATTGCTGCACTGTTCGGACTGACCAACCATCTGATCAACCAGCAGCAGTACTCCGAACTCGTCACCGTCGTGATCCTTTCCGCGTTCGTACCTACGGTGATCGCCCAGCGTTTCTTCCGACCGATCTTTGAAGACGTGGAAGAAGAGGAGGCCCTGGGCGCTGAGGATGTCGCACCGATCCGGCGGCATCACGTGCTTGCAGAGGAAGCGACGATACCCTCAGACCCGCCCGAACCCACCGAGCCGACATGACTTCGCCCGGTCTTGATCTGTGGCCCGCGGGGTGCATCCGTGGCTAGATCCGCGTGGAAACCTGGAAGACCGAACCCCTTGGAGAAGCGCACGGGCTACAGGAGACTCCTATCCGCCCTCGAAGAACCAGGCTGTCCCGTCTGCCACATCGCCACCGACACAGCGAAGCGCTACATCGCGTCACTGCTCTGGGAATCCGTTACAGACGTCGACACGAGGCGGCGTCTTCGCGCAGCGCACGGCTTCTGCCGACGCCACGCGATCATGGCGGCAAGAGTCGCCGCCGACAAGGCACAGGCCACAGGCATGGCAATCATCTACGGCGACCTGCTCGGCCACCTCGCTGAAGAGGTGCGCGACGCCGCTGAGGCTCGCCGCAAGGGCCGCGATGTCCGGCCTGAGGCAGCGTGTCCCGCATGTGAGGTCTCGGCGACGTTCGTGGAGGGGGCCCTCGAGTTGCTCGCAGACGCCGAAACAGGATCGGCCTTGGTCTCCACCGCTCAGCAGGACGGACGGTTCTTGTGTTTGCCCCACCTTCGAGTTGGGCTCCGACGGGTGGGGGACAAGCAGCGGGTTGAGCGCCTCGTCCGGTTCTTTGCTCCGATAGCCGACGACATTCGCGACCATCTCTCCGAGTTCGTGCGCAAGCACAGCTACGAGGCCCACGACGAGACGATCAGTCCTGAGGAGAGGGCAGCCTGGATCGACGCCATCCGCTTGGTCGTGGGTGAGATCTGATCCCTGAGGAGGGCGATACAATGCCGCCGAGTAACACGGAGCGCCGGGAAGCCTGGTCGGCAACCGGCGCTCGTTTGCGTTTGGAAAGGGGAATCGTGACCGTTCAGATACTCGGCATCCTCGCGAGTCTTGCGATCCTTACGATCGCGGGGGACCAGTTCGTCGTCGGCTTGGCCCGTCTTGCGGTCATGCTTCGTATCAGAGCGACGGTGGTCGGCGTCTTGATCGCAGGCGCGGGAACGAGTCTGTCCGAGCTGGTGGTGGCCGGGGTCGCGACGCGCCAAGGCCAGCCGACGATCGCACTGGGCAGTCTGGTGGGTTCGATCATCGTGGCGATGTCGCTCGCCCTCGGGTGCGCGTCGCTGGTCTCCCCGATCAGGATCGGTTCGCTCACGGTTCGCCGAGAAGCCCCCCTCGCGGTCTCGGCGGTGACCCTCTTCGGGCTGCTCTCCTTCGGCGGGATCACTCCATGGAAGGCGGTGGTGCTCTCGGTCGCCCTCGTGGTGGTCGTGACGCTGCTCGTTCTCGGCGCATCGCACGCCGCGACCGCCGACGTGCTCGCGTCGGAGACCGACGAGTTCTTCTCCGTGAGCAGCCACCGCAGCCGCCCGGCCGAGTTCTTTCGCGCACTAGTAAGCCTCGCAGCGATGGTCGCTGGCGCGCTACTGCTGGTGCACTCGGCGTCCGGGTTGGCGCTTCGCATGGGACTCGCCCAGGGGTTCGTCGGTCTCTCGATCGTGGCACTCGGAACGGACGCGCCGCTCATCGCTTCGTCGATACAAGCCGCCCGTCGCGGGGAGCACGATCTCGTGGCCGGAACGGTTCTCGGCGAGAGCATGTTCCTCGCGCTTGCCGGCGGCGCACTCGTGGGTTTCCTAGGTGGCTCGGCCGGGACGATCGCACCCGTCGCGTCGTGGGCGATGATCGGGGTCGCGGTGGCGTCCTGGGCGTTGATGGCCCGAGGGGGCCGGATCACGCGCCCTGAGGCCGTCGGGCTGCTGCTTGCCTACTTCGTGATGCTCGCCCTCGTCGCGCGCTAGCCATGAATCGACGGGAAGTCCATGGGGTTCGACCGTCCAGCCAGCCCCGTAGGGCGATGGCATGGTGGGATGCAGTTCTAACCAGTGGTGACCTGCTGAAACAGCTGGTCGATTCTGCGATTTGAGGGTGTCACGGCTGAATCAGGCGGAGCTTCGAACCCTGGACTG
>Ga0315273_10003784_pt1 | contig 18301 bp, 16 predicted proteins | sample YL17G02_0_MG_FD_205753 | JGI IMG/M metagenome (GOLD analysis project Ga0315273, IMG submission 205753) | Sediment microbial communities from Yellowstone Lake, YNP, Wyoming, USA - YL17G02_0 | ecosystem: Environmental > Aquatic > Freshwater > Lake > Sediment | place: USA: Wyoming | collected...
TAGAGCTCGCGGCCGGCGGTGCCGACCGCTTTGAAATAGATTCTCACCGCGCGCGAGGCGTTCCGAAGAACTTCGGAAGGCACGAGCGCGGCGAATGACTTCGCGGAATCGTCGATGCGCGTCATGCGCCGCTGCTGGAACGTGCCGCCCGGAGGCGCGGCGCAGACCCAGATCGATATCGACGAATCCCACTCCGACTCCGGGAGCACGAGATTCACGGGGAGCGGGTTCGATAGCGAGAGCGAGGCCGGAGGGGTGAACCGCAACGGCTCCTCCGAGCGCGCGCCAAACTCCGCCGTGACGAACTGCTCGCCGCCCGATCTCACGTCGAGGACGGTGATCTGAGGAGGAAAGCCGCGCCGCACGACCCGGAAACTGTGCGTTCCCGGTTTCAGGTCAACGGTGAGAGGTGCTACGCCACGCATCTCATTGTCGATCCAGATCGGCTCGCCGCGCGAGGACTCGAAGCCGGAATCTCCCAGGAACGCGCTCCGGATGGTGACACGACCCGGATCGGGGAGTATGCCGGCGCTGCCCACGAGCTCGATGCGCGAACCCTGAAGCACCTCGACCTCCTGCGCCGTCGTATTGAGCCCGGGCCCCCCGTAACGGATGAGGTGGCGCCCCACCACGACGCTGTCCAGATCGAGCGGCGTGGAGCCCACGTAGGACCCGTCGAGATATACATCGAGGAGACGCGCGGCATCCGATGAGCGGAACGCGACCGATCCGACCAGCCGCGGATGGATCGCCACGCGGGCGCCGGCTCCCACCGCGACCGTATCGCGCTTGGTTCCATAAACGCCCCAGTCCATCTCGACGTAATGCACGCCGGGTTTCACCGACAGGGCCGTGGCCGGTGTCTGCGACTCGAGGGCTACCCCGTCGACGCGCACGAGCGCCCCGGGAGGATCGGAGTACAGATCGAGTTGCGCACCAGTCCCGAGCGGCATGGCCGCTTCCTTCATCTTCGCCTTCTGCGTTCCCATGATTCCCGGGACGATGGCTCGGATCAAGAGCGCGACGGCAACGATCGCGAGCGCGCCCCCGCCCCACAAGGCGAGAACCTCGTACCAAGGCCGGCGATCCTCGAAAGCCGCAGCGGGCAGCGGGCGCGGCTCGAACGCATCGAATCGCGGCGTGGCAGGCGCCGCGTGACTGGCAGGCGCCGCGTGCGTGGCAGGCGACTCAGGCACGATTGTCTCCGCCCGGCTCGACTCTTCGCGCGCGGCCCGGCTCGGCTCTTCGCGCGCGGGCCAACTCGGCGCTTCGCGCTCCGGCTCGATGGGTAGCGGAGCGAGAGGCTCGATCATGAGCTCCGACGCATCCTCGGGCTCGCGCTCCGCTTCAGGCGTGACGCGCTTCGCCGGCTCGACTTGCGTGGTTGTGGCCCGCGCCGCCACGCCTACCGGCTGCATGCGCACCACGACGCGGCCCTTGTCGGCCGAGCCCGACAACCCGACCCGGAACTCCGCGGCGGCATCGCGCGCCGAGGACAAGTCGCGCGCAAGCACATTGACCTCACCCTCTCGAAGCGGATGCGTCGAGAGTATGTAGCAATCACCCGGTTGCGCCAGGAGGGGAACAAGTTCGAGCTTTACCTGCGTCTCGGATCCCAGCGCTCCGACCGGTGCTCCTGGGCGCTCCTCGATCGGGCGGCCCAAGCGCGAGAGAACACCGCCGCGGAATCGATAGCACTCGCAGTCTCCCGCGATGAGCGCAAGCCCCTCCCCTTCGGAATGGAGCAGCGCGAGCGCCGAGATCCATGTGCGATCCTGTTCGGGACGCGACATGAGCTCCGCATGGATCGCCCGCAACGTCGCGATGGCGCGCTGCAGCGGCGGGCCATCGGATTCGCCCCTTATCGCGAGGGAGAGCGCCAGCTTCTCCTTGACCCAAATCGTCGGGTCGATCACGTCCGCAAAGCCCATCGGGCCACGCGCGACCAACGCAAAGCCCCGCTCGGGATCGAGATGCCCAAGGGCACCTTCCCGATCGGGGCTACGCACGAGGCCTGTCATGAGGACCTGCGCTGCCTTTTCCGTCTTCATGGGACCCGCAGAATATGGGGCCGCGGAGGGCGTGTCAAGACGACCTTCTTCCTATTGATGGCATGTCACTTGCAGCAATCCAAGTCAGGAGACCATTTGCCAGCGGTAATTGCCCCAATCGGTCCTTGGGGACGTTGAATTGGGCACTTGGGTATTGCGTTCTGCAACGCCCGAGGATAGCCTGTGGATACTGCATGCTAGTTCTTTCGCCGGTAGACCAAAGTTAACCGCTTGGCGGACAGCTCCACCACGAGGCCTCGAGTCCGCCGGGCCCGTCGGTCATACGAGCGGAGGCCCCGTTGATTCGAATCATTGCCATCGCAATCTTGCTCGCGCTCGCCGCGACGCCGGCACTTCCCGTTCGGGCCGGAGCCGCGCCGTTTGGACCGGACATGCCCTCCTGGGTCGAGGCGACTTCCCGCAATGCGGCCGCCTCGCCGGATCCCGCAACACAGCCCGCCAAGCCCGCGTCGAGCGACACGCTCGCCATGCGCGGCGGTCCGGACGGCAACGAAGCGGCGACGACTCCGCTCAAACCGGTGCTACGCGAGCGGAACGAGCGCGTCGACAAGTGGATCGATTTCTTCACCGGGCGCGGCCACGATCAGTTCCAGCGCTGGCTCACCCGCTCGACCGGCTACATGGACCTCTTGACGCGCAATCTCCGCGCCGAGGGCGTCCCCGAAGAGTTGGCGAATCTGGTCTTCGTCGAAAGCGGCTTCAACATGCAAGCGCGTTCAATGGCTCGGGCGGTTGGGCCGTGGCAGTTCATCCGCGGCACGGCAAAGCTTTTCGGACTGCAAATGACTCCCTACGTCGACCAGCGGCGTGATCCGGAGCTGGCGACGAGGGCCGCCGCGCGGTATCTGCGCCGGCTCTACGGAATGTTCGACGGCAGCTGGCCTCTGGCACTGGCCGCGTACAACAGCGGCGAGGGCACGGTCCAGCGCGCCATCAAGCGCCAGGGCACCGACGACTACTGGTCCCTGCGTCTTCCTCGAGAAACCGAGGATTACGTGCCGCAGTTCCTCGCGGCAATGGAAATCGCTTCCGATCCGGAGCGGTACGGCTTCGATTTGACAGCCGATGCCCCGTTCCATTTCGACGAGGTGACGCTTTCAGGGCCGGTCGATTTGAAGCTCGTCTCCTCGCTCACGTTGATACCGATGGAGGATCTCCGCCAGCTGAACCCGATGTTCGTCCGCCACCGGGCGCCCTCGTCCTTGGGCGGAACATCGATCCGCGTTCCGGAGGGGACGGGAGACGACGTTCAGTCGGTCCTGGAAGCCAGCTACCATCCGAAGGCGCTCACGAAGAGCGAACTCAGGGATGCGGCGCGTGCGCAGCGGATCGAGTTGCGCCACTCTCCCCGGCGGAGCGGCAGCAAGGCGAACACCCACGTGGTGCGGCGCGGAGAGACCCTCTCGGAGATCGGCGCACGCTACGGCAGGAGCTCCCGGACACTGGCGCAGCTCAACGGGCTCGGCGACGCGGGGCGCGTTCGCGCGGGCCAGAGAATCCGCATCCGCTAGCGCTCGACTCAGCGCTCGGCTGGCGCTTCCCGCTCCAGGACCTCTCCGCTGGGCATCTCTACCCCGGGAAAATCCTCTTCGACCAGATCGGGGGCGACGCGGCAGTTGCGTCCGATGGCCACCCCCTCGCGGATCCGCGTTTCCTTGCCTATGATCGTGATGCCCGAGCTCAAATGCTCCGGGCAATCGCGATTTGGCCTGAAGTCCTCGCCGTACCCGACACGGGCGCCCCGACCGACGTGGACCCGCTTGTCCAGAATCACCCTGTCTAGTTGCGCCCCGCGCCCGATCCAGCAGCCGTCCATGATGATCGAATCCCGCACCTGGGCGCCCTCCTCCACCACCGCTCCGGGAAAGAGGACGGACCTGATGACGGTGCCGTTCACGATGGTGCCCTCGTTGACGATCGTCGATTGCACGCGGCCGCGCATTCCGATCCGCGCCGGTGGGTACTCGCTCGATGGCGTGTAGATGGGCCAGTGCGGATCCTCGAGCGGAAACGGCGGGTCGGGCCGCACGAGGTCCAGGTTCGCCTGGTAGTAGGAATCCAGCGTCCCGATATCCTGCCAGTATCGCTTTTCCGAAAACGCGAGGACACGTCCCTGCTCGACCATCGCGGGCAGGATGTTCTTGCCGAAATCGTGCGCGGAATCGCGCCCGGACTCCGCCTTGAGCGCGGCGAGAAGCGCCGCGGTGCGGAAGACGTAGATGCCCATCGAGATCCGCCCCGAAGGCGGATTCGCGGGCTTCTCGAGAAATCCGCGGATCCACCCCTCATCGTCCGTCTCCACGACGCCGAACTGGTTGGCCTGCTCGCGTGGCACCTCCGTGACTCCCACCGTCGCGTCGGCGCCGCGGGTCAGGTGCGCTTCGATCATGGGGCGGTAGTCCATGCGATAGACATGGTCCCCCGAGAGCACGAGGACGTGCTCGGCCTCGCGCTCGGTCACCCGATGCCAGTTCTGCAGCACGGCATCCGCGGTGCCGCGGTACCAGTCGGTCTCGTCCCACGCCTGGAACGGCTGAAGCAGTTCCACGCCACCGCGCTTTCGATCCAGGTCCCAGGGCCTTCCGATCCCTATGTGGTCGCGAAGGCTAAGCGGGCGGTACTGCGTGAGGATGCCGATGTCGAAAATTCCCGAATTCACGCAGTTCGAGAGCGTGAAGTCGATGATGCGGTACTTGCCCCCAAACGGCACCGCCGGCTTCGCCCGCTTCTCGGACAGGAGGCAGAGGCGGCTCCCGAGTCCACCCGCGAGAATCATGGCGTAGGAGACGAAGCTCACGTGCCGGTCCAGACACGGGGTCGGAGGACGGCGCCGGCCGGGATCTCGGTACCCGGGAAATCCGCCGCTTTGACACCGATTTCGATCAGCGTGTTCCTGCCCACGCGCGCTCCCTCAGGAATTTCCGAGCCCTTTCCGACGACGCAGAGGCCCGCGCCCAGGTCCCGCGGAAACTCGACGTTCGGCGCCCCGGAGCCGTCCCCCAGTTGGGCGCCGGCTCCGATCACAACGTTCTTGTCCACGATCGCGCTCCGGACGTGTGCCCCGGAATGGATGCGCGTGTCCTGCATGACGATCGAGTTCTCGACCACCGCTCCCCGTCCGACGTGCACGCCCGAGAAGAGTACGGAGTTCCGCACCGTCCCCTCGACGCGGGCTCCGTGCGAGATCAGGCTCATCGTGACGTCGGCACCCGCCCCCAAGACGGCGGGCGAGCGGTCCTCGGCGGGCGTGTAGATCAGCCAGTCCGGATCGTAGAGATTCAGCGGGGGCACAGGCTGAACGAGGTCCATGGTGGACTCGTAGTAGGAGTCGATCGTGCCGATGTCGCGCCAGTAGCCGCGTACCGGATACGCAAAGACGCGCTCGCCGTCCCGGATCATCGCCTGGATCACGTCCCGCACGATATCCGGACCCAGGTCGGGCCGCTGAAGACGCGCCATGAGCTCGCGGGCGCGAAAAACGTAGATCGCGGCCGACACGGTTCCGCCGCCGGGCCGCTCCGGCTTCTCCTGCAGCGTCCCGACGCGGTCCCCCGCTTCCACCGTGACGTAGCCATAGCGTTGGCGTTCCGTCGCCGGAGCAGGAGCCGTCACGATCGTCAGGGCCGCGTTCTTCTCCTCGTGGTGGCGTATCAGATCGCCGTAGTCCATCTTGTAGATGAGGTCCCCCGAGAGGACGAGGATGTGGCGCGCCTGCGCGTCCTGGATCACGTTCCAGTTCTGCACGAGCGCGTCCGCGGTGCCCCGGTACCAGTTGGTCTCGCGTTGCCTGACGTAGGGCTGGAGCAAGCGGAGGCCGCCCTCGCGCCGGTCCATGTCCCACGCCCGGCCGATGCCGATATGGCTGTGGAGCGAGAGGGGCGCGTACTGGGTCAGGATCCCGATCTGCGTCAATCCCGAATGCATGCAATTGGAAAGCGTGAAGTCGATGACGCGGTATTTTCCCCCGTACGGCAGCGCGGAGGCGGTGCGCACGCGGCCCAGCGCGTGAAGGGCGTCGCTTCGCCCCCCGGCGAGAACCAGGGTGAGAATTGGGGGGATCACGCTCAAGCGAAGAGCCCTCCGCCGAAGCGCCTAGAAGCTGTACGAGCCTGAAATCCGATGGCTTGCGTCGAGGTCGCGGTGGTCAAGGAAGGCATAGTCCAAACCGATCTTGCGGTAGCGGAAACCGGCGCCGGCCGTGAAGTTCTGAGCCTCGAATCCCGCTCGTAGAGCCAGGCGGCGGTCGAGCCAGTACTCGAGCCCGGGATGGAACTCGAAGGTGACGCTCCCCAGGTGCGCCTGCGCGGAGAGCAGTTCGTCCGAGAATCCCACCTGTACGTCGAGGGCTCCGGTGATCGTGTGGCGCCGCTCCCGAAAAGCGACCGTCTTCGCCGCGCCCACGCGCAGGGACGGCGCGATGAACTCGCTTGTGCCCGTATTCCAGAGAATCCGGGTCGTGGTAGCGTCACGAAGCGTGGCCCCCATCGATAACCCGCCGTGCCCGACATAGAGCGCGCCGAGATCGATCCCGAAACCGTTGGAGCGAAGATCGTCGCCCAGCCATTGTCGGATGTATTTGAAGTTTCCGCCGACCGAGAGACCCGGGCGAACGTCGCGAGCATAGCTGAAAAGCAGCGCAACGTCGTTATCGCTGTCGAAGACGAAGCGGCTCTCGTCGACGACGAGCAGATCCTCCGGATAGTCGAACTTGCCGTTCCCGTTCTGGTCGATGATCTCCAGGCCGCGCGTGTCGGGAATGTCCGACACTCCCAGACGGACGAGCGAGATGCCTACCGTCTGTCTCGATTTCTCCGGCGCGCCGACCGGCATGACGTACGACAGGTAATCGTACTGCACGATGGAACCGAACTGCTCGGCGTGCATCGCCGTGACCTCCCGGCCGGGGAGCGTGGCCAAGCCCGCCGGATTCCAGTAGGAGGCGGTGCCATCGTCGGCGAGCCCCACGAACGCGCTTCCCATGCCCAGCGCGCGGGCCCCGACGCCGATGCGGAGAAACTCCCCGGCGTAGCGGGTCGCGGAGGCCGCGCCCGGAGCAAGGGCCGTCCAGACGAGGAGTCCGATCCAGACAAGGCCGCAGGGTCGATGGGAGAGTCGTCGATTCATGGTGAGACGCCGGCGGGTGTGTGTGACATGAGGGCCTTGGCGATAACTACCCCGCCGACGGAGGCCCGGTTCCGGCCGCGACCGCCCTTGGTCACTGGCCCGCGGTTCTCCGCCGGGCGGCCGGAGTCGCCTTCTTCGCGCTCGAGGCCCCTGGGGTGGTGACGCGGCGCATCGAGCGCCACACCACGTACTGCTCCAGAAGATCGCGATTCTCCTCCGTGAGCCCCGTGAAGCAGCACGCCAACTCGTAGCGCTGCTTGTGCCGCACACGCTCGATCTCGACGGCGCGGACAATGATGCCTTCGCAGTGGACCACCCGTTCGCGCCTGAGCCTCCGCCCGAAAGGGGGCAGCAGCAGCGTCAAAGCTACCTTGGTCAGCGGCTCCAGCGGGAGTTTGCTCTGGAATTGCAGGCCCCCCGCGGACAGATTGATGCTCTCGGTCGTGAGGACCGATACTTCGTCTCCCACGCCGGCAATCTGCATCGCGAGCTTGGCCACGACGCGGGGCGCGCGGCGGCGCTCCTTCGTCGGCTTGATCATGTCCCTACCCCCCTTGCGGCCCTGAAGCCCGCATCGTTCAACGGCGCCGGCCTCTCGGCCCTGCGCCCGCCTTGCCCCCGGCCCGCTTGCCTCGCTTCGATCCGCGCGGCTCGCGTGGCTTGAGCCCCAGTTCAATTTCGCGCCGCTCGAGGTCAGCGCGCGCGATGACGACTTGGATCGCGTCTCCGAGCCCAAAACGGTGCTTCGTCCGCTTCGAGCGGAACGAAAACCCATGCTCGGCGAGCGTCAGCGAAGGATCTCCGATCGCCCGCTTCGGCAGAAACCCTTCGATGTTCCAATCTTCCAGCCAAACGAACAACCCGCCCGGCGTGAGTCCGACGATCGTCCCTCGCGCCGTTTCCCCAAGCCGCAGCATCGCGAAGCGCACCGCCTTGAGCTTTGCGACGGCGCGTTCCGCGTCGTCCGCGCTCATCTCGGTCGCCGAGATGTGCGCGGCAATGCTCTCGTTCACGAAGCCGCGCGCCCAGGCCCAGGGGTCGCCGCCCGGGGGCGTCGCGCCGTCGAGGAGGTAGCGCTTCACGATTCGGTGGTTCGCCAGGTCGGCGTAGCGCCGGATCGGGGACGTGAAATGCGCGTAGCCGCGCATCCCCAACCCGAAGTGGCCCACATCGACGAGATCGTACCGCGCCTTCTCGAGCGCGCGGAGCATGTAAAGATTCACGAGCCGATCCCGCGTCGTCTTCCCCGACGTCGACCACCGGCGAAGCTGTTTCGCGTCGGTGACGATCTGTCCCGGAGCCGGCCGCCCCAGATAGCGGGCCGCCTCGAAAAACGAGCGCAGCTTATCATACCGGGGCCGCTCGTGAATCCGGTAGAAAAAGGGCGCCTCCCGCGCAAGCGCGCGCCGGCCCACGATCTGGTTCGCGAGGAGCATGAATTCCTCGACCAGTTCGTGGGTGGGAAGCCGCGTCGACATCTCGAAGGCGACGGGATCGCCGCGTCCGTCCAACCGCGGCCGCACCTCGGGCAGGTCCATGTCCAGCCCGCCCTCCTCCATGCGCCGCCGCTTCAGCGACCGCGCGACGCGGTCGAGGGTGGAGAGGAGCGCGGGAACGTCCCCGCCGCCTTCCTTCAATAGCCCGGCCGCGTCCGGGTAGGAGAGCGAAGCGCCGCTTCGGATCACGCCCTCCACGACGCAGCCTCCATGAAGGGCGCCTTCGTCGTCCAGTTCGGCGATGACGCTCAGCGTGAGGCGATCCTTCCCTTCCACGAGGCTGCAGAGGCCACCCGAAAGCGCTTCGGGGAGCATCGGAAGGGTCATGTCCGCGAGATACACGCTGTTCCCGCGTGCCTGGGCCTCGCGGTCCAGCGCTTGCCCTGGGGTCACGTAATGCGCGACATCCGCGATGTGGATACCGACCCAGTGGCGGCCGTTCTCCGACCGGTGGATCGAGAGTGCATCGTCGTGGTCCTTCGCGTCGGCCGGGTCGATGGTCACCACCAGCTCGTCGCGGAAGTCGGCGCGACCTCGCGCCGAGTTCCCCACGGAGGACTCGTGGAACTGCGACGCCTCGGCGAGCGCCTCCGGATCGAACTCGAGCCGGAGCCCTTCCTCCAGGGCCACCAGATGGCTGTCCTCGCGGGGGTCGTCGTCGCCCAGAAGGTGGATCACCGTGCCCTGGGCCGGTTCCGCCGGAGTGCGATCCAGCCGCACCACGACGCGCCCACCGCGCTTGGCGGTGGCCCTGCCGTGCACCGTGAGGAGGATTTCGCGCGGGTATTCCGCGCGCTCGGGGAGAAGAAGCGTCTGGCGGCCGCGCGGTTCCAGACGGCCTACGATGCCCGCCTGGGTGCGCTCGAGCACCTCGACGATCTCGTGGGCGTCGCCCTCGCGCCGCGTTTCAAGGTACCCCGCCAGCACGAGGTCGCCATGAAGCGCACCCCCCATCGCGAAGGGCGGCACGAAGAGGTCGTCCCCGCCTTCCTCGACACGAACAAAGCCGTACCCGAAGCGGGTACATTCCAGACGGCCTACGCGCGGACGGCTCATGATTCAAGTCCAATGCAACGCGGCCCGTCCGCCGAAATGCGACGACGGGCCGGGCCGCAAGGTGATTCGGGCTTCGCCCAGGCGAAGCCGCGCTCCGCAAATCAGCGGATCCGCTTCTTGTGCCGATCGCGGCGGAGGCGCTTCTTCCGCTTATGAGTTGCGATCTTCTTACGCTTGCGCTTCTTTCCGCTCCCCATCTCTCTCCTTCGTGTTTGAATTCCGGATCAGCCGCGTACCAATCCCTTGAGCTCGTTGGACGCTTTGAAAACGGGCACGAGTTTGGCCGGCACCATCACTTCCGCCCCGCTCCGGGGATTCCGCGCCTTGCGCGCTTTGCGCTCGCGCACTTTGAACGTGCCGAAACCGCGGATTTCGATGTGCTTGCCCTCGGCGAGCGCCCGCGAGATGGCGTTCAGTAACTGGTCCACGATCGTAGCAGTCTCGCTTTTTGAGATACGGGTACGATCCGATATTTCATCGACCAGATCCGCCTTGGTCATGGACTCCTCCTGCTCCCAGTCACCGGAACTCAGTTCAAAACCTGCCCGCGGACTCTAGCACCGCCTTGCCTCTACGTCAATTAGCGCAGGCGATACTCCAGGCGCGGCCCAGTCTCGCGCATTCCCGGCACGAGATTCAGCTTCTCCTCGAAGAAGTCCAGGACGGAGACCCGGCGGCGCTCTTTTCGGACGATCGTCGGCCGTCCCTCGATCCCACCCATTTCGGCGGCAAGGTCTATCGCGTCGCTGAGATCCCCCAAACGGTCGACGAACCCGTATTCCAGCGCCTGGTCTCCGGAGAAGATCCGTCCGTCCGCATATGGAAGGATGTCCTCACGGTCCATGTTTCTTCCATCCGAGATCGCGTTCACGAACTGTTCGTAGACGTTGGAGAGGACCCCCTGCAGGAGTTCCTTCTCGTCGTCGGTCATCGGACGGGAGAAGGATCCGATGTCCTTGAACTTCCCGGTCTTCACGACGTCGAAGCGCACGCCGACCTTCCGGAAGAGCTCCTCCGTGTTGGGAAAGCTCATGATGACCCCGATGCTCCCCGTCAGGGTCCCGGGATTCGAGACGATCGAGTCGGCCGCGCATGCGACGTAGTAGGCGCCCGAAGCGGCCACACTCCCCATGGAGACAACGACGTGTTTTCCTCCGTCGCGCACCTTTCGCACGGCATCGTAGATCTCCTGCGAGGCGGCCACACCGCCTCCAGGGCTGTCGAGTCGGACGACCACGGAGCGAACGCTGGAGTCGCGCCGCATCCGATCCAGCTGGTCGACCACGTCCTGGGCGTCGTCGATCTCGCCCGTGATTTCGACGAGGCCCACCCTGCGTCCAAGAGGTCCCAGCGAGAGGCCCTGCTTGTCGAGGGAGAGGTTCACGACGAGCAATGCGAGGCCCACGCAGGCAACGGTACCAGCGAAGAGCACGGCACAACCCCAAAGCCAGCGTTTGACGGCCATTTGGTCACTCCTGATCGGGATGGGACGCTGCGACGCGGCTACGCTAGCAAAGCGCTGGGGGGAATTCAATCGACGCCCGTCACGAGGGCGCTCCGTCAGGAAATACATCGAGGCGCCCGGGTATCACCCGAGCGCCCCGCGACGGCCCGTGGGCCGTGAAAATTGCTCCCCGCTTATGCCGCGCGCCTGGTTCCAGTGGAACTGCGTCGTCTCGTCGAGGGGATCAGCTCAGGACCAGGCGATGCACGCGAACACCGCAGGGAACAAACCTTGTTGCGGTGTCTATGTGCCCTAGTCACATTGCAACCTGTGTACCTGACCGCGTCCTTGGCGAAAGAATCCAAATGGACCTCCAGGCGCTCAGCAGCCGTGAACTGCAACGATTGTATTTGATTATAGCGCAATCGTTTACTGTATTCATTTAAAGTTGATTCTTGGAAGCGAACCGTGGCCTCCCCCGCCCACCGAACCCGTGCGAACTTCGGGACCGGCGGAACTTGGGGGTCTTGGCTCAGAAACGCGGGGCAATTGCCCCAGAGGGCTCGGGGACCAGAAGCGAAGAACCGGTCATTTCTGGTGGGCTGGGAATTCCCAGGATGGCGAGAAGTGTCGGAGCGACGTCCGCCAGGATGCCGCTCTTTAGCCCGCGGCGGCCGGGGCCGACCAGGACGATCGGAACCGGGTGGAGCGTGTGGTAGGTGTGCGGGCCACCGGTGACGTAGTCGATCATCTGGTCGGCGTTTCCATGGTCGGCGGTCACGAGCACGGTTCCACCCCGCTCGCGAACCACTTCGATCACGCGCCCCAAGCAGCGATCCACGGTCTCCACGGCCTTGACCGCGGCTTCGATCACGCCCGTGTGCCCCACCATGTCCGCGTTCGCGAAATTCAAGACGAAAAAGCCGTACGTGGAGTCGGAGAGCCGGCGCACCACCTCGTCCGTAACCTCGCTCGCGCTCATCTCGGGCTTCAGGTCGTAGGTGGCGACCTGCGACGAAGGAATGAGTACGCGGTCCTCCCCCTGGAACGGCTGCTCCTCGCTCCCGTTGAAGAAGTAGGTCACGTGCGCGTACTTCTCGGTCTCCGCGATCCGAAGCTGCCGGATTCCCGCCTCGCTGACGACCTCGCCGAGGGTGGCCTTCAACGGCTCGTCGGTAAACATCACAGGATATGGGAATGTCTCGTCGTAGGACGTCATGCAAACGTAACGGAGATCGAGCGGCCATTCGGGACGCGCGAAAGCGTCGAACGCGGGGTCCCCGAGCGCACGGCTGATCTGCCTCATGCGGTCGGGCCTGAAGTTGTACGCGATGACGGTGTCCCCCCGGCGGATCCTGCCATCCTCGCCGCCCTTTGCGATGACCGTCGGCGTCACGAACTCGTCGCTCTCGTCTCTGGCGTAGGCTTGCTCCAGCGCCTCCACGGCGGATTCAGCGCGAAGCCCTTCCCCACCGACCAATGCCCGGTACGCCTTCTCGGTTCGCGGCCAGCGCTTGTCGCGGTCCATCGTGTAATAGCGACCGGAGACGGTGACGATCGCGCCGCGCCCGATCGACTTGAGCTCCGACTCGGTGTCGAGCAGATCCTGCTTCGCGGAGCGGGGCGGAACGTCGCGCCCGTCCAGGATCGCGTGGACGCGGATGCGCTCGACACCCGCCTTGACCGCGGCGTGAAGCATCGCGTGAAGATGGCGGAGATGGCTGTGGACCCCGCCGGGGGAATGCAGCCCGACGAAGTGGACCGCGGCGCCGCGCACGGCCGCACCCTGCAGCGCTCCCACGAGGACCGGGTTCTTCGCCAGCGAGCCGTCCCGGACCGCCAGGTCGATGCGGGTGAGGTCCTGGTAGACGATCCGTCCGGCGCCCAGATTCAGGTGCCCGACTTCGGAGTTTCCCATCTGGCCCGCCGGCAGGCCGACCGCTTCACCGCACGTGACGAGCGTGGCGTGCGGGCACTCGCGCGTCAGGGCATCCATCACGGGCGTGTTCGCCATGAGGACCGCATTCCCCTCGGCGCGCGGGTTGAGCGCCCAACCATCCAGAATGATCAGCCCCGCAAGGCGCTCCGTTCCCGATGCCATGGCCCGAGCCTAGCACAGCCCGCGGAGCTCTTCCGGCAAAGAAAAGGGGGCTCCGCGTTGCGGCGGAGCCCCTCGGGTGTTCGATGTGGTGGCGCTATTTCTTGGCGACGTTGGCCGCCTGCGGCCCCTTCGGCCCCTGGGTGACGTCGAACGTGATCTCGTCCCCTTCCTTGAGGGTCTTGAATCCATCACCCGTGATCGCGCTGTAGTGAACGAACACGTCCGGGCCATTCGCCCTCTCGATGAATCCGAACCCCTTCGCTTCGTTGAACCACTTTACCTTTCCGGTCTCCGACATTACCGAACTCCTCCTTTCAAACTCCCGCTGCATTCGAGGCAACGCGCCTCACTCCAATTATCGTCTATTCCGCGGCTCTCTTGAAGAAAATGAAGATCATCGCGACCTCGATTTTAGCCCAAGGAGGAGGCAGGCGGTGGACCCGGAAATGGGAAGCCAGACCGGCCCAATCCATGTTCTTGGAACGAGAAAGAAGGCATCGAGATCGGCCAGTCCGGCTGGAAATCCGGTCGGAAGTCTCGAGAAAAGATAGTAGGCCAGGTCCCGGATTCCGAACACCCAGAGCCCCCGCGGCGTAAACCGTCAGGTCCCACCAGCGAAAGCGAGGGAGCTTCACGGCGCTTCGAGTCCCACCACCGAGAGATCGGTCCAACATAGCGGCGCTCCAAATCGCGCCGCCACTGCGTCCGCCAGCCGGTCGGCCAGCGCGTGGACCTCGGGCCTCGTCGCGAGCAGCTCACCCACGGAGCGCGAATGCCTCTCCAGCGCCGCACGATCTCGAGCCCCATCCCTTCGGTAGCGCGCAACGTCCCTGTGCCGCGCGCTCAGAGGAACCGAGGCATGGCAGAGCGCCGCCGAGCGCGCGAACCGGGATGCGAGCCCCGCCACTTTGAAGCCTGAAGCCTGGACCTCGCCGGGCGCGACACCGGCAAAGCAGGGAAGCGCGCCGGGCCTGGCTCCGGGAGCACTCTCCGGCGCGCGCGCACCTACCCGGGAGGCATTGACTCCGATCGAGGTCAGGGCATCCGCCAGCGCATCCGCGGCACGATCGGAAAAAGATCGTGGCGAGAGATTCCAAGGTCCGGGAATGCTCGCCGCGATCGCGAATGTCAGTTCCTGGTCGTGAAGCACCGCGTCGCCTCCGGTGGGACGTCTGACGACCGCGATCCCCTCTGCACGAATCGCCTCTTCGTCCCAGCCGTCGGGAAACGGCTCGGCCCGGCCCAGGCTCAGGGTTGGACTATCCCAGTCATACGTGCGGAAGACCAGGCGGTCCTCGCCGCGGGCACACCAGTCCAGAAGAGCCGCGTCCGCGGACATTTGCCAGGCGCCGGAGGCGCGGAGGTGGGGAAGTCTGAAGGCAGTGCGTCGCTCACCCATGGCGAGCGCCTCGGCTAGAGTTGCAGGAATCCCAGCCAGTCGTGGAGAAGGAACATGACGCGTCCGATCAGCAGGGAAATTCGGGCCATGACCGTATAACCATACGAAGCTCCGAAGCTGACCATCAAGAAGTACACGCCCAGGCGGGCCGTGCCTCCCAGCGCGCCTTTGTGCTCCTTCGAGAAGAAGAAGAAGATGAGTGTCGTGATGAGCCCGCCGATCAGGATCCAGTTTCCGATCGTCTGTCCCAGATTTCCGGTCACCCAGAGAGGCAGAATCGTTGCGTGGATCTGCTCGACGAAATCCCCCTGCCCGAACCCGGTGATGCGCAGCGCGGGATAGACGCCGAGGATGAGCGCGATCGACCAGCGGGAGAGCCACTCTCCCTTCGGGAAAAATCGCGAGAAGAGAAGCACTCCCAACGCGAGCGGAATCAGAAGCAGGTAATGGCGATTCGCGGCGAAATCTGTGAAGAGCGGGATCAAGAGGTTCGGCTTCACGACGGAGAAATATGTCAGCACCACGTAATAGCCGGCCGAGACACCGACGAAGAGGTGCTCGCAGAGCTTGTACACCGGATTGTCCTTGTAGAGGAAGCTGAAGATTCCCAGCGTCAGAAGCGCCGCGATCCAGATCCCGATGTCGGTGCTCAGGTGCATGCGCCGGCCCCTACTTCTTCCCCGCCTGCCGTTGCGGCAGGGCGGCGAGATTGCCAAGAAGGATCAGAAACGCGATGAAGACGTGAGCCAGGGACTGTGCGTCCATGGACCGAGTGGCGATGCCGGGATGCTTCACGAGAACTTCGTACTCTGCCGCGCCCGCCATCCCGCCAAGGAGCCCTTGGAGTTGCCCCGCCTGGAGGTAGGGATAGTATTCCGGGGCGCTGACCGCCGTGACCCCCGCGACCATCGGTACGTGGTAACGCGAGACGACCTGCTGGACCCACTCCTTTGTGCCGGGATAACCCGCGCTCACGCTCACGAGAAGCGCGATCTGCTGGAAGTTCTCGATGCCCTTCATCGCCGGCAACTGCACGACGGGAACTCCCCGACGGTCCGTCGGGAACGTCCGCGGGATGCTGCTCCCCATCTGGGACATCACGACCTCGTTTCCGGACTTGAAGCCCAGATTGACGTAATCGATCCCCTCCTTCTTGCCGTATTCCCCGCCCGCGATGCGGAACACGCGGTCGGCCAGCGGCGGGCCGCCCGGATAGAGCTCCACGGCGACGATCTTCATGTTGCGGGACATGAGATGCCGCGCCGCGGCGAGATGCATCGGATAATTCTCCGCGATCGTTCCCGGGTCGTAGTCGCCCGCGAGAAGCACCGTGGACCCTTCGGGCAGCCTCTCGATCGCGTCGTAGAAGCCGCGCGACCTCAGGCTGGGCCGCACAGGCGCGATGTGAAAACCGACGACGAGAGGCACGACGACCAGGACCGCCACCGCGAGGAAGATCCATCGACGATCGAGATGGCGGAGCCGCGCGAGCCACGCGATCATGAGCCCCCTCCGTCCGCGCCATAGGTCTTCTCGATCCCGAGGATGATCCGGAAGCCGGTCGCCATGACGCCGAGCGCCGCCCCCATCAGAATTCCACGCTTCGCCGCGTTCTGCGGTATTTCCATCAGCCAGTCGGCCACTTCGGGAAGTGCGGGATGGATCACGTTCCCGATTGGAACGCGGCCCAACATCAGGATGAACGCCGCCACCGCGAGGAGAAACGCCTCCATCGTACGGACGCGGAAGGCACGAAACGCCGCCGAAGCGATGAAGAATGCCAAGAGGGAGAACATGGTCGCGGACATGGACGAATAGAAGGTGTTGTAGATCCAGGTGAACTTGCTGCCGTCATCGAGATAGTGCGACCCCTCGGAGAAACCGATCGCGATCGTGGCGAGCATTCCCCCGATGAGCGCGATCTTGAACGGCCAGTCCGCTTCCTTGCGGCTTACCTGCGTCCAATTGATGCGGAGAACGTTCGCGACGCCCAGAACGTACGTGAAAGCCACGACGATGATCACCCACTGCTGGATGTCGTCGTAGGTCGTCTTGATCGCCGGGTGGGGAACGAAGAACCCGATGAGGACGAAGATCCCCGCCACCATCGAGATCAGGAGCGGCACTTCGCGTTTCATGCTCTGATCCTCACTGGGTGGCGAAGAAATCGACGAGTTGGGATTGGCCCAACGTCAGCGACACGGCCGCGAGCACGATGACCGCGATGAGCAGGATCTTCAGCGTGTCCGACGCCTTGAGACTTCCCAGGAGGCGAGGGTCCTTGGAGAGATAGGCGCTCGCCGCGTAGTACTCCTCGCCGATGAGCGTGTAGTCGCAGGCCACCACGAAGAACGGGAGTTGGTGCACGTTAGCGGTTCCGGCGATCTGGATGGCGCCGGTCTCGTGACCGGTCTCCGCAAGGAGCAGCGACTCGGCGAAGAACGCTCCGAGGAAGAGGTTCGCGGCCGGACGCTCGCGCAGCATCATCCCGTTCACGGCAGCCACGTACGCGAATTGTTCCGAAGTGATGTAGCGGACCTGGTCGGACCGGTAGGCGTCCCCGCGACCGACGTCCGAGTAGCTGGCCTTGACCACCTCGTCGGCTACCGTGTAGACAGCGGGCGAGTTCGTCGGAACCATGAGCGGCGTTTCGTACTTGGCGGTCATTCTCGCCACGTTGCCGAGAATGATCATGCTCGCGATCGTCTGGATGTCGTCGATATCCTGGACACCGGGAACGTAGAGGACACCCTTCCCCATCTCGGTGGAGCGACCGATCGCTTCCTCGATGGCGGCGAGTCCCGCGATTGCTCGGAATGACCATGTGGTGCCCGATTGGGCGCGCCAGATGTAGTAGAGGATGAGCGCGAGAAAAGCGAAGATCGCGACAAAGACGTTGGTCTTCCCCGTGTCAAACCAACTCGCCGCGGGCACCGCCGCCTGGGACACTTCGGAATCCACTGCCGGATCCGCGGGAAGCGCCACCAACTGGTACCGGTAGGAGAAACCGTTCCGAATGCCCTCCTGGTCCCGACTGCCCTCGTCGTTGAACGCGTCGAGGGTGCCGGCGATGGTGTCGACGGGCGCGAAGGAGCCCGAACCCTCGGCTCGCAGGACCTGCCACTGCTTGGGTGGGTTCGCAGGAATCGTCCATCGTACGGTGATGCTGCGGCCGCCGTCGTTCGGCGTGTCCAATGCGTTCACGGGAAAGGCGAACGCGCTCAACGGGAGCAGGGAGAACACCGACGCGAGGATCAAGAGCAGGATGGGAGGACGTAGAGTCGCGGGTCCGGCCCCGGGGGCATTATTCAAAATCACCGTGACTCCGCCCTGCCGAGGAGGCTCTCTGAGGCTTTGATGAAGCCGATCACCTAACCGATTTTCCTCACGGGTGCCGCCGGCCGCTAAATGAGGATAGAATCGTAGGCCCTGCCCCATTGGGTGTCAAGGCGCAATCCCCTCGGCGCCCTAGAACTCGATCATCTCGACGTTTGCGCGAGGCAGGAGCGCCCGCGTGCCGCCGCCGAAGTCCACCTCCAGCACGCGCACCTTGGCCTCGGTTTCGAGGGGCAATAGCTCGGGCGGAAGCGCCGTCACTTTTCCGAGCCG
>Ga0315273_10003785_pt1 | contig 18298 bp, 15 predicted proteins | sample YL17G02_0_MG_FD_205753 | JGI IMG/M metagenome (GOLD analysis project Ga0315273, IMG submission 205753) | Sediment microbial communities from Yellowstone Lake, YNP, Wyoming, USA - YL17G02_0 | ecosystem: Environmental > Aquatic > Freshwater > Lake > Sediment | place: USA: Wyoming | collected...
CTGTGACCGAGAAGGTCTCCATAATCTCCGCGCCGATGCCGCCCCAGAAGGCCTTGGAGTTGATATATTTCGTTCCAACCATGGGGGTCTTGCCGGAGTAAGTGAGTTTGCTGCTCTCCCAGAGATTTAGCGGCACAGCTGAGCCGTTCTCCATGCCCGGAAGCTTGGCTGCCCTCTGTGCTTCGACGGTTCCGGAGTCCATCTCCAGGTCACCGTCGCCGTACATTAAATTGTAGTACTCCAGGGCTAGCTGCCTGTCTTTAACCGAAACGCCCACCTCAAAGGTGCCTGTTCCGGTTACCTTCAGCATGTTGCAAAAATCCCCGTCCTGGATCTGCTCGGTGATGGCCGGTGTGGCAAAGACCGGCTCCAGGAAAAGGATAATCATTAGCAACAAAGCTACTGAGATACCCTTCGTCTTTCTACCCCTTTGTTCATAACTACTATGATCTTCTAGCTAAAAAAGTTATTGTAGCTTTCGCGGCAAAAGTTTCATCTCATCCCTTGATCCATCCTGCTCTGAGATGTTTAGAGATCTCGCCGTGGTCATGGATGTGGCAGGAACCATGCTGAGAATGTATCGCGTGGCCAAGGATATCGAAATGGGCGTCATTCTGGAGAATGTGGTTACCTGGGAAAGCTGATCGATGGTCGCGAGCAATTGCTGGAGATAAGCTGTGCAAGCAGCCGGATACCCAAAGATGAAATTGTAAGCATTGTAAGCCGCTCTCAAGTTAAGGTTCGCGATCTTTTGGAGGTGCACAGGGCAGTAATGGTGGGTGATGGCCTAAATAACCTCTATGCATTAAGGGCGACGGACTTGGGGATCTTGACCGTGCAGCAGGATACTCGTACCACTTTGAAGCTCCTTAAGGCAGCCGATGAGATAGTAACGAATACAAGGGAACTGCCTAAAATCCTGATAAAAAGCTGTGGCGGGTGAATTTACCGGATACTTGGCAGATATAAGCCTAATCGGATAATTCCGGGAAAAGTATATATACTCGAATAGTGAATTCCTATTCGATAACATTTTAAATTTGCTTCGAAATAAGACCATACTAGAAGATACTAGGAGTAGCCCACAAATGTTCGAAGAGCTTTTAGAGCTATACAAAACAAAGTCCGAAGAGATTGAGAAAAATAGAAAAGAAGCGCAAGCCATGATCTTGCTGGTTTCAGCCATGGAAAAGATATCCCGGGAGCTTGACTCCAAGCAGAGCGAGGTAGAGCTCTTGGGCAGGCTGATCGATCAGGTTGATCGCCTATCCAAAGAGGTATCTGATCTGAAGAGCCAGTTTCGCGCCCGACAGGGACGACCTGCGCCCATTCAGGAAACTGGCTCAGGAGATGGAAAGGCCCTGGATAACCATGCTCGATCTCTCGTAGATATCATGGAAGAGAGGCCAGGGCGATACACAACCAGCGAGCTGGTGGACATGCTGGGTCTAAACAAGACAACGGTAATAAGCGTGATGAAGCGCGCCCATGAACTCGACCCGAAACATGTCAGGATGACTCAGGGAAAGAGGCGCAAGCTCTACCTGTCTTATGTGTCTGAAGAAGAGGCGCAGACGGCAGAAGCATCAAGCGGATCAGGCGAATCAGACCGGATGAAGCTAGAGCTGATGGCCATGACCTAAGAATGAAATGAGCAGATAGACAATCCGTAAATTCATAATCTGTTAAAGGTCGAGTTGCCGGTGTTTTTCCCGGCTGCTCTGGCCCGCAAGCTAGTTTTTTCTGCCCATTGGAGCGAGAGCATTGAAGAAAATGTCTATCATCATTTTATTTATAAGTACAGAAAAAGCCTTGACAACAAAACAAAGCTTGAACGACAATATTGTTAATTGTAGTGCCCCAAAAAAAGTAGAGAGAGCCCTGGCTTTAACTCTTCTTATGTTTCTTTCTATGTATATATCCGCCTGCTGCTACTATTATGATGAGAATGACAATCGCTGGCATGAGCAGAGACGCGGTGGCAGCCTTGACCACAACGGGTATCTTCATGCTCTCTGAGATCACAAAATCGCCATTTACATCAGTATATTTGATCTCGCTATTTATGCCATAGTCCTTGGGCGTAGCGTCGGAATCAACGTCAAGCCGGAAGACGACGGTCTTCTCTTCTCCCGGGACCAGCGTTCCAATGAATGCCTGATCATCGGTGGAGGAGAACGGCTTGAAGATGGAAAGCCTGGCGATCGCGTCTTTGACGGGGTCTTCGCCAACATTTTTGTATGTGGCGTCTATTTGTGCCTTTTTGACGCCGGCTGATAGCACGCCAGCTACATTCGTGATCACAAAGTCCGCCTGCTTCTTGACGGTGACGATGATGGGTACGCTCTGATTTGCCTTCTGGTAGATATAGGATACCTGGTAATTTGCCAGAGTCGGCGAGCTTCCGCTGGTAATGAGCTTGGAAGCCTGCACCCGAACATTGTCCTGATAGTCATAAGATAGGTTTAAACTTAGTGGATACGTCCCCGCTGGGGCGTGCTCTCCTATCTTGACGGAGAATTTCAAAGGCGACCGGGTCTTATCGCCCGACTTTAAGGATTCCACAACCTGGTCTCCGGATTTTATCTCGATCTGAGGATCGTTGGAGTTGAGGTTAGCAGTGATTCCGAGAGCGGTCGGCTTCTTGTACTCTTCTTGCAGCTCGGCTGCAGCCAATGCGAACTCCTTGGGATTTTGGGGAGTTAGATCCTCCTTGAATCCCAATATCCTTCCATAGTTGGTCAGATCCACGTAAAGGGAAACGGTATCTCCCCTCTCAAACTCATCCGTCCCGGAAACGCTAGCTGATATATCCGGGCCGCCATACATGGTGTAATAGTTATCTCCGCCCAGCTCAAAGGGTATGTAGGTTTTTTGAGCCGAGACGTTGGCAATTAGAGCCAACAGGCAAAGGCCAACCAGGGCCATTTTAATTATCATCAATCATCCTCCTCTTGCTATCAGCTTGAGGGCTTTCTTCATCTCGTATTTCGCATTTTCCACCACAGCACGCCGTATCTCCATGCGGTACATGAGCACCACGAAGACCGTGAAGGTCGTGAGCAATGCGAATACTATCGCTAGAACTGTAACTGTCCCAAAATTGTTAGTAATAAGGAAGGGAGAGGATATCAAGGCCGCAAATCCAAATACGGTGGTAAGGCCGGAGGCAATGAGTGCCGAGCCTATGCGCCTTGCTGTAATCTTGAGTGCCTCCATGGGCTCTCCCATCTTTGCCAACTCCTCGTAGAAGCGCTCCATCATCAATATTGCGTATTCCGATCCCACGCCCAGAATTAGTGCGCCCAGGCATGCAGTAAGGGGTGTGTATTTCATGTCGCCCAGATACATCACGCCGCCCATCCAGCCTATTACTACCAGCATAGGCAGTACCGGCAGGAGCGCTTTTATCAGATCCCGGTAGATCAGGATCAGCACGATAAAGATCAGCACCAATCCCAGCAGAGTCATCTCCGTTCTGCCGGTGGTCAAAGCGGCGATGACCGTGGTCATCACCACAGCGTCGCCTGTCTCCCGCACGGACACTCCGGGAGGCGGCGGATGCCAGGCGATGTCTTTATCGATCTCTTTTATGAGCCGATCGGTGCCCTCTGCGCCCAGGTTGCTCAACTGTTTGCCCACATTCAGCTTGATTAGGGCCGTATCCTGACCATCCAGTTGCCGAACTCGCATCGCGGCAGGCAGTTGCTCGATTAGCTTTCTGATCTCAGTTTTGTCCTGAGGTATCTCGCCTCCATTGGCCTTCTTGACCAGGGAGGCTATGCTTTCGTAACCATATACCTGATCCCGAGAACTCTTCAGGTACATGCAAAATACATCCATCCAACGCAGGGTATCGGGGTCGGTAATGTCATCGGCCTGAACGATGAGATCAACCGTATCCGTGCCTCCAAAGATGTCGCTCATTTGTCGAAAGTCAATGAGCGGAGGCAAGTCCTGAGGCACATAATTCTTGAAGTCGGTGTCCACCTGAACTTGAGTGTCTGCATAGATGCCCCCCAGGGAAAGAAATAATGCCGCCGCAAGCACCAGATGCCATCTTTGAATGCAGATGTCCGAGACCTTCTCGATGATGCTTCCGATAATTGTGTCTTTGGGCACATTGGTGAGTGCATTCTTTGATCTCTTTCCCGAACCCCTCTTCTCCATAATGTAAAGCAGAGTGACCCCCACGAAAAGGGCGGACAGATAGCAAAGGAAGAGCCCGACCAGGCATAACAGCCCGAAATCCCTGGTCATGGGAACGGATGAGGTGAGGAGGGAGACGAATCCCATGGCGGTTATGATCAGGGCGATCATGACCGGCAGGGAGACATGGCTTACCGTTTGTATCACCGCTTGCATGGGTGAGTCGCCTTTGGTGAACTCCTCATCGATCCTGTTGTGAAACTGAATAGCATAGTCTATGCCAATACCGATCAGCACCGGGAAGGCGGACATGGATACCATGGTAAACGGTATGCGCAAAAATCCCATAGCTCCGAAGGTCCATATTATGCCCAGGAAGACGACGGGGATGGGGAGCAGCGACCATTTCACATGATTGAAAGAAATCAGCAGTGCCACGATCATGAGCAGGCCGGCCAGGGCGAGAATTGGGCCGTTGCTCCTGGCCATCTCCTCAGTTATTGATTGCATGAGCGCCGGCTTGCCGGTGACGGTAACGATCACATCCGGCGGAAACTCGGCCATCTTCACCTGGCCGGATGTCTCTGCGTAAATCTCTTTTAGTTGTGCTTCCTTCAAAGAGACCGGCAGCTCGATGGAAAGCATGGTATGTCTCTTGTCCGGCATCATTGCATTTACGGCCGGAAGATTTGCCGGATAGGAGAGAATTTCATCTATCCTCTCCTGGGTGGGAATTGTTCTGATACCGCTGTCAAGCTTCTCTGTATCTGCCACAATGTCTGCTATGCTCGTCACAGCCAGCACATCCGGGGCTATGCGCACCTTTTGCGAGAGCTTATCCATAGCCTTCAGAATATCCGGTTTTGTGACATCATCCGCTTCAATGAGCACAGCAATGGACTCTGTGGCAAACTTCTCCACATAGAGATGGTCGAAAAGCTGGTAGAGTGGAGAGTCTTTGCCCACCATGCTCTCGGTGTTCATTCCTTGCATCTCAATCTGCTGTGCATAGTGCAGCGAAGCGAGAGTTAGAAGCAGAGCGGCTGCCATGATTATAATGGGATTGTCTGCGATCCATTGGCCGAGCCTTTCTGTGCCTTTCATTCGCGTCTACCTCAGTTTCGTTCGGAAATTACCAAACGTCCGGAACATGCGAAAAGTACTTAAAAGTTGTGGTCTTCTAGATATAGATGGATCGAGATGAGAAGGATATCTTGAAGAGATATATGGTTGATGCCTGCGTGAAAGTGGCCAACAGCTACGGCTGCTGCGATGCTGTGGGTGTTTTGCGCGGCACGCTTTTTCTGGCGGACAGGCCCATTTCCATGGATGAACTGGTGGAAGAGACCGGCTACAGCAAGTCCACAGTAAGCTCCAATATTAGCACTCTGGAAAGACAGGGGCTGGTCAAGAGGGTGATAATACCTGGAGACAAGAGATACCACTATATTCCTGTTACCGATCCTGATTCCCTCAAGAAGGAAATGATAATCAATATGAGGCAAGAGATGCAGGTCATCATAGCCGCTCTGAACAGCACCGAGGAGGATCTCAAGGCCTGTGAGCATGTGCCTGGTGCGGCATTGGAAGGGATCGACAGAGCTAGACGCTTCTATATGCAGACGGACCTGTTCTTGGATCTGATATCCCGGTATAATACTGAGGAATTGATAGAGCTGTTGCAGCGTGGTTTTGTAGAGAAAAAATAGCCGCTAGATATCTTCATCGATATCATTCATTTGCATCAATCTCCTTCCTGAATCTGAATGACCATCATTACATTTCTTTGCCTCAGATCGCCCAATATATTGATTAAGAATAAAGATGTCTATCCGTTAGAAGCGCGGGACAGTGATAACCGTTGGGCGAAGAGAAAGCTGCAAGCAGCGATCCCGAGGCGAAGATCAGGGAGATGCTGCGGAAAATATTGGATATGCAGGAGAGCGACTGCAATGCGGGGCAAACGCCTGCGTTGCTTGATGGCCTTAAGAAGAACTTAGATGATCTGTTGGCCTGCTTGCCGGAGCACTACAAAACTTTAGCTGGAAAAGAGAACCTTAGTCGGATGACATATCCGTTTGAAGATTGCCTATTTCTTCAAGACCGAGATCTGCGCTATACCTGGTTTTCCAGTGAGAAGCCCTTGGGAATAGAGGCATCCATGGCTCTGGGAAAGACTGACAGCCAGATTTTTTCTCCGTCCGAGGCCAGGCGGCTGAGGCAGATAAAAGAGCAGGTTATGAAGACGGGAAGCCGGGCGCAGACAAAAGTGTCTGTGACACTGCACGGAAGAGAGCGCTGCTTTTCATCCATTTATTATCCCTGGCGAGACGAGTCAGGAAAGATCCTGGGCCTGACAGGCTATGTGCGGGATGCCACCGTTCAGAAAGAAGCTGAGATGGAGATCCTGAAGATGAAAAAAGCCGTAGAGACAGCTCCTACGGCCATTGTGCTCACAGATCTCGAAGGAAGTATTGAGTATGTAAACGCCAGCCTTCTGAAAAATTCCGGTTTTCGCGACGTCTCTGAGGCAAAAGGACTGTCTATATTCGATTTTACGAATGCAGAGGGCAAAGCCAAGCTGCAAGAAGAGATCATACCCTCCCTTCATTCCGTTGGGCAGTGGCAGGGGGAGCTTCCTTTAGAGAGGCAGGATGGCCAATCCTACACGGCGGAGATGATATGTGCAATGGTCAAAGACGACTGCGGCAAACCCATCTATCTGCTGGCCAACTTTTACAACATCACCGACAGAAAGCGCGCGGAAGAAGCCCTGCTTCTGGACGATTCCCGGCTGGAGGCACTACAAAGGCTCAACCAGATGGATGAGGCCTCCATTCAAGAAATAGCCGAATTTGCCCTGGAGGCAGGGGTCAAGCTGACCGGATCTAAGCTCGGCTACCTGGCTTTCGTTGACGAAGAAGAAAAGACGCTCTTTATGCACTCCTGGTCCAAGAAGGCCATGCAGGAGTTCAACATTGAGGATAGAAGGATGGTCTATCGTCTGCAGGAAACAGGACTTTGGGGCGAGGCTATTCGGCAGAGAAAAGCGGTTATAACCAATGATTATGCTTCTTGCCCTCAAACAAGAGGCACACCTTTTGGCCACGTTAAGGTTGTCCGCCATATGAATGTGCCTATCATGGACAAGGGCAAGATAGTAATTGTGGCGGGTCTTGGCAACAAGGAGGAGGAATACGACGACTCCGATGTGCGCCAGCTCACACTGCTCATGAGCGGCATGTGGAAGATCATCCAGCGACGAAGTACGGAGGAGGAGCTGCACAGGCGCGATCTATTGCTGCAGGGAGCGGCCAGGGCCACTAACTACCTGCTCACTCCCGATCCCCTGGCCGTAAAGAAGGCTCTGGGCATCTTGGGAGCGGCAGCGGATGTGGATCGAGTTCATATTCTGGAGAACCGAGAATTGCAGAGCGAAGAGCGGCCACAAGGTCTTCACATGCAATGGTTTCGCGAGCCTGCAAAGCCATTTTCCCGGGATTTATCGTGGGAGGAGCTTTTTCCAGGCTGGCAGGATACGCTCTCTCGCTGCAATCCCATCCAGGGCATAACTTCGCAGCTCTCGGTTCCTGGTGCAAAGGTGCTGGCGGAGTTGGATGTTCGCTCTTTTCTGATCCTGCCAATCTTCATCGAGGGCCGGTTTTTTGCAGTTATTTGCTTTGAAGACTGTCATAAAGAGCGGCGATGGATCGACAGCGAGGTAACTGTACTTCAGGCAGCGGTGGGAAGCATCGGCGAAGCCATTTTGCGTAGAAGGACGGAAGAGGCCCTGAAAAGGACACAGGAAGAGCTGGAAAAGAGGGTGGAGGAGAGAACGGACTGGCTCCTCCGGGCAAATGCGGCGCTGCAAGAGGAGACGGTCTTGCATAAAAAAACGGAAATTGAGCTACGTTCTGCGCAGCAGGCGGCAGATGCCGCTTGCCGGGCGAAGAGCGAGTTTTTGGCCAATATGAGCCACGAGATACGCACCCCCATGAATGCGGTCATTGGCCTGGCCGGGCTCTTGCTTGAAACCAACATCACAGAAGAGCAACGTGATTTAGTGGAGACCATTCACAGCAGTGGTGATGCTTTGCTTGCCATCATCAACGATATCCTGGATTTTTCCAAGATAGATGAAGGCAAGATGAAGCTGGAGCATTTGCCCTTCATTTTACGCGATTGCGTCGAGTCCTCGCTGGATATGGTGGCGACAAAGGCGGCAGAGAAAGGACTGGATCTGACCTACACAATTGACGAGAGGATCGCCCCAACCATCCTGGGGGACTTTGTCCGGCTGCGCCAGGTTCTGGCCAACCTGCTCAGCAATGCGGTAAAATTTACGGAAAAAGGCAGCATAGCCATTCATGTTAAGCCGGGTGAAATGGCTGATGAAATTCACTTTTCGGTTTTCGATACGGGAATTGGCATCAGCTCAGAGGACATGAAAAAACTCTTCCACCACTTCAGCCAGGTCGATTCTTCTACCTCCAGAAAATATGGAGGTACTGGCCTGGGACTGGCCATAAGCAAGAGGCTGGTGGAGCTGATGGGCGGCAGGATCTGGGTGCAAAGCAAGCCATGCGAGGGCTCAACCTTCCACTTCCTGATTTTTGCCAGGCCTTTTTCCGGAGAGGCGGCCAAGCTGAATCTGGCCGGCAAGAAGATAATGGCTCTGCTCAGAAGCGAGGACACCCTGAAGGAACTGGTAGATTATGCCCGCTCCTGGGGGATGCAGATATATCCAGTGGTCTCGGCCTTTGAGGCGCGAGAGTTGATAGAGAGCCGTTTTGATGCCGCAATTTTGGATCTTGATGTTCCGGGAGCCGAGGAGCTGGCCGAGGAGATGGGGGAGAGGCTTCCTACCATCACCCTTGCAACGCCTGGCCGGCAAAAGGCAGGCAAAAAAACTCTAATCAAGCCTTTTTCGCAGGCCAGCATTCTCTTCGCCCTGCAGGAGGCTTTTATGCCCCAAAATCATAAGAAGATGCGGACCTTTGGCAGCGCGACGAAACACTCGGATCTGGACATATTGCTGGCGGAAGATAACATTGTCAACCAGAAGGTTGCACGTCTTATGCTAAAGAAGCTTGGCTACAGGGCAGATGTGGTCTCCAATGGCCGGGAGGTCTTGCAGGCACTTTTTAAAAAGCCGTATGATGTGATTCTCATGGACGTACAGATGCCGGAGATGGACGGTCTGGAGGCTACCCGTGCCATTTTGGATTTGAAATTAAAAAAGAGGCCGAAGATCCTGGCCATGACCGCCTATGCGCTGGAGGGAGACAAAGAGAGATGCTTGCTTGCCGGCATGGACGGTTACATCTCCAAGCCGGTGCAGCTTGAGGAGCTGAGGTCGGCCCTGCTTTGCCTGCAAAATATCCCTCCCTGTCCGGATGAGACCGGCTAAGACGGCTTGATAATTACATCCCCAAGAGGCCGCCTGGGGCTTTGCCGCATGGGCTTTGCCATTCCCAGGCTGAAGAGAAGCTGGGGGTGGCCGCGGTTGATCTGGGCCTTCAGCTCCTCTCGGAGAATGGGCAGGCCTATGGGCTGGCTGAAGAAGGATGCTCGTATATCATAACTGGTGGCCCTGAGCAGCAGATTTTCCAGGGCAAAGCCGCACATCGTCCAGGTCAATTTATCATCCTGGTCGGTGGTTAGCGCGGCTAGGGTGGAGCAGCCGTGGATGAGGCCCGAGTCCCTGTAGATGACTGGCCGGGAGAGGTCGAACTCCTTGAAGGCGGCGGGAAATCCCAAAGATACGGCATCCGGAACTCCGAAGGTATAGAGGGGCATGCCGTCCGGCTCAGCCGTCCAGTTACTGCGAAGCCATCCCCCCAGATCATGGCGAAACTCCTTTTTGGCCAGTTGAATCCGATGGCTGCGCGAGACCAGATCCGCCATCTTGGCCTTAGAATCCTTATCGTCGAGGTAAGTGAGATAAAAGCCAGGAAGATTTATGCTTTTTTCAATCTCCTTTAAAATGGAAGGTTCGATTGCCGCATTTTCATATCTGTCCTTGGTGGTGTGCCTTCTTTGTATCTGGGGGAAGAAATCCTCTTGCGAATCCCTCTGCATTGGATCACCGGGAGAAAGCCGCACCTCTGCCACCAGATCGCTTTCTTGCCCGCGGGGGAAATAGCTCACACTCGGAGCAAAGCCGAAATGCGCTCCGGCGACGGCCAGGTTGGCGATGGCGCAGCCCACACTCATGTAAAGGGTGCGGTTGCTGGGATCGACAAAAGGCAAGGCCCGGCTTAGATCTGCGAAGACGGAAATGCTTCCATCATTAACGGCGAACTTCCAGGGCTGGGTGTTGGGGCCGGAGGGGGCCAAAATTGCATATCGCAAAAGGAACTTGAGCCTTTCCTCCAGAATGCCGTCAGCTGGATAGTTGGACTCCAATACCCCCCATGCTTCATAGTTTTTACCTGTCAAGTGCGATCCTCTCCAAAATATTCTAAACCACGTAAGCCATTATTGACATATATCTTTTCGCCAGGCATTAGATTCTTTATTTATGAAGCAGATAATAGATCAGCTGGTTGGAGGTGGGCAAGAATTGAAAAGCAATGTTTATTTTGCCGGCGTCAGGTCGAGAAGCTTTCAAGATAACAAGCAAAACCGGATCGAGCGGCTTTTTGATGCCGCAAGCCTAGATGAAGTGGTAAAAAAAGGCGACCTTACAGCCATCAAAATCCACTTCGGAGAGAGGGGAAACGATTCTTATGTAAATCCGGTACTGATCCGGCCAATCGCAGAAAAGATCAGAGCTCTCGGGGCAAAGCCATTTCTTACCGATACCAATACTCTTTACGGAGGAAGCCGGGCCAATGCCGTCGATCACCTGCAAGCGGCAGCCGAACACGGCTTCGCCCCGACCGTGGCCGGAGCACCGGTTATCATTGCCGATGGCCTGCAAGGCGACAATTTCCGGGAGGTTCTAATCGACAGGAAGCATTTTCGCCATGTCAAGATCGCCGGAGAGATCGCTTCAGCCAATAGCATGATAGTAGTATCCCACTTCAAGGCCCACCTTCCTGCCGGCTTTGGGGGCGCTATAAAGAATCTGGGGATGGGCTGTGCTCCCGCCTTGGGAAAGGCGGAGCAGCATTCGGCAAGGCCCATCTTCAATGTTGAGCTATGCAGCGGCTGCCGCTCCTGTATGGACAACTGCCCGAGTCGGGCCGTCACTGTGAAAAAAAGGATCTCGGCCGTCGACTACAATCTATGCACAGGCTGCGGCAAGTGCCTGCGCCTCTGTCCGACCCATGCTCTGGACTTCGACTGGTTTGTAGAGGTGCCGCCCTTCATGGAGAGGATGACGGAGTATGCTCTGGGCGCGATAAAGGGAAAGGAGGGGCGGGTGGGGTTCTTCAACTTCCTGCTCAATATCACTCCGGACTGCGACTGCGTGCCCTGGAGCGATGCGTCCTTTGTGCCGGACATCGGCATCCTGGCCTCAGAGGACCCTGTGGCAATCGATCAGGCCAGCTACGATCTGGTGAACCTCCAGATGGGCCTGGCAAACTCGCTTTTGCACAAGAATCATGAGCCGGGAGCAGACAAGTTCCTGGGCGTCTGGGAGAGTACGCTTGGAAATATCCAGGTGGATTACGGGGAGAAGATCGGTCTCGGAAATAGAGAGTACCGGCTGATTGAGATATGAGGAATGGGGTAATAAAATCTAATGTAATAAAAAGATATGGAGTGAGATGAGTGAAAGTTGTTGCATTTAACGGCAGCCCTCGAAAGGATGGCAATACCGCCACATTGCTTGGCGCTGTTCTCAAAGAGCTAGAGGGCCAGGGCATAGAGACGGAACTGGTGCATTTGAAAGGGCCTCTTTCCGGCTGCATTGCCTGCTTCAAGTGCTTTGAGACGAAAAATGGCAAGTGCGCCCTGGATAAGGATATCGTAAACGAATGCATCGAGAAAATGAGTGGGGCGGACGGGATTATTCTGGGCTCGCCCACCTACTTTGCCGATCTCACGCCGGAGCTGAAAGCCGTCATCGACCGGGCCGGATTTGTGGGAAAAGCCAACGGTGATATGTTCAAACGCAAGGTGGGTGCGGCTGTGGTGGCGGTGCGCCGGGCGGGGGCCATTCATGTCTTCGACTCCATAAACCACTTCTTCCTCATCAACCAGATGATAATCGCCGGCTCCAGCTACTGGAATATCGGCATGGGTTTGCACGAAAAGGATGTGGAAAAGGATGCGGAGGGATTAGAGACCATGAGAACTCTGGGGCAGAACATGGCCTGGCTGATGAAGAAGATCGAGGAATAGAGGACATATGCCCCTGGACTATCAGACATTGGTTGCATCAAACCTCATCCTGCAATTAATCCTCGCCGCAGCCCTCGCTCTTGCCGTCTTCCTGGCTAAAAAGAAGAGCTTCCAGAGGCACTGCCTGGTTCTCAGGCTGGCGGTTATGGCCCAGATTCTGGCCATCCTGGCGCTGATGTCTCCAGCCATGGTCCAGATCCTAGAGCCGGGCCGGCCCAACGGTATCTTTCAGGCCGAGGTCTTGCTGCACCACGCACTGGGCCTGGCAGTGGTACTGCTCTGGATCTACGTCAATCTGGTTTATCTGGGGCGCTTGCAGGCCCGGCTTGCTCCCAGGCGAGCTATGCAGGCGGCGGCAGGCTTGTGGGTGGCATCCTTTATTCTGGGATTTCATATCTACCTGAAACTGTACTATTGAGCCGTTGCCTGAATTATATATCATCAATCGTGCGCAGAGGGGACGAGCCATGACAGGCTCAAAAGAACTTGCCCCTACCGCTCGTGGTGGCCTACTCCAGCCACTCGTAGCCAGGATTTTTTATCTTGTTGAAATTTCGTATGAGGTCTGCAGCATCCTTTCTGCTGAAGTTTGCTTCCATCATCATGGAGCAGACAAAACGCAGGGCAATTTTCTGCATTTTGACCTCGGTGCTGTCATCAGGTTTAGAGGCCAGCCCGAAGGCCTCGAAGAGATGCTCCTTTTCGTTCATATGAGTGCTTTTGCCCCATTTGCCGAACATCTCCGCGGCATGATCCAGAAGATGCTGATCAAACGTCTCAGGGAGCATGATGCCTTCAAACTGCTGCAAGAATTCATCTTTTCTCAAAGTGATCGACCCCTTCCATCAAACCATCCGGTGGGATTTATCTCTTTCCGCTGCATTAATAAATGCTAAAAATAAAAAAGTGGTTAAAATTAAATGTACACCGCAGTTCCCGGCTCCACATTAATTATCTTCAAAACGCCTCTTTGGAAATACATGCTCTTAGGATAATTGAATTGACCATCGAATACCCTGACGTTGTGGTTTTGATTGCCTACCACATTGAAGCTGAATTTTCCATCAGGGGCATCGCCGCCGGTTCCTTCCGTGCCGATTAAGACCTCATCAAGGTAGACCTGATAGCCCCTCATTCCCTGGGACTGAATGGTCACAGGTGTGTCTCCTGCAACGATCCCTGTCTGTTGTGGCGGGAAAGTTCCAGGATATGTCTGGTAAGAGGTCGCTGCGCTGGTGGTGGTCTGGCCCAGGCCGCTCGTAGTGGTCTGACTGGCGGTAGCCGGCTGATTGGAGGCAGGCGGCATATCGCTGGATGGCAACATCTGGCCTGTTGCCGGGGTCTGCTGAGTGGGTGGTGCCTGGCTGATCACGTCTATAATGATGGAGTTGCTGGGCTGGTTACTCTGCACGAAGAGCAGAATGTGCCTGCCCACTTTATCCGCCATGAAGTTCAGGCTGTTGTAGCCGGAGTAGAAATTAACTCTCTTGCTGGTTATATTCAGAGCATCAGTCTGAAGGATCTCATAGTAATCGGCCTGTCCGCCAGCTGGGGCAAAGGCGATGAATTGCATGCCTGTTCCCGCAGGGACTATGGCATACGAGGACCAATCCAGACCCTTCTGAATCCACAGCTCATTGCCTCTGGCCGTGGCTATGGCCGACTGATACTGGTTGTATGTGACCTCCCGGCCGCTGCCGAAGTAGATCCTGGAGGGCATCTTATGCGTGACATCAATTTTCACCGGGGTAAAGCCGATTACGGGCACACTGGTATTGATATAGAACTCGGAGAAGAAGGAAGAAGCACTGCTGGTGTTCTCGAACTCCGGGCCAAACCACGGACCGCTCAATTCAGTGCCCATGCCGCCGATGCCGAACAGGCTGTTCAAATAGTCTTCGCTAGAAGCTCCATCGGTCATGTCAATGGATTGCAGCAGGGAAAAGCCCTGCGCTCCTACTGCTCCTGCTCCTCCTGCGCCCAAAATCAGGGCCAAGAGACATAAGTATAAGCAACCAAATCTCAAATATCACACCTCGCTGGCTATTGCTCTAGCGATATATTATTTAGCTTTAAGTTTCTTCTGAGTCTCATCTGAACATCATGGGAACCCTTTTAGTAAGTTGCCTCCAGGCTCCATTTGTTAAGCTTGCCTGTGTCTCTGCTTGCCAAATCCTTGATCTTGAGGGTCCATTTGCCCTTAATGGATTGACCGAGAAAGGCGACTAAAGAGGCTTTTGATTTGGAATCATAAATCTTCATTAGATTCTTCTTGCCGATGCCGGTGCGATTGTGCAGAACTGCTCTTTTGCCGCCCGGCGAGATAAGCTCAATCCTCAGGTTGGAGATGTTGTTGTGGCTTATATCCACTTCCACCACCAGCCTCTTCACCTTGCCCTCCTGATCGAGTAAAATAGCATTAACAAGACCCAGGGGACTATTGTCCGGGATTGTCTCGCTGGAAAGCGTTGATCCTTTAGCCACTTGATCGGTCTTTTCCTGCCCTATCACAAATGTTATGACAGGGCCAGGCTCTCCGATATTTGAAATCATCAGGCCCGAGTCAGAGCCATCCCACAAAACAGAGGTGGGCCTTGTGTCATGGCTGAGGGCAATTCCCACCATCCGGCCGAAGAGATCCTTTTCGTCACCCATGCTGCGGTTGGTCTCCAGATCTAAGCTGCCGTCCGCCTGCAAGAGCCCACACTGGTAATGCTTGGTTGCTGATCCGCCCTGCCATTCATTTGAGCCTAAAGTGTCGCAGTGATAGACGGCCAGGCCGCCTGCGGGAATGGATGCGTCAAGATCTATCCCGGAGCGGTTCTCCACCAGGAAATACTCGTTTATCTTGCCGGTCTCGTAGATCATAACCGTGCCATAATCCCCATGATCTGCCTGATACTGGCCGGGCTGGTTGAGGCAAACCGTTTTATCGCACCATCCCACCAGGTTTCGTAGGAAGGCGCATACCGGCGCAGGAGTTCTTCCATCATCGTTATGATTGCCGGCGCTCATAAGGCAGAAGTAGCCGAGGCCCGCGCTCTTCTCGAAGTCACCGTCTCGATTGCCGTAATCGTAGAGGTCCGGCCAGCGACATAGCATGTGGCCGCTCTCATGGCAGAAGGTTCCAATAGATAGGTCCTCCTTGCTTCTGCCCATGCTGGAGAGCATATAAAAATAGGTCTTCATGTTTTTGTACTGAAGGTCGATGAAATAGTTATGAGGCCACAGCTCTCCTAAATATTGGGTCTGGCCGGCGTAGAGAAAGCTCATGGCATCGACCATTCCCACTCCTCGCGAGTCGAACTTTTCCAGCTCCAGGCCGCCTTTGACAGCCAGGTCGAGGGCCTCCTTGACGAGCAGGTTTTCCGTATAGTATTGACGATTGCGGCTTAAGGTTATGGGCCCCACTACCACGTTGGTGTAGTCCAGCTTGCCGCTGGACATGAGACGGAAATACTCCCGCACAGAGCAGAAGTTGCCGTTCTCATGGTAGCCCTGGCCGTTTAGAAGGGCGTCTACATCCTCCCCTGTGACGGTGCTCTTCACGTCATTGAACTGGACCAGCACCGTCAGGCCCTTGATCTCGCCCTCGCTCACCCGCCTTCCTTCTAAAAGTCCCTTTTCCGACCCAAAGGTCCGAAGATTAAGGCTGGGCTTGAAGGCGGATGGGGGTGGATTCATCTTGGCATATCTCGCCTCAAACTTGCGGTTTCTCACCTCTTCGGATTCTTTGAAGTGGCGGCGGACTCCTTGGGGCGGGCTTTGGGAAGCGTCTGCTCCGCTGGAGACGAACTCGCCCGAGATCAGGAGTGCATAGCAGTACAGTCCATGGTCCTGGTCGTAGACCACTGTATAACCGTCCATATTCTCATACCGGGAATAGAACTCATCGCCGTAGACCCTAAGCTGAACCTCAGGCCCCTTCTCTTGGGGGAAGGTCAGAAACTCTCCAAATATCGAACTCATGGCAGATCAACCTCAAGTATGCTTTCGCGCAAGGCTGCGCTCAAGCTTCGAGTTATTCTCTGTAAACTATTTAATGATTTCACTAAGGCTAAGCATCTCGCTCGGCCTCGTTGGTCTTACTCTCGGAGTCTATAGATGCGGCCCAAAAAAATATTACAGGTATCCGCACTACTCAGAGCTAGGATTAGCCAGTACCTCCAGCTCGTTGGCCCTGGCGAAAGCGGCATTGGCTTCGGTGGTCTTTCCGAGGGATCCGAGAGCAGCGCATTTGTTGTACCATGCCATGGCAAGGTTGGGATCGAGCTTGATGGCCTCATCAAAAGACGTGACTGCCTCATCGTACTTGCTCTGGAAAGCGAGAGCAATGCCTTTGTTGTACCATGCCTTGGAATTGTCTGGATCCAGCCTGATGGCCTCATCGCATGCTTTGATGGCATCCTCATAGTCACCATGGTTATAGAGAGCATTTCCTTTGTTGTTCCATGCATTGGCATTACTTGGATCTAGTCGGATGGCTTCGTCATAAGCCTTGATAGCCTCATCGTACTTGCCCTGTTCCCTGAGAGCAATTCCTTTGTTGTACCAGGCATCGGCATAGTTGGGATCCAGCCTGATGGCCTCATCATAAGCCTCGATGGCCTCATCGTACCTGCCCAGATCATCGAGAGCAATGCCTTTGTTGCTCCAGGAATCGGCATAGTTGGGATCCAGCCTGATGGCCTCATCATAGGCTTTAAGGGCCTCATCGTACTTGCCTAGATCATTGAGAGCAATGCCTTTATTGATCCAAGCTTTGACATGGTTGGGATCGATCTTGATGGCTTCGTCATAAGCCCTTATGGCCTCCTCATATTTGTCCTGGGCATAGAGAGCAACACCTTTGTTGAACCAATCGTCTGCCGTCTGCTGTCCATATACTGGCACAACCAGCAGCATGATAATGAATGCTACTAGGATCAACTTCATAAGTTCTAAGGAGTGCTTGCAAGATATACACTTACCGACTGGCCGAGAAATAGCTAAAAATTATAATTAGGGGCAGTATGCCTCTAAGCAGGACCAGACAGCCTTACATCATTTGCTCTTACAACCGGCGATGGCGGAAGTCCGGTGATTAAATAGACGTCATCTGGATAATCATATTGGTTGTTGCCATTGGCGTCGACATACTGAACACTAAGTGGGGGAGCTACAATACCGAATGATCCACCTATACCTGCAATCGGATTCGGATTGGTGGGCAGCCAAGGCGGGGTAAATGCTTTAGGTAAATCTAGATCCAAATTGCCTACCTTCGACCCAGGCGGCTTTCCAGCGACGTTTGTAAGTCTGATATCATTGGTAGTTGTAAAACCGAGTAATTGTGCGATATAAATCGGGTCATTAAGATCATGACCAGGACCGCCATAAAGGTTCACCCAGGAAATCGTGGCCGTAACAGGAAATGGTAGAAGTGGCATGCCTATATCATTGTCTTGAGGTGTTACTTTTGATCCTGCTGGAAGATATCCGAACGGTGTAAGTCTAACATCATTCGCATGTATCCCTGGAGGCACTGCTAGTAAAGGACCTTGGTGCACATAGACTACGTCTGTATCATCAAATCCTAACACCACTCCCGTTTCCCAATAACCTACTGTTAAAGGAGGCACGTTTGGTAATCCATAAGCACGAAGTGGTGCACCAAAATCACTATCGAACGACATTACTTTAGTCCCAAATGAATATTGAGACGCACCTGCCAGGCCAAGCATAATTGTGATGCAAATGGCCATTGCGAGAATTTTCAGGCTCTTCGCTGTATCACGTGGGTAAGTTGAATTCTAGTTTTCCTGTCCTAAGATAAATAGTAATAATAAAATTCTTTGTTGACCTGAAGCCTCTT
>Ga0315273_10003786_pt1 | contig 18298 bp, 11 predicted proteins | sample YL17G02_0_MG_FD_205753 | JGI IMG/M metagenome (GOLD analysis project Ga0315273, IMG submission 205753) | Sediment microbial communities from Yellowstone Lake, YNP, Wyoming, USA - YL17G02_0 | ecosystem: Environmental > Aquatic > Freshwater > Lake > Sediment | place: USA: Wyoming | collected...
AAACGGTTCCTCGTGAACCGTCACGCCCAGTTCGGTCCGGAAGAAATCACCCATCCAGCAGTCGTGGTTGCCGACGAGGTAATGGACGGGCAGCCCCGCATCGGTGAACTGCTGGAGGGCGGCAAGAGTTCGGTGAAACCCGCGCGGAATGACCGTTCTGTAATCGAACCAGAAATCGAATAGATCGCCGACAATAAACAACTGCTCCGTCTCCGGGAGAACGGCTCTGAAGAACGCCAGGAGGCGATCCTCTTTTGTTTTCTCCTCTTCGCGGGAACCGAGACCGAGGTGAATGTCGGATATGAAGTAGACCGCCATCGCTTCTATCGACCGATCGTCAGTGTCAATTCCACGGGTTGCCGGTAACGCATGCACCATCCCTGGGTGTCTGAACAATAGTAGTACACAAGCTCTCCCCGGAGACTACCTGGTCCCGTCGCCGTGTTCTTGGCGATGACGAGAGACTGTCGCAGCGGCGCATCCTTCGCGAGGTATCCCCGCTTGTCTTTTTCCATCGATGGCGCACCGACGAGAGTTGCGATTGACATGGAATCGAGTGTGAACGCCGGGGGAGGCTCGGCGTTAATGTGAATCCCTTCAGCCGGCGTGAGGGTGAAGATGATCTTCGCCCGGGCCCCCGGAGCGAGCGTGACTTTCGACAGCCGGGCGTCGAACCGTACGTATGCGTTGGACGAAGAATCCCCTGCGACGGCCAGGAGATGGGAGGACAGAATAATGGCAACCAACGCGCTCTTCATCAGCAAAACCTTCCCCGCTGAAGGAATGTTCGTAACACCATAATGTACGAACACCCGATCGGAAAGTAAATCAGGCTCTTTCAGGTTCATTCACGCCCTGAAGGATCCACAGGCCGGTCATGAAAAACAGAGAGATAACCAGGGCCGCGATCCGTTCGCTGGTCATGTCGGCCACGATCCCGTACACCAGCGGCCCCACAACGGCCGACGCCTTGCCGCAGAGTCCATCATAGAAGCCGAAAAATTCGGCTTCGCGGGACTTCGGCGTGAGGAGTGCCATCAGACTCCGACTGGCGGACTGGGAAGACCCGATGGCGACGCCGGCCGCCAGCGCGACGATGTAAAAAGTGGCAACGCTGTTGACGAAATAGGCGCCGACGGCGATCGCCGTCCAGAGCACCAGGGTGACCGTAATGGTTTTCTTGGGTCCTATCTTGTCGGTGATGACGCCAAAGACGAGCGACCCCGCCACGGCGCTCGTCTGCACGATGGCGAAGAACAGGATGATGGCCGTATCATCCATCTGAAGCGTTTGTTCCGCGAAGATCGCCGCGAAGGCGATCACCGTGAGAATCCCGTCGTTGTAGATGAAGAATGCGGTCAGAAAACGAGCGATCGAAGGGAACTCGCGCTTGATGAACAGGGAGCGGAAGGTCGCTGCCGATCGCGCGATGCCGACACGCAGCAACGAGAGAGGTCGTTCCTTCCGCAACGGCGGCTCATGAACAAACAGGAAAAGCGGGAGGGAGAAGAAAAGGAAAAAGACGGCGGCGACGGCGAACGATAACCGGACGAACAACAGATAGTCCGGGTCGGATGGGGAGGGAAGCATGAACTTCACGATGACAAGAACCGCGAGAGCCCCCAGGTATCCCATCGCGAATCCGTATCCCGACACCCGACCGTAGGAACTCCTGGTGGTGAGGCCGGGGAGGAATGCGTCATAGAAGACAAGGCCCCCCTCGAACCCTATGTTGGCGACGACGAACAGAAGAGTGCCCGTGACAATCATTCCATCGCGCACGAAGAACATCAGGCCGGTTGCGACGACGCAGACGAGCGTGAAGAGGAGGAGGAACCTCTTCCTGTTGCGGGAGTAGTCCGCCACGGCGCCCAGCGGTGGGGAGAGAAGGGCGGCAAAGATCATGGAGAGACTGACCGCGAGCCCCCAGAGCCACCGACGGCCCCCCGCAACATGATGGGTAAAGTAACGCGAGTAGATGACGGTGACGATGATGACCGAAAACGCCGTATTGGCGAAGTCAAAAAACGTCCACGCAACGATCCTGGCGCGCGACACAGGAACGGGTCTGTCCGTCAACTCGTCTGCGGGAGGGGGGGGGAGGATGGAGGGAGGACCGGCCATGCGGGCTGGATGAGGGTATCAGGACGGGACGCCGGAGTCTCCCGTGACGCCCTCGTCTTGCAGAGCGCACGTGGAGAGGAGCGGGGGGTGCGATGTGGTGCCTGGGGTCATTCTGCGGGCTTCTTCCTTCTCCTGTTCCTGCCGGCGGGGAATGCGACGTCGCCCTCAAAGAGTCCACGCCCGGTTTTCGCCAGTTCACCCGAGGATTTCATGTCGACAAGGATCGCATCGAGGACCCCGTTGACAAACTGACCGCTCCGCTGCGTGCTGAAGAGCTTGGCCAGTTCTATCGCTTCGTTCATCGAGACCTTGGGGGGGATTTCCTTGAAATAAATGAGCTCGCAGATGGCCATACGCAGGATGAGGCGATCGAGGATGGCGATGCGCTTGAAGTCCCAGTTGGTCACCTTATCCCGGATCACCTTGTCGATCTCGTCGGTGTGGCTGACCGTCTGCGCAACAAGTCTCTTTGCGAATTCATACGCGACCGGATTGCCGTTCAGCCCGGGCAGGATGGTGTTGATCACATGGTCCACCGAATCGCCGCCGATCTCGTAGGCGTAGAGCGCCTGCACGACCTTCTCCCTGACTATACGTCTTCTCACCGGCGATGATTCCTTTCATGTCAATGAAACGAGTCGCGTCTCCCGCTCAGCCAGGCAGGGAAATGCGTGGAGTGTTGCGCGTCGGGTGCGTGTCGACGATGACAGGGGTCCGGAAGACCTCGTTGATCCGCCTCTCGGTCAGCACGTCCGCCGGAGGGCCCACCGCGGCGATCGTGCCGTGCACCATCATCGCGATCCGGTCGCTGAACGCCGCCGCGAGGTTCAGGTCGTGTGACACCGACACGACGGTCAAACCCGATCCGGTGTTCAACCGTTTGATGATCTTGAACACGTCCATCTGATGCGCGATATCGAGATGGGCGTTCGGCTCGTCGAGGAGGATGATCTCGGGCTCCTGTGCCAGCGCGCGGGCGATGATGACCCGTTGCCGCTCCCCTCCGGAGAGGTCGGTGATCGGTTGAGAGGCGAGGTGGGAAATGTCGGTCAGTTCCATCATCGACTGTGCGACGGCCCTGTCGTGTGCGTTCTCAAACGCGAGGCCGCGCGTGTGCGGGGCACGTCCCATGAGGACGATGTCGGTGACCGTGAAAGGAAACTGAATGCTGTTTTCCTGCGGAACGAAGGCGATGCGGCGGGCGATCGCTCCCCGTGAAAGCCTGACAAGCGGTTCGCCGCCGAGAAGAATCGAACCTCGCTGGGGAATGTAGATCCTGTCGAGCAGCCGCAGGAGAGTGGTTTTGCCGGAACCGTTGGGGCCGACGAGGGTCAGGAACTCGCCGCCCTGCACCGCAAGGGATACGTTGCGCACGACCGGACGGGCCGGGTCGTAGCCGAACGAGATGCTGTCAACGGTGATCGCGTGCATGAAACGCTCAAGGCACAGAAGGTGAATCCTCACCACGGACCGCCGGCAGCGAACGGAGAGCTGGCGGCGGAGAAAGGCAACAACTCAATCTACGCATAAAGGGTCACGAAGGCAAGGCGCCGGTCAGGAAGGCAGGTCGAGCACCTCCCTGAGCTTCCTCAATACGTCGGAGGTCTGAAACGGCTTCGGTATAAATGCCTTCGCCCCCGCCACAAAGAGCTTTGATTTCAGGGCAGGGTCCAGATATCCGCTGGCGAGAATGACCTTGGCCTGCGGGTCCAGGTCACGGATCTTCAGGAACATGTCATACCCCGACTGTTTCGGCAGTCCCATGTCGGAGATCACGGCGTCGATCTGACCCCGGTGCTCCGTATAGAGCTCCAGTCCCCGGAGCCCGTCGCCCGCGGTGAGCACGGTGTACCCTTTGGCACGAAGGATCTCTTCGAGCAGGAGAAGGAGCGCCTCCTCATCCTCCACGACGAGAATCGTTTCGTTTCCACCCGGGACCGACTCGGGCGGGGACTTTTCCGGCTCGGCCGCGTCGATGTGAAGCGCCGGGATGAAGATCGAGAAGGTGGTGCCATGGCCGACCTCGCTCTCCACGTCGATGAAACCATTGTGTCCCCTGACGACGCCGTAGACCACCGCGAGACCCAGTCCGCGTCCCTCGGGGAGCTCCGTCGTGACGAACGGCTCGAAAATCCGGGCCCGCCTCTCTTCGGTCATGCCGATGCCATTGTCGGACACCGTGATCTTCACGTATCTGCTCGCGGTGGCGGGGGGGAATTTCATATGCACGTCACGTCCGTCCACCGCCCCCGCTTTGATCCTGATCAGGCCATCGGGGACTCTTGCCGCCATGATCGCGTCCCGCGCGTTCAGGCACAGGGTGAGGAGGCTTTGAGAGAGCTGGTCGGGACGGGCCTGCGTCAAAGGCAGATCGTTGTCCACCGCGGTCTCAATACGAATGGTTTCCTCGAGGGTGTTCTTCAGCGCGCCATGGACATCCTTGATCACCGACCCCATCACCAGCGGAACATGGTCAGAGCTATCGACCTGGGCAAAGGTGACGAGGCGTCTGGCGATGTCGGCCCCGCGTTTCACCGCCCCCTCCCCCAGCGCGAGATACTTCTTCGTGACCGGATCGGCGTCGACCCTTGACTTGATGAGCGAGAAGGCGCCCAGGATGACGTTGATGACGTTATTGAAATCGTGCGCCATGCCCCCGGCGAGCTGCCGAAGGCTCTCCATTTTCTGGGTCTGGCGAAGTTCTTCCTCGACCAGACGTTCGCGCGTGACGTCCTTCTTGACCGCAACGTAGTTCACGACCTTGCCGTCGCCGTCACGAACGGGAGAAATTGCCATTTCTTCCAGAAACGTAGTGCCGTCCTTGCGCTTGTTGGTGATCTGTCCCGACCAGACCTCGCCCCGGAGAAGCGTCGCCCACATCTCCTTGTAGAACTTCTCCGGCTGTGTTCCGCTCTTGAGAATGCGCGGGTTCTTCCCGATCACTTCCGCTCTGCTGTAGCCGGTGATCCTCTCAAAAGCGGGGTTGATATACAGGATTGCCCCGTCGGCGTCCGTGATGACGACCGATTCGGCCGTTTGCTGGACTGCCGAAAACAGGCGTGATCGTTCCTCCTCAGCCCGCTTGCGCTCCGTGATATCGAGCAGCGTGCCGAGAAGGGCGGGCCTGCCGTCGAATTCGGTCACGCTTCCATAGACCTCGACATCGTTGGCCGTCCCGTCACTTCTCTTCCCGCGGAAGTGCAGCTGAATCGTCGCCCCGGGTATGCCCGACTTCTCCCCGACGGTGCGGGTGACCTCCTGCCAGTCCTCTGCGGCGACAATGTCCTGCAGGGAGACCGACGCCATCATCATTGCGGGATCATAGCCGAAGATTTCGGCGAACTTCGGGTTAACGTGAACGAAGCGGTCGTCCTGCAGCATGTAGACCCCTACCAGCGACTGTTCCACGAGACTTCGGAACTTGGCCTCCGCCTCCATGAGAGTCTGCTCGGATTTGCGGCGGTCGGTGATGTCGCGGCCGACGACGATCACCTTTTCCGGTTTCCCCTTCGCGTCGCGGACTATATTCCCCTGGGACTCGATGTAGCGGATCGATCCGTCCGTTCTCGCAAACCGGTAAACGATGCGCATGCCGACGCCCGTTCTGATGGTCTCTTCGAAGACGCTTTTGACGTACGACCGGTCGTCCGGATGGATCTCGCTGAATGAATCCGTCCCCCGGAGCCCGTCGCGCGTCCCGAAAAGAGCATCGTAGGAGGGGCTATTGTACAGTCTTCGCCCCTCGAGGTCGACGACAGCAATGAGATCATCGATGTTGGCAAGGATGAGGTGGAGCAGCCGTTCGGTTTCTGACGCACGGTCGTCTTGTTTCATAGGGTCAATCTCTCCGTCTGTTGTTCCGGGATATCGAGAACTTCTCGGATCACCCGGAGGACTTCGCGGGGCTGATAGGGTTTCTGGATGAACGCCATCGCCCCCGCGCTATGGAGCTTCGCCCGGAGTCCCGGTTCCAGGTAGCCGCTGGCAAGGATTACGCGGGCCGATGGGGCCATTTCGCGTATCCGCGCGAACATATCGTGACCCGACATCCGCGGGAGGCCCATATCCGAGATCACCGCCTTGATGCCGTCCTGATGCTGTGTGAATATGGCGAGTCCTTCCGAACCGTCTTTCGCCTGCAACACCGTATAGCCGTATGAGTGGAGAAGCTCCGAAATAAGATCGAGCAGGGCCTCCTCATCCTCGACCACCAGCACAGTTTCGGTCCCCCCGATCACCGGCTGTTCCTCCTTCGCGGTCTGCTTCACCGGCCTGTCGGGATGAGCCTGGAGATAGATCTGAAAACTTGCTCCCGCGCCGGGCTCGCTTTCCACGTCGATGAACCCGTGATGACTCTGGACAATGCCATAGACGACAGCGAGACCCAGGCCGGTCCCTTTGCCGGCGGATTTCGTTGTGAAGAACGGCTCAAAGATCCGGTTCCGCACCGCTTCGGTCATTCCCAGGCCGGTGTCCGAAATCGTGATGCGCACATACTCCGTTGCCGCCGCCTCCTTGAAATGCTTCCGGACGTCCTCCCCCGGGACCGCGGCCGCCGCGATGGTCAATGTCCCCGTTCCGGGGGGCGCCTCGAGGATTGCGTCGCGCGCGTTGATGCAGAGGTTCAAGAGCGCTTGATACAGCTCCCCGGGATCTCCCTTGACCGCCGGGAGATCCGGCGGGATGGTGGTCACGATGTCGATGGTCTTTTCGATGCTGTGTTCGAGCACACGCGTCAAATCCGCGGCGACGTCGGCCACGCCGACGGGCCGCAGCGATAACGGTCCTTCGCGGGAGAATGTCAGGAGCCGCCGCGCCACGTCGGCTCCGCGGCTCACTGCCGTTTCGCCCACTTCGACATAGCGCATCAGGGCCGGGTCGTTGATGTGGGACTTCAGGAGCGCGAGGCCCCCTTGAATGACTCCGAGGACGTTGTTGAAATCATGAGCAATGCCCCCCGCGAGCTGGCCGAGGCTCTGCATCTTCTGGGATTGCTGCAGGCGGCGCTCCATTTCCATTTCGTGGGTCATGTCGCGCTTGACGGCGACGTAGTTCACGACCTTCCCCGATACATCCCGCACGGGTGTAATAACCATCTCCTCGTCGTACAGTGAACCGTTCTTGCGTCGGTTGATGACGTGCCCCGACCAGACCTCACCACGTGAGAGTGTGTCCCACATCTCCCTGTAATACGATCCGCCATGTGATCCGCTCTTCAGAATGCGCGGGTTTCGGCCGATCGCGTCGCTTCGGAGATACCCCGTGATATTCTCAAAGGCGGGGTTGACGTAAACGATGGTGCCGTCCGTCTCGGTTATGACGATGGATTCTGCCGCCTGTTCAACGGCCATCTTGAGACGGGCCAGCTCTTCTTCCCCCTCTTTCCGCGAGGTCACGTCGCGGTCGATTCCTCGATACCCGCGAAAGCGTCCCTGATCATCGACAACGGGAACACCGCTCGTCTCGAGGACGACGACCCGGCCATCCTTGTGGACGTGTCGGCTTTGGAATCCTGAAAAGGGTTCTTCGCGCGATATGAAACTCATCATCTGCACGCCGAACTGATGCGCATCGTCGGGATGCATGAAATCCCGCGGCCGTTTGCCAAGCACTTCTGTCGGTTCGTACCCCAGCAGATCGCGTATCTTGGGGCTTGCGTAGGCGTACCGTCCGTTGGTGTCCGTTTCCCATATCCAGTCCGGGATCGCCTCGACCAGCGAGCGGAATCGTTGCTCACTGCGGAGCAGGGCGTTCTCCGCCTCTTTGCGTCTGGTAATGTCTACGATGCTCGCGACCACCGCATACGGCCGTTCGTCCCCCTCCCGGACCAGCGGTCGTGTGCTGATGGCGATCCATCGATGTCCTCCAGGGCGCGGGCGGAAGCCCATCACGACGTCGGAGCAGGGTGCCCCGGTTCTGAGCGTGATCATCGTCGGATGGTCGTCAAGGTCGAAAGGTGTCCCGTCCTCATGAATAGGAGCGGTCAAGGGGCGCACGGCCGGCCAGCTGCCGATATCGGCCGGCGATACATCGAGAATGCGCAGAGCGCTGGGGTTCATACTGATGATCACCCCCTGCGCATCGTGGAGAATCAGGCCATCACCCATTCCCGTGATGATCGTCCGGTTCTTCTCCTCGCTCTCGCGCAAGGCGGCCTCAGTCCGCTTCCTGTCGATGGCAACGGCAACGTGGCGGGAGATGTATGTGAGGAGGTCCTGCTCTTTCCTGCCGAAGCGGATGGAATCCGTGTAGCTCTGGAGGACGATAACGCCGAAGGCAGTGTCTCCCCGCATCAACGGAACCCCGAGCCAGTCGACAGAAGGCTCGCCGAGCAACACGACGGCGCCGTCGTCAACCAGCTGCTGGAAAACCTCTGGTGAAGCGAGAAGGGGGCGTCCGGTACGGAAGACATACTCGGTCAGTCCGCGACCGAGCTTCTGTGGCGGCGGTGGGGGATCGAACTCATCGACAAAATAAGGAAAGCTTAGATCCTGCGTGCCTTCGTCGTAGAGGGCGATGTAGAAGTTCCGTGCATACATCAACTCGCCCAATATTGCGTGCAGGGCGGCGTAAAAGCCAGACAGGTCGGTAACCGTGCTCGCTTTCTCGGTGATGCGGTAGAGGGCCAGCTGCAGGGTGCCGGAACGCTTTCTTTCGGTGATGTCCAGCAACGTTCCTATGATGGCCGGTCTTCCCTGATAAGTCGCCTGCGCCGCGGAAATCTCGAGATCAATCAACGTCCCGTCCTTCCTCCGCGCACGGACTTCATGCCAGGCCCCGGGGGTTGTGTCTTCAAACAGCCCACGAAACTCTTCTCCCTGCATTCCGGGACCCCCGGCGACCACCAGCTCACGTACGCTGATCCTGCCGACCAGTTCATCCGCTGTATAACCAGTCAATGTCGTGATGAAAGGATTCACGTACCTGAAGAATCCATCCTGCACGACATAGACGCCGACAAGAGAATGCTCCGCCAGCCCGCGAAACATCGCTTCACTTTCATCAAGTCTGGTCCGCGCCTGGCGTTGCGCCGTGACGTCGCTGGAGATGACCACGACGTAACGAATTGCCCCCTTCGTGTCCCTGATGATATGCCCGAGCGACTCAATGTGGTGCACGGTTCCATCGGCCAGGAGAAACCGGAATGTGCTCCTCCTCCCTTTACCGGTGAGGACCGTCCGGCGGAACACCTTTTGAATCTGTTCACGGTCGTCCGGATGGATCTCCGTGAACGATGACGTTCCGCGCAACGCCTCCGGATCGCCGAGGATGCCCCGGTAGGACGGGCTGTTGTAAATCCGTTTACCGTCCCGGTCGAGCACCACGATCAGATCGCGGACGTTGCTGAGGACGAGATCGAGAAGTCGGTCACTCCCGATCAGATAGCTGATGAGGTCTATTGCAGAAGGTGAGCCGCGAAGAGGGGGATCGGGCGGAGGTGCGGTTTTGACCTGAACGCGCTTTGGTTTCTTTTTCATGCCGTCCGGGGGAAACGGAATCAGACGAAAAGAACGACGAGAACACCGACGGATCCCCCCACCGTACTTCGCAAAAACCACTGTGTCTTGGCCAGGGCTTTGCGAATCTCCGGGGGGGAAACTTCATCCTGTGATTGATCCGTGGTTCGTGAATATGATAACGCGAAAAAGGGTCGATTGCAAGGGGGGGCGAGGGCATGGAAGCAAGGGGGGGGGCTTAACGGAGAATCTGGAAAGGACTTCCCTAGCTCTTTTTCAATAAATAGACGAACACGGGAGCCCCAATTGCCGCGGTGACAGCCCCAACCGGGATCTCCGTTGGGGCCAGAAGCGTTCGCGCAACAAGGTCGGCTCCCACCAGGAATATGGCGCCGAGCAGAAATGAAGCCGGGAGGAGGAGACGATGATCCGGGCCGAAAAGCATGCGGCATATGTGAGGGATAATCAGACCGACAAATCCGATGACGCCGCTGACCGAAACAACCAGTCCGGTGATGAAAGAGGCGAGGAGATAGGCAAACTTCTTGAGTCCCGTCACATTCACACCCAGTTGCATGGCCGATTCCTCTCCCGTCGCGATAAGGTTGAAGCCCTTTGCCTGCCAGAGGAGCAGTCCGAATGCGATGATGACGGGGGGGGCCGTTACCGCGACGGCGCCGGGGCTGGCCGCGCTCAGGTTTCCCATAAGCCAGAGGAAGGCGCTCCGCAATTCCTGGTTGACGACGGCGACTATCAGCAATACCGCCGCGTTGAAAAACGCACCGATCATCACGCCGGAGAGCAAAAGGGTATATGGGTCAAGCCGTCCGCGCCGGTGTGCGACACCATACACAAGAAGCATGACCGTCGCGGACCCGGCGAAGGAAGCGAGCGGGGTGATGAACAATCCGGCTCCCCCCGCCAGACTCATCGCGAGGATGGCACCGACGGTGCCTCCGCTCGAAATGCCGAGTATGTACGGTTCGGCCAGCGGGTTGCGCAGGAGTGCCTGAAAAACCAGCCCCGCCACGGCCAATCCGGCGCCGACAATGATCGCGAGGGCGACGCGAGGCAGACGGAGTTCCATGATGATCATCCGGTCGGTGTCGGGGACCGAGCGGCCCCCCGTCAGGGCGCCCGTCACGTTTCCCATGGACACCGACACGCTGCCGATCGAAAGGGCGACCAATGAAACGGCGATCAGCGTTATCAAGAGGAATGCGGTAATCATCAACGTACGCCGAAGCGTCAACGGAGAACGAGTCAAACGCCCCTCACCGGTTTACTGTCCACCCGCTCCCACATCGCTTTCACGAGGGCCTTCACTCCCGTTCCCGCGACGGCCGAGAGAGCAAAGACAGGCGTTCGTCCGAACTTCAGCTTCGCGAGGGCTTTGACCTCCCCGGCCGCGAGCGTGTCGATCTTGGTAAGAGCGATGATGCGGGGCTTTTTTGCGAGACTCTCATTGAAGAGCTTAAGTTCGTTCAGAAGGATCTCAAAATCGCGCTTCATCTCCGCGTGCGTGCAGTCGAGAAGGAACACAAGGACCTTGGTGCGCTCGATGTGGCGAAGGAACTGGATTCCCAGTCCCTTCCCGAGGTGCGCTCCCTCGATGAGCCCCGGGATGTCAGCGACGACGAAACTCTTCCCCATATCCACCCGGACGATGCCGAGATTGGGGACGAGTGTGGTAAACGGATAGTCCGCGATCTTTGGATGGGCTGCCGATATAACCGATATGAGCGTGGATTTTCCCGCATTGGGAAAACCGACCAGGCCGACGTCGGCGAGGAGTTTCAATTCAAGGTCGAGTTCCCGTTCTTCGCCTTCCCCCCCCTGTTCGAACTCCCGTGGTGCCTGGTTGGTCGACGTGGCGAACTCCGAGTTCCCCCGTCCCCCTTTTCCCCCCCGTGCGGCGACAACCTCGTCCCCCTCGTCCACGAGATCGGCGACCGTCGCACCGGTGGTCGCATCGACGATAAGAGTTCCGATGGGTACCTCAAGAATGATATCCTGGCCGCTCCTGCCGGTCTTGTTCGATCCGAGACCGTGTTCGCCGCGGGGTGCTGTGTAGTTCTTCTTGTACTGGAAATCCAGCAGCGTGTTCAGATGCCGGTTGGCCCTGATGATCACCGACCCGCCCCTCCCGCCGTTGCCGCCGTCAGGACCTCCCTTCGGGACGAATTTCTCCCGCCTGAAGCTGACGCACCCGACTCCTCCGGATCCCGCCTTGACATGGATGTGTGCGGAATCGATGAACTTCATTGGCCCTCACTTTCGGCATTCATGTAACGGCGATAGATGGTGTCAGTAAACTCCACGACGTCGGCATCGAACGGGTCGAGCCCGCTCGTGTTGTACAGTTTGTTCAGGAGGAGGGAAGCGTCCTTCCACGTCTCCGCACCGCTCAGTGCGGCGATGACATCGTCATACTCCTGTTCGTTCTTGCTGAATATCTTCCTGATGAAGCGTGCGCGGAGATTCCCCGGTATAAGCTCATCTAGGTCGGGGAGCCCGGGTGCTGCGGCGGGTGATTGCTGCATCCCTGCGAACGTAAGAGAGAGGGCGATGTTCGGCCTCGTGGCCGGTGGAGGCAGGATGTCCGGGCTGGTCTCCGGGGACTCCCGCGGCTCTTTCCGGTTGCCGGCGGCTCCTTCGGCGGGAGGTTCTTCCAAACGGCCGTCCGGTTCTTCGGTCACAAAGTCGAACATCGACGGCCTTCCTGTATCAAACCCGGCTTCTGCGGGGGGGGGCTGACCGGGCGTGGAGGGTCCGGCGTCTTCGGGATCCTGCTCCGGCGTCACGGGAACAGCCGGGTCAAGAGCACCGGTGTTGCCCAGGTACAGATCTTCGACAAGCGTCGTCAGTTCGTCCAGGGTGATATCCGACCGCTCCCGTATCGAACAAATGCTTTCGATGTAGTCATGCAGGATCTTCATCTTCTTGTCCTCGAAGAAGACGAGGACCGGCTTGAGAGGGATTGCGGCGTCCGGGGGGGTATCGCGCATCAGAATGAAATCAAAGATCGGCTTCGCCAGAAGAGCGAGCTCCCTCGGATTGTGTTGCTTGACCACCTGATCGTCGATCGCCACCAGAAGGGTTCGGAACTCCTCGAGACCGATGTCATTCCAGCCCCGCTGGTGCGCTATCTTCTCGATCAGTGTGCGAAAGTACGAATATTCGACGGTGTACTCGAGTTTCGCAAGAACAGTCTGAACAGGGACGGCGCGCCCCTCCTGGAAGACAAAATTCTCGATGGTCCACTGGGGCCGGCAGAGATAGTTTTCAAGGAAATGGACGGCGTTTTCGAGAAGGCCGAGGTATTCCTCGCGCCGATAGGAGTACCCCTCCGAAAGCGAAAGGAGGAACGCCCGTGAAAGGCGTGCCACACCCGGAACCCGCGGATCGATGCGGGCAAACTTGGGCGAAGCCTCAAGCTCATCCCTCAGCCAGCGGAGGGTCTCGGCCTGGACATAGCGCTTGACCCCTCGCGGGATCTCGGCTCCGAGGACGTCCCGGAGCTGGACTTCCTCCCGCGGACCGATCGTGGAGTCCCGCAGTGCCGCAATGATGTTCTCCGTCTCCTGTTCGAGCATGGTCAGTCTGCTTTCTTCTTCAGGACGGTCTTCACCCTGTCGATTTCCTTTCGCGCAGCGGATTTGAACGTCGGGTCGATCCCCGACCTATCCACGATCTGCTGGTACATCCTGAGGGCCTGGTCGTAATGTCCCATCTTCTCATACGATTGCCCCGACATGTAGAGCGAATTCGCCGTCCAGTCGATCTTCCCTTTCTTCGTCACCAGGTAGGGGACCTTGAGAAAGTCCAGGATCGCCTGCTGATAATCCCCCTTGTTGTAGTTCGCTTCGGCGATGTAATAGCGAAGTTCACCTTCCAGGTCGCTCCCCGCCTCGTCGAGCAGCGACTGAAGGTGGAGCACCGCCTGGTCGTAATACCCCAGCTTGCCGTAGAGGATTCCGATCTTGATCTTCTTGTCGAGCGCATCTTCGCTGTTCGGGAACCGTTCAAGGTACTTGCGGGCGAGCGTCAGCGCACCGTCGGCCGCACCGGCCACCTCATAGGTCTCGATGAGATTGCTCATCGCGGAGGGGAGCAGGGCCGGGTCCGCGTTCGGATCATCGACGATCACCCGGTAATGTTTTATCGCCTCGCTCCACTTCTCCGCCGCGTACTGGAGGTTTCCGAGCGCGAGATGCGCACGGGGAATCACGGGAGCCTGAGGGTAGGCGGTGAGAAGACGCTCGAGCTCCTGGACCGCCTCCTTCGGTTTGTCCGTCGCCTCCAGAGTCTTCCCGATCCAGTAAACCGCGGTGGGAGCGGACGGACTATCATCGTAGGTGTCCGCCACCCGCCGGTATGACGTCATCGCCGCCGCATATTCTTCACTCCGGAAATGATAGCTCCCCTTCTCCAGCTCGAAGACCGCCCGGTCGCCGGCCGTCTCGCTGTATGTCTTGACGAACGCCGCGATCTCCTTGTCGGCCCTGGCGGGGTCGTCGCTCCGGAGGCGCCCAACGATGATCCGTGCGTCGAAATACTGACGGTCGGAGTCGCCGGCCGCCGACTGCGAGAGCGCTGCGTATTGCTTGATCGCGTCGGCGTAGTCGTTGTTGTTGAAGAGCAGGTCCGCAATTTCGCGCGTGGCCGTGGCACCCGGTGCGGCAGATTCGGCCTGGCGGAAATAGGACGCGGCCGCATCCCATACGCCTTCCGTGCGTGCAATCATGCCGAGGGCGGTGAATGCCTCGCCGGCGACCGGACCGGTCCGTTCCCGGCTGATCACATTGGCCAGGAATTGTTTCGCCTCTTTTGTCCTCCCCGCCGCGCGGTGGATTTTGCCGAGGGCGAGCAGGAGCGTCACGTCGGGACGGCCGTCGGTGAGCGGATCATTGAGCTGCCACTGGTACAGATCGGTATAGGCGTTCAGCGCCCCCTCAATGTCGCCGGCAGCCGCGAGGGCATCGGCGAACGGTCTCCGTGCGCCCACCGCGGCGTTGGTGTACGGGAAGTCGGCGGTCAGCTGCCGGTACAAGCTCGCCGCAAGGGTCGGATCCTTCTGCGCGGTGAGACCGGCGGTGCGTGCCAGCAGATCCGCCGTGTGCGATCCCGCCGGATGGGCCGCGATGCATTTTCCCCCTTCGGCGCATGCGCTGTCGGTCTGACCCTGCCTGAGCAGGACCAGGAACCGGTGGAAGGAGGCATCTTCACCGACGGAGGTATCCCGGGCTGAGCGCTCCGCCTCGGCGTAGGCTGCCTCCGCAGGTCCCAGGCTGTCCGCCTTCTCGAAGCACTCCCCCAGCGCCATGGCGACCAGATCTCTGCGCGCGAACCCCGATGCAGGAGCGAGCAGGGGAGCGGCGGCCTGCCGCGCAGTGGCGACGTCCGTTGCGCTCAGCCGGAAGACGGCCAGCGTTGCTTCATCCGCCTTCGGTGATGACCCGGCCGCCGCAAGAAATGCACGGTAGGCCTGGATGGCCTCGGGGACCGACGCCGGGTCTTTCCAACTCAGGTACTCGAGACACCTGGCCTTCATGAACATCGCGTCGGCAGCCTGCTCCGCGCGCAGCCCGCCGGCCAGTGCGTTCCCGAATTGTATCGAGGCCGCGGCATAGTTCTTCAGGTCGGTGAAATAGATCTCCCCGAGGCGGAATGCCAATCCCGCCCTGTCCTTTTCCCCCACCACATCGCCGACCAGGAGTGCAAGCTTTTCGAGACCGGAGTCCTTTTCCGTTGCCTCAAAAGTCCCGATGATCCTGATGCGCTCTTCTGCTTCGCGCCGGCAATCGGAGGACGGGTACGTTGCGATCAGATCCCGGTAGGCCTGGATCGCACGGTCGAACTCCTTCAGCTTTTCGTGACTGCGTGCATCGCCGGCGAGTGCGTCGTCGGCTGCAGGGGAGGAGGGGTAGCGGGCCACAATCGACTCATAGGTGGCCGAGGCCTTGCGGTAATCCTTCAACTCACCGGCATACAGGTCGGCGATGCGCAGCGAAACCTCCGGTGCGGCAGAGTCCTCCGGGTTGCCGTCCGCAAACGACTGGTAGTGCTGGATCGCGAGCGGGACGTTCTTCTGTGCCAGTGCGTTCTGCGCGAGTCTGATCCTGGCCCGCCGCTTCATGAGATCGGGGGCGTCGGAAGCGAGGAGACGTGCGCATGCGTCATTCGAGGTCCTGTACCCCTTTGCGCGTGAGGCGGCGGTTGCGAGCTTCCAGAGGACCTCATGTGTCCGTGGATCCCGGGGATTGGCGGCGAGATATTTCTCGTAAAGGCCGACGGCGGCGGCGTTCTCATGGAGTGCAGCCTGAGCGTCAGCGCTTCCGATGAGCCCATCGCGGACGAGCGAGGAATCCTGGGTGTCTTTTTCGGCCAGTCCCTTCCTGAAGTAGTCGAGCGCTTCCGCGTATCTGCCTCCGGCTGCGAGGAGCTTCCCCAGGTTGATGCAGGCGCCCTGGGCGGCGGACGTCGACCGGTATTTGGTGAGGATCTCCTGATAGTTCGCCTGTGCCTGGTCGAGCCGGCCCGTTGCCTGTGAAATGGCGCCCAGGAGCAGGAGCGCCCCCGCGCGGGCGTCGGGGGAAGGATCACCGTCGATCACCCTTTTCAGTTCGTTCTGGGCCTGCTCGAGATTTCCCTCTTCGAAATACATCCGGCCGAGCTGCGTGCGGGCGGCCACCGCGGCACTGCTTGCGGGGTACTCCTGCAGGATCACGCGCAATGACTTCCGTGCGTTGTCGCGCTCGTCCGCGAGCAGGAAGAACCTGCTGGCCTTCAGAAGTGCGTCGGCGGCGAGAGTGCTCTTGGGGTGAAAAACCTTGACCCGTTCGAAGGCGAGCGCTGCCTCTTTTGCGTTGCCCATGGCCGCGTAGGATTCGCCCACTTTCCACCAGGCGTCGGGTGCCTTCAGATTGTCCTGGTAGGTGAGTGCGAACGTCTGGAATGTAAGGCGTGCCTCATCGTACTTCTTGAGCTTGAACTGGGTGAGGCCGAGCGTGAAGCGCGCATCGATCCCCTGGGTAGTGTTGGGGAAGGAGGAGATGAATTGTCTGAGCTGCTCCGCGGCGAGATCGTACAACCCGTCGTTGTACAGATTGATCGCAAGCTTAAAGTCAGCGTTTTCCCTGGAATTCTGGGATAGTCCGGTCCGGGCGAAGGAGAGGAACAGCACGAGAAGGATTGCGCAGGGGGCCGTCTTGAATTGCCGCATCATGCATCAAACGTACGACATATTTCAGAGGAGTGCAACCGACCCCGGGGGTCTACAGGAGCTTTGCTCTGATGTATTCCCGGTTCAGCCGTGCAATATGGTCCACCGAAATATTCTTCGGGCATTCCGCCTCGCACGCGTAGGTGTTCGAGCAGGCCCCGAAACCTTCTTTATCCATCTGCGCCAGCATCGCCTCGACGCGCTCCTTGCGCTCGGCCTGTCCCTGCGGGAGCAGAGCCAGCTGCGAGACTTTCGCGGAGACGAACAGCATTGCCGAGCCGTTCTTGCACGCGGCGACGCACGCACCGCACCCGATGCAGGCCGCGGCATCCATTGCCTCTTCCGCCGCCCCGCGGGGAACGGGGATCGTATTTGCGTCGGGGACGCCGCCGGTACGCACGGAGACGAATCCGCCCGCCGCCATGATCCGGTCAAACGCGGTGCGGTCGACGACGAGGTCCTTGATCACCGGGAATGGCTTCGCGCGCCACGGTTCGATCGTGATTGTTTGTCCGTCGCGGAACGTGCGCATGTGAAGCTGACAGGCGGTCACGCCGCGCAGCGGCCCGTGTGCGCGACCGTCGATGTAGAGGGAACAGGTGCCGCAGATCCCTTCGCGGCAATCATGGTCGAAGGCGATCACATCTTCCCCCTTGCGCACGAGATCGAGGTTGAGCAGATCGAGCATCTCGAGGAACGACATGTCGGGTGAGACGCCGGGGATCGCGTAGCTGACGAAGCGCCCCTCGGAGTTTCTGTCCTTCTGACGCCAGACTTTGAGCGTGATGGTCATGGTTCCGGACATTGCGCGTCACTCCTCATTTATAGCTGCGTTGGCTGGGTTTCACATACTCGAATTCCAGGGGTTCCCTGTGCAATCGGGGCTTCCGGTCCTTCCCCGAGTATTCCCAGGCGGCGACGTAGGAGAACTTCGTGTCGTTGCGCCGGGCCTCGCCGTCGTCGGTCTGGTATTCTTCACGGAAGTGGCCGCCGCACGACTCATTGCGGTGGAGCGCATCCCGCACCATGAGTTCGCCGAGTTCAAGGAAGTCCGCGACGCGGTGCGCTTTTTCGAGCTCCTGGTTGAATCCGTCGGCCGGGCCGGTGATCTTCACGTCTTTCCAGAACCGCTTCCTGATCGCGGGGATCAGCGTGAGGGCCTTCTTCAATCCCGCCTCGTTGCGCGCCATGCCGCAGTAGTCCCACATCACTTTTCCGAGTTCCTTGTGCAGGACATCGACCGGCGTCGTACCCCGCACGGCCATCAGCATCGCCGTCATTGCGGCGACCTCTTTCTCGGTCTGTGTGAACGCGGCGTGCGACGCATCGATCTTTGCCAGGGCTGTGCCGGCGAGGTAGTGGCCAATGGTGTACGGTATGATGAAATAGCCGTCGGCCAGTCCCTGCATCAGCGCGCTCGCGCCGAGGCGGTTCGCGCCGTGGTCGGAGAAATTGGCTTCCCCGAGGACAAAAAGTCCGGGGACCGTGCTCA
>Ga0315273_10003789_pt1 | contig 18292 bp, 7 predicted proteins | sample YL17G02_0_MG_FD_205753 | JGI IMG/M metagenome (GOLD analysis project Ga0315273, IMG submission 205753) | Sediment microbial communities from Yellowstone Lake, YNP, Wyoming, USA - YL17G02_0 | ecosystem: Environmental > Aquatic > Freshwater > Lake > Sediment | place: USA: Wyoming | collected...
GGGGGGACGGCGCGTGCAGGCAAATCTTGTTGGCGTGCACGACCCGCACCAGGGCGCCCCAGGAGGTGGGCGGAGGGGGAGGGGAGGCCGGGCCGGGCGGGCCGGGGCCGGGGCCGGGGCCGGGGCCGGGGCTGGGGCCGGGGCCGGGGCCGGGGCCGGGGCCGGGGCCATCGTCCGGGGCGCTGGTCGAGGAGGGGCGGGCCCCCTCCCCGCCCGCGGCGGGCGAGGCGGGGCCAGCGGGGACCGCGTCGACAACCGGGTCATCCGACACGCGCGAGTGGATGCGGCGCAGCCGCATTTGGACGGGCGGCGGCGGCGGCGCCGCCGCGGCCGCCGCCGCGACGGCCGCGTCCGCGGTGGCGGACCGGGACCGGAGCTCGCCGCCCGGGGCGGCCCCGGACAGGGAGGCGGCGGCAGCGGTGGAGAGGGCGGCGGCTGGTTTCGAAGGGAGATGATTTTGAGAGGTTGAGAGGTTGCGGAGCGAGTGGCGAGGGCGCGCGCCGCGTCCGCCCTATAACAGCCCCGCGCCTCTCTGCTCTTGCTCGGTTGCGCCCTCCCTCCTTATCTTACCTCGCTCCTCTTCAGGCGGTGGCGCCTGCACTGGGACGCCAGGAGAAAAGGCCCGCCCCCGGCGCAGGGAGCCTTCGCGAGAGGGCCCCCCGGAGCGGACGGACGCCGCCGCGCCAGACCCGGCCCGGTTTAAGCTACGGCGAGACCCGCCCGGCACGCCAGCGATGCCCTCCGCCTCCATGAGCGCGTCTGACGGGGTCTGAATGACGATGCCGGCCGGCGCGGGTGGCTGAGGTGTGTGTGGGGGGGGAGGAGGGGAGGGGGTGAGAGGGAAGGAGCAACACAGCCTGGCAGAGCATCGCCGCCCTCCGCGTCCACTCCTCTCTCTGCACCCGTGCACGGACGGACCTCCTTTTTCAGGCCTGCGCACAGCTTTGCGAAGACGCCCGCCATAAGTGCTCGACGTTGGCTAGGAGATCAGGCGGCCTGGGTGTGCGCGAGGTCGGGGCCGGTGCGCGTTTTTGTGCCGGGCGAATTGAGAAGATTTGGGAGATTTGGGAGTGAGGCGCCTCTCTGTTTTGACCTTTGCCCCTCTCCTCATTCCCACACGCACGCACACACACGCACACGCCCAGATGTGCCCCACACGACGTGCGCGCTTGCCACATGAATAAAAACAAATATAGAACCACAACAACACCGTCACCCTCCTTCCTCACTCACGCGCTCTCCCCGACCTGCCCCGGCACCGCCCGCACCAGGAACAGCGCGTCCTCCAACAAGACCGCGGCCGCCGCGTCTGGCAGGTGGCCGCTCGCCCATGGGGAGGCAAGCGGCTGCTGGGGGGGTGGAGACTGATCCACGCCCACGGCCGCCCCCTCCCCCGGCACGCCCCCACCCCCGCCGACCCCCCACGCCGTCGCGGCCGCCGTCAGGGCGGCTGCCACGCACGGCGGGGCCTGGCCGAGCGCGTCGGCAGCGTCCGGGCCCAGGCCGAAGACGATGAGGGCCGCCGTCAGGACGTCCCGGACCGTGGCCAGGGAGGCCGGGGAGGGTAGCTGGGCGGGCGGGGTGAGGGGCGGGGCGGCGGCGCCGGGCGAGGCCGGGGAGGTCGGCGCAGAGGCGGCCGCAGCAGCGCCCGCCGCCGCTTCGTCCTCTTCGGCACGGCTGCTGGCGCTGCACAGCACGCGCGCGGCCGCCGTCAACGCGGCCGCCGCCCGCATGGCCGCCACGCACGCGCCCGGGCGGTGCAGGGCACCCCTCGGCCAGGCCTCGCCCGCGTCCGGCAGGGCGACCGCGGCGGCCAGGTCGGCCGCCGCGCCGTCCGCCCAGGGCGCGACGTCGGCCGCCCAGGCTGCCCGGTCGGCGCACCCGCCCGCAATGATGGCGGCCGCCGCGGCCTGGGCCAGGAACCCCGGTTCGGCGGCCGTGTTTGCGGGTTCGGGGTCAAACAGGCGCAGGGCGGCGGCGGTGGCGGCGGCGGCGGCGCCCGCGGAAGCGCCCCGTGGGGCGCCGCCCGAGGGGGCGAGCGCGGCGGCCGCCAGCGCGGCGGCCGGGGTGGGCTCGAACGCGGCGGCCAGCAAGGCCGCCCGCACGGACGCGACCCGACCGGCCTTGACGGCCAGCAAGCGGAGCGCAGCACACAGCAGGACGGGCGCGTCCGGCGTGGCGGCGGGCGGGTGGGCGGCCGACGCTGTCGAATCATGGCGGGGCGTCGTGTCTCCGGCACTGCCCCCATCCCCGCCCGCTGCTGCGGCTGCGGGCGGGGCTGGCCAGGCCCCGCCCGCCGTGACGGCGCCGGCCGCCACCGCCCGCACCTCCGCGTCCTCGTCTTGGAGGAGGCCGATGGAGGCTAGCCAGGCCCGGGCGGCGGCGGGCAGGAGGTCGGCCGGCGCCGGCGGGCCCAGGCAGGCCAGGAGGCCCGAGTGGGCGAGCGCGTGCGCGGCCGCTCGCCGGGCCGTCTCATCCTCGGTAGGGGCGGCCGCCGCGTCGACGGCCGCCCCGAACGCGGCCAGGGCTGCCCGGGCAGCCGGGGATACGGCCCCCTCCGCCAGGACGGCGGCCACGATGGGGGCGACGCCCCGCCCCGCCGCCCGGACGGCGGCCGACTTGACAGCCGGGCAGGCGGGCCACACCAGGAACGCGGCCGCCGCCCGGCGGACGGCGTCGCCGCCGGTGGCCGGGTCGGGAGGGGGGGGGAGGGCGGCGAGCAAGCTCAGGGCCGCGGCCAAAGGCTCCGGCCGCGCCTCGCCGGCCGCGGCGGACAGGGCGAGCGTGCGGACCCAGGGCGGAGGGGTGGCAGCGGCGAGCCCAGCGGCCAGGGCGGCGTTCGCGGCGGGCGTGGCGGGCGTGAGGGGCGGCGGGACGGTGGCGTTCGTCACACTGTGCAGGCAGGCGGCGAGGCCCTCTAACGCCGCCGTCCGGGCGGCCGGGTCGGGCGCCCCGACGGCGGCCCGGGCGTCGTCCTCGGGAGGCCAGGGCCCGGCCGCGGGGCCGCTCCCACCCCGCCTGGCGGACGCGGTCAGCGCGGCCGCCGCCTCCACCAGGAGCAGGGGCTCGCCCGGTGGGGGCAGGGCCGCGTCGGTGGGGGGCGCAGCCGGCATGGCGGCAGCCGCGGCGGCGGCGGCCAGGCGGGCGGTCGCCTCGGCCAGCGCTGCCCGGGCAGCCGCCACCAGGCCGGTGTTGAGGGCGGCCGCCTGGGCCGAGGGCGGCGCACCCGGCGCAGCAAACACGGCCGCCGCGTCCAGGGCCGCCCCCGCCACCGCCAGCGCCTCTGCCCGTACGACAGGGCAGGGCGGGCACTGTGGGCTGCCCGGCGTCATCAGCCAGGCCACCCGCGCCAGGACGACCGCACACGCCGACTCGGCCGCAGCCGCCGCGGTCGCCGCGCCCGCCTCACCCACCCCACCTCCACCTCCACCACCCCCACACCCGCTCCACCGGGCCGCCACCAGGACGGCCCGCAGCTGGGCCAGGCGCCCGGCGACCGTGTTATGGTCACCAATGGCGGGCGGTTCGGGCAGGCCGCCCGGCGCGGCGGCCAGGCCCGCCGCCCAGGCCAGCATGTCGGCGGCCCCTCCTCCCGCTGGGATGAGGGGCGGCAGCGCAGCGGCCGCGAGCGACCGCAGGTTGGCCAGGCGCGAGCTGGCGCAGGCGTGGACCGCGCTGCGCAGGCGGGCCAGAGGGTCAGCCCCGCCCACCGCGGCTGCCCCCCCCGGGCGGAGGCGGCCCAGGAGGGCCAGGACGGCGTGCAGCGGGCGGGCGGCCTCCGACTCGAGGCCGGCGCCGCCACTCCCGCCCGTGACCGCCACGGCCTCGGCCTCCAGGACGCCCTGCAGCCCTGGCAGGCGGTGGAACAGGTCCGCCGCGGTCAGGGCGGACCGCGGGGGCGGAGTGTCCGGGCCTGGCGGGGGCGGCCCGCCGACGGTGCGGCGGAGGAGGGAGGCCAAGGAGAGCGAGGCCGCGTTGCGCACCGCCCACTGCGGGGCTTGGAGGCCCCGCAGGCAGGCTGCCAGGCCGGCCGTCCGCGCGCCCGCCGTCGCGTCGGCCAGGGACCCGTCATCCACGACCGCACGCAGCGTGTTGAAGCCATGCACGCGCGGGGCGTAGGTGTCGACGGCGGCCGACGAAGCAGGGGGAGGTGCAGCCACCAGCGCACCCCCTCCCTCCAGCAAGCCCATCACGTCGGCCAGGCACGCCCGCACCAGGGCCGCCCCCGCCGCGTGCGCGCCGCCGACCGCCGCGCCGGCCTGCATGAGTGCGACCATATAGAAGGGGAGGCCGCCGGAGCGGCGGACCAGGTCGTCCAGGCCGCCCCCGGGCGCGGTGGCGGCGAGGCACCAGGCGGCCCGCCACGCGTCGGGCCACGCGCGCAGCGGGCGGGCGGCCGTGCCGGCCTTGCCACTCTTCACCCCGGCCTTGCTGGTGTCCGTCAGCAGGCGGGCGCCCAGGGCGGCGAGGGCGGAGCGGGCCGTGTCCAGGGCGCCCACGTGCTTGACCCGGATGAGGACCCGGGTCAGCGCCTCGCCCATGGCGACCAAGGAGGGCGGCGGCAGCAGGGAGAGCGGGGGGGCAGCGGTGGTGGCCGCACCGCCGCTCACGTCCTCACCACCCTCATCAGGATCGTCCTCGTCTCCGGGGGCCGGCACGGCGACGATGACCGTTTCAAAGAGAGCCAAGCCTTCGGTCATGGTCCGCCAGGCCGCGGACAGGCGGAGGAGGGACCGCCCCGCCGCCGACGCCGTGCCCGCCGCGCCGGGGGTGGTGGAGGTCGCGGGCTGCCCAACGCCCGCCGCGCCGAAAGCCACCCCGCCCTCGCCACCCTCCACCACGTCCTCGGCGCCCGCAAAGGCGGCATGTGGGGCGGCGAGGCTGTCCTCTGTGAGGGCGATGGCCGCGTGGGCGGCGGCCAGCAGCCGGGCCAGGGAGGCCGCGGCGGTGGTGGCCAGGGCCGCCCGCTCCCGCCGCCCGCCCCTGCCCCCCCCCTCCTCCCGGGCTGCCCTCCAGTCGAGGTCGGCGACCAGGGCGCGCGCGCACCGCAAGGACGCGCACGCGTACCCCCGGCGGGCGGCACCGTCGGAGTCCGCCTTGGAGGCGGCCAAGTCGGCTTCCGCCCGGGCGGTGAGGGAGTCAAGCAGCGCCAAGCCCCGGGCCAGCGCGGCGGCCGGGCTGGCAGTGTTGTTGCCTTGCCCCTCCCCACCAACCTCCACGCACGGTTCCCACCCATCCCCGGAGATGGTGATGGTCCACCCGCACCGTCGCACGTACAGGCTGTGTGCCAGGGTGAGGAGGCGGGCGCCCGCATCCGCTTCCCGGGCGCGCGGGGAGGCGACCAGGCCGGCCGCCCAGGCCAAGGCCCGGCCCAGCGTGGCTGGCGTGGCCAGGCCCGGCAGCGGGGGCGGCAGGGCCGCCAGCGCGTCGGCGGCCGCCCCGCGCAGCCTGTCCCAGGGGTCGGCCAAGCAGTTGAGGAGGGCCGCCACGGTCGCGCCCGTGAAGAAGCCCGGGCAGAAAAAGGGGATGGACGCCGGCCCGGGCGTGCCCGAGGCGCCGGGCGCGAGCGTCACCACGCCGCCCGCCCGCAGTGTGGCCGGCCCCAGGGGTGGCAGGGACCGCCACGCCCGGGCCGCCTTCCCGACACCGCACCACACGTCCGCCACCTCGGCAATGAGGCGGGCCCCCATGAACCGGCGGGCGTAGTGGGCGCCTGGGTGCAACCCCGCCACAGCGGCGGCGGTCAGCCAGCGCTGGAAGCGGGCGGCCGCGGCCAGGGCGGCCTCCTCGGCCGCGTCCTCCTCCACCGACGCGGCGGCGGTCACGCCGGCCGCCCGGGCGGCGCGGGCGGTAACCACCGCGCACGCTGCCGCGTGGATGCGGCGCAGGAGGCGGCCGCCCAGGCGGGCGGCCGTGCGGCGGGACCCGTCATCGCCCGCCCGGAAGGAGGCGTCCAGGGCGGCTGCCGCTGTCGCGAGCTCGGCCGGGCCGGGCAGGCGGGCCGCCGCGCCGTCGTCGGCGGCCAGGGTCAGGGCGCGCTCGCGCAGGACCGGGTCCGCGGCGCGGGCGGCGTCGATGAGGGCGGCCAGGGGCAGGGCCAGGGGCGGGTCGCCCGGGCGGGCGGCCAGCCCGGGCAGCAAGCCCGCGCGCCTGGCGGCCGAGAGGACCGAGACCAGCGCGGACGCCCTGGCGTTGGTGTTGCCGGCTGCGGCGGCGCCACCCCCCTCAACCCCGACGGCGACCTCAATGGCCGCCAACAGGGGCGCCACGCAGGCCGGGTCGGCCAGCATGGCGGGCGGCAGGGCGTGGACGGCGACGCCCGTCCGCCAGGCCTCGTCCGTGGTGCAGACGAGGGCGGCCACGACGGGCGGCACCCACAGCGCCCGGCCCGCGGTCGCCGCGTCCACGCTCTCCTCCCCGCTCTCGTCCAGGGAGGCGCCGGCCAGGCCTTGCACCAGCTCCGCAAAGGCGGCTGCCGCGGAGGGCGCGGCCGACCCGTCCCGCATCGCGCCCACCACCTCTGCCAGCAGGCCGGGCGCTTGCCGCACGAGCGCGGTCGCCCCGCCGCGGCGGGCCAGGGCGCGCAGGGGCGGGTACCGCCCCTTCCGCCAGGGCTCCATGGCCAGGACCTGGGCGGTCAGGGCGTCCATGGTGGTGGACGTGAAGGGCGTGACGCGGCGGGCGGCAGACGCGGGCGGGGGCGTCGTCGCTCCCTCCACCGCCCGCTGCACGTCCGCCCACGCCCCGGCCAGCCTGTCCCGCCGGGCGCACGCGTCCAAGGCGTCCAGGGCCGCGTCCAGCGCTACCTGCGCATCCCGGGCGTCTCGCGCTTGAGAGGCGGCCAGTCGGGGCAGCAGGGCGCCCGTGATCGCGATTTGGAGGGCGGGCGGGAGGGTGAGCGTGGGGACGGGGTCGACGACCGCTAGTGCGGGCTGCTGCCCCTGCCCCTCCGAGGCCGCCCGGGCGAGGTCGCCAGGGCCAGGGCCGCCGCCCGTGCCTTCCTCATCGGATGACGATGTGTCGTACAGGTCACCCCCTAACGGCAGGCCGTCCGCGAGGCCGGCTGCAAAGGCGGAGGCGTGGTCGTCGTCCCGTGCCCCGGGCGCGGCCACGGCGGCCGCAGCGGCTGCGCCGCCGCCGTCCTCTGAAAAGGTGAGGACGGAGGGCGTGCGGCGCATGAGGGGCCGCTTGGGGCCGCCACCACGCTGACCCGCGCTCTCAGCGTTGGCCAGGGCTGTGTGCAGCCCCGCCGACGCGGCGGAGGCTTCCTTGGCTAGGCGAGCCAGGGCGGACGCCAGGAGGGGGAGGGCACCCGGCGGCAGGGAGGAGGTCGTGGAGGCGGCGGCCGCACGGACAGCCGGGATGACGAGGCCGTCGACCAGCAGGGAGGGCGGCCGGTCGCCCGGGTCCTCCTCCGCAAACCCACCGTCCGCCGGCGGCGTCCACTGCCCGGTCAGGACGGGGGATGGCAGGGCCCCCGCCAGGCCGCGCGCTGCCGCGAGCGCGTGCGGCAGCGGGAGGGCGCCCAGGCGGGCGCCGAGTGTCTCCGTGTCCGCGTCCGTCAGGGGTGCTGGCACCTTCCCAAGGCTGCCGCCACCCCGCCCCAGCATCAGGCCCGTCACAAAGTCAGCGGCGACGGAGGCCGCTTCGGCGGGCGGGCGGAGGGCGGCGACCGCGGCGGCTGCGCCGGCGGCGGCCGCCCCGTACGCGGGGGACTGCAAGCCCGGGACGGCCAGGACTGAGACAAGGGCGTCCGCGGCCGCCACCAGGGCGGCCGGTGCACCAGGGACACCCGCATCGGGCGGCGCGCATGCCGCCGCCCCGGCCACCCGGCTCACGAGCAGGGCCGCCGCGGAGACGGCGTCCAAGGGCAGGCCCCAGGCAGACCCAGCGCCAGGGCGGTCGGCCAGGGACCCGAGGGCTGCGGCGAGCGGGGCCAGGACGGCGGGGCCGAGGAAGCCGTCCACCGCGGCATCCAGGCCGGCCCGCCCGAGGCCGGTCCGCCCGGGCGTGGGGCTCGCCAGGAGGGCCAGCAGGTCGTCCCCGGCCCGCGCCAGGGCGGCCTCCGCGCGGGCCGGGCTGACGGCAGCGCCCGCCTCCTCCTCCGCCTGCAGGCCCTGGGCGAGGGCGGCCAGCCGTGCGGCGAGGCCGGTGAATGCGGCGTTCCCGAACGACGCTTGGAAGGCAGGTGGCAAGGCACGGACGGCGCCCAAGACCGCCCGGGAGGTGGGGCGGCCCGCCGCCTCGGCAAAGGCCGCAGCGAGCAGGGTAGCGACTGCAGCCGGCATCTCTGGCGCCGCGCGCACCGCGGCGGGGGCGCCCAGGGGCGCGCACGCCCGGGTCAGGGCGGGTGCGGCATCCCCTCCTGCCTGAGCGTCGGCCAGGGCGAGGGCGAGGGCGGCCAGGGCGGGCGGGGTGGAGTCGTGGGTGGCGAGGGCGCGGGCCTGGAGGAGGGGTGAGGGCAGTGATTGAGTGAGGTTGAGAAGGACGAGAGTGTTTCTCGCAGCAAGCCTAGTAAGTCTGGCCTGACCGCCAGGGCTGGGCCTTTTCAGGACGCGACCTTCATCCGCTGCTGGCTGTTCTCTCACCTCGTCCCTGAAGGCAGCCGAAAAAGCGGGTCCACACACGCGGGGCCGCCCCGGGCCAACGCTCGAGGTGCGGCGGCCGCCCACGGCGGCCGGCGCCTGGGGCGTCATTTGGAGGGTGGCAGAGAGAGGGCTGGTGCGACGCGGTATACAGGTAAGGGTGATCTATTCACACGTGTGGGGGGTCACGGGCGTGCGGCGTGGACGCGAGGAGGTGAGAACTGGGTGCCAAAGGCGCGGGAGAAAACACTCTTCTAAGAACTCTTCAGTCGTCCAATCGGCGCGTGCGCTAGCCGCTGCCCCCATTTTCCCGCCCCCCTCTCCTTTTCCCGCTCCGCCCACAGCTCGCCCGCCTACCCCACACTCCTACTCAGCTACACACATCAACACCGTGAGGAGTGAAGGGCGCGGGCGCACCGCCACTAGAAATGGCGTTCCCGCCTGACGGCCCCGGCGCTGCGGTCCGGGCGGCAGCGGCCACCGCCTCCACCCAGCTGGCTATCACCCTGGCGGCCGCCCGCCGAGTGCTGGCGGCCCTGGCGGCCGACCCGGCGGCCATGGATATGGGGCCCGCGGTGGTGGATGAGGAGGGCGGCGACGGAGTCGCGATGGAGACAGACCGACCTGGCTCGCCGACCGAAGCGGCGACTGCTGCTGCTGCTCCGCCCGACGAGGACGCCGCCCTGCGAGCTGCGTTGGCGTCCGCGGCGGCGGATTACACAGCCTCCAGCGCGGCGTTGAAGGCTGCCCTATGCCAGCTGGTTGAAGCGGAAGGCGCGGCGGCTGCGTCACCCGCGCCCCCCGACCCTGCCCGCGACGCGGCAGCCGCCGCGCTGGAGGCTGAGGTTGTGCCACTGCGCGCCCGGGTGGACGCCGGCAATGCGGGCGCCCTGGACGTCGCATCCCGCCTGGCTGCCCTAGTAGAGGACCTGGACGCGTGGCGGGTGGACGGTATTGGAAGGTGGACGGGTGGTGGCGGGGCGTGACAGGGGTAGTTTTGTTGTTGATCACAAATGGTTTCATTTCTTTCTTTTTTTAATCCCACCAAAAGCTGATGCTGGCCGAGGGTTCCAGGGCCTGGACGTAATGCCACCACCCGCGCGGGATGAACACGGCTTCTCCAGGGTGGATGAGGGCGTCCCAGAAGGGCAAGCCCGCCGGGCTGGGGGCGCCTGGGGACGGGTGGAGGGATGCGAGGTCGACCCGGGATGTGTTGGTCAGCAGGGCGTCCGCGGCGCTCCTGAGTCCCGGGGGGGCGCCAGCGCCTGCCCCTGCAGCCGGCGGGGGTGCCAGGCCTGCGTCTCCATCCCCAGGCGCGTACAAGCGCACGTACTTGGCGCCCACCACCTGGACCAGTAGGTTGGCGTGCGGGTCGGTGTGTGGCGGGGAGACCGTCCCGGCAGGGCCAAACCACACGTTGACCGTGGGCGGGGCCGCCGCGGGGCCTTCCTCCGCGCCGCCTGCGCCGCCTGCGCCGCCATCTCTGCTACTGCTCCCACTGGCGGGCAGGGCGCAGTAGTCCGGGGTGAGGATGGACGCCCGCAGGGCCGGCACCTGGGACAGGAGGTCGTGCTGAGCGAGGTAGGAGACAGGGGCAGGGTGGTCGGCGCTGCCACCGCCACCGGCCTCTCCCTCCCTCACCATGCCGGCGGCCACGAAGCGCCCAAACCGCTGCAGCTGCTGGCCCCACTCGTCAGCCAGGTAGTGCGCGCCCAGCTCGACGGGGACGGTGCGGTGGGGCCCGACGGCCGAGGCCAAGCCCGCGGGCGTGGCCCACGCTGCGCGGGCGGGCCAGGCAGACGCGAGGCCGGCCAGGAGGACGGGCGCGCCGTGCGGGCGGAGTGAGGAGGGCAGATAAGCCTCCGCAAAGTCGCTCAGGGATGGCAGGGCGGGCGGGCCCGGAATGCGGGCGCCCGGAGGCCCCGCCAAAGACCCCGGCGGCAGGGGTGGCGGCAGCGGCGTGGGCCAGGCAGGCGGGAGGGCAGCGATGGCCGCGTCACTCGCCGCCTTCAACCTGGCCTCCGCGACCGCGGCCAGCGCGTGAGCGGCCGGGTGAAAGGCCAGCCCGCCCATCATCAGGGCCCGGTCGGCCAAGTCTAGGGCGGCGAGGGCGGAAGGAGGAGCGCGTCCTTCTGGCTGTTCATCATCACCCCCTTGCTCCTCCAGCAGCAGCTGCCGCCCGCCCAGCACGCACGCCGCGCCGTACGCGTCCCGCCACACGCCCGCCACCTCTCGCCAGGGCCCTGTGTGCAGCTGTTCCCAGGCCGCCGTGCGGGCATCCGCCCACGCGGTGGGCGGGGCGGCCGGGTCGAGCCAGGCGGCGACGGTGCGGCCGCCGGGCGTGGACGAGGCAAGCGCGGCCCGCGTAAACGCCAGGGCGTCTCCGGCCGGGAAAGGAAGGCTCTCTGCCCCCATCATTCTTTCGGCTTCAAGGCAGCGTCCAGTTCGCCAAAGTCCTCCATTTCCTGGCAGGTGTTGAAGTCGCCGACGAGCTAGGAAGTGGATGGGAGACGTGTGAGCAAGCGGGAGGTCGAGGTCGCAGCGCGCCTCAGCGCGCTCTCCCTCCTTTCTTTTTACCTTGCCGTTGACGTGCAGCTGGGGGATGGTGTCCACGCCGTCACTGCCAGCCAGCATAGCCAGGCGGGCCGTGGAATCGGAGGCAAGGTCGACCTGTGTGTGCATGGAGCGCGGCGCGGGCGGCGTGAGAGAAACGCGCAAGGCGGATGGTCAAAAACGTGCATGCGTCAATTGCTCAAGCACACACACCTCGACGTGCTCCACTTTCTTGGCCAGCAACAGCTGGGCGAAGCGGGAGCACTCGGTGCGCTGTTTGGAGGAGGACGGCGTGGTGGAGGAGTAGAGGGTGACGACGATGGGAGGCGGTTCTTCGGGCATAGCTGCAGGCGCGACAGTTTTTTTCTCGTCTGAACCACTCCTCTACATTTTCACGTCCCCCCGTCCCCTCTCTCTGCCAATCACATTACCACCATCCCTTCACAGCAGCCCAATGCTCCCCAGGTACGCGTCCAGTTTCGCCGCAAACAGCGGGCCCGCCGATTGCAGGCCCCCAGCCTCGCCACCGCAGCCAACAGCCGCCCTGGCAGGGTTGCGCCCCGCAAACTCGACCCACACCGCCGCGTACAGGTGGGCCAGGTGGTCGCCCAGGTCGCCCACGCCCGGATCGGTGAGCATAATGATCTGGGTGAATGTGATGATGGGTCCATGTGCGTGTGTTTTAGAGGGCAAACGCCGGGCGCGGGTGGGTCTCTCATGAGGGTTCTGCCTGGAGACGCGAGGCTGCTCTCTCAATCTCATTTACCTTTAAGCCCGACGGGCTCTCCAGAGCGTGCAGCTTGTAGTTGTTGGTGGTGAAGGACCGGAAGGAGCAGCCGTCCCCGATACGGAGCGGAGCGCCGAGCTGCTGCTTTGTGGGGCTGAGGGAACGGGGTGGGTTGAGTTTTCCATCTCAATCTGCGCGCCGTGTTTCCGCCGCCCTGTGTTTCCTCCGCCTCTCTCACCCCTCATCCTTTATGTACCTCAACGGGTCCACCGCCGCGGCCAGCGTCCGCAGCGAAAACAGGAGGCCAAACATCATCTTGGCGTCGTCCGCGAGCGAGCCCGCCCCCGCGGTGACGGGCTTGGGGCGGTGCCACTCGGCGTAGTGGAGGGCCGTGCCGGCCCGGTCAAAGACGTACAGGCACAGGGCGCGGGGGCGGGTGGGGGTAATGGCGGTGGAGGGGTCGCCCGCTGCCGAGGCCGCAGCGGCGGCCGCGGTGGATGAGCCGCCGCTACCGGGCAGGAAGGCGGAGAGAGACATTGGAATGGGACAAAGTGTCCTTGGGCATTCTCTGCTTTCTCTACTTTCTCCGCGCCGCCCGCGGGGCTGCGTGGAGCCGTCCTCCGCCACCATTTCCTTGAGCGGCGCGGGACGTGAGGTTAGAAATGGTGCTTCCCCTGCCCGGCTGGCCGGTCAGGCACGCCCGGGCGTCGGTGGGAAGCATCCCATCAATGGCCTCCTTACCCTCCTCCTCCTTTGTCCGCCCGCCTGGGCAGGCGCCCCGCCGGTCCTCACTCGCCCGGCGCGCCACGCCCAGCCCGCCCGGGCCGCCAGCCCCCGGCGCGGCGATGCAGGTGCAAGCACCACCACAGAAGGCACCCCCTAGCTTTGGCGGTGGCGGTGGCAACGGGCGAGGCGGTGGCGGCGCGCCACCTCAACCCTTTCGGGTCACCCCATCCCAGCTTGCGTCCCTCACGTCCGACGAGGCGGGGCCTGACCCGTTCACCAGCACGGCCGCTCTGAATGCGGGCATCACCTCGCTTGCCGCCCTGGCGGCCGCCCTCAGCACCGACGCCGTTGCCGGCCTGGCTGGCGAAGCGGGCGACCTCTCGACCCGGCGCCTCTTTTTCGGGGCAAACGCGATGTCGGAACGCAGCCCGCTCAGCCTGTGGGCGCTGGTGGTGTCCGCCGCGTCCGACCCGACCGTGCTGACGCTGATCGCGTGCGGGGTCGCTTCTCTGGCCCTGGAACTCGGGGTGGCGACCCAGGAGGCGGCGAGCGCGGCAGGCGCTGCCGTCGCGTCCACCACCCCAGGTCCGCCCGGGTGGGTCGACGGGGCTGCGATCTTGGGTGCGACCGCCATCGTCGTCGGCGTCACGGCCGCCAATGACGCCCAAAAGGAGGCGCAGTTCCGGGGGTTGGCAGCCCTGGCAGCGGACCCGCTGGTGACTGTCATCCGGGGCGGCGCGTCCCGCGAGGTCCGGTCCTCGGAGCTGGTCGTGGGCGACCTCATGCTGTTCGAGGCGGGCGACATCCTGCCCGCGGACGGGCTAGCAGTCGCCGCCGCCGACCTGACCTGCGACGAGTCCGTCCTGACGGGCGAGGCCCGGGACGTGCGCAAACGCGTCGGCTCGCCCCTCCTGTCCGGCGCGCGCGTGCTGGCGGGCCGCGGAGCTGGCCTGGTCACGGGGGTGGGCCTCAACTCCACGGCCGGCGCGATCCAGGCGGCCGTCGTCGCGGGCATGGGAGGTGGCGGAGAGGAATTGTCCGCCGCGATCGCTCTCGACCCCGCGGCCGGGTTGCGCGAACAGACCAACCTGGAGCGGAAACTGGGCGCCCTGGCAGCCCAGATCGGGCAGGCGGGCGCAGCCGCGGCGGCCGTGGTAGGCACAGCCCTTGCGGCGCCCCTGGTGGCCGGCCTGCTCGACCACACCCGCGCTCTGGACGCGGCCCTTGCCCGGGACGCCCTGCACGCGGCCGTGACGGCGATCACCGTCCTGGTCGTCGCGATTCCGGAGGGCCTCCCGCTCGCGGTCACGGTCAGCCTCGCCTACAGCGTGCGGAGGATGCTGTCCGACTCCGCGCTAGTGCGGCGGCTGGCGGCCGCGGAAACGATGGGCTGCGCGACTGTCGTGTGCACGGACAAGACTGGGACCCTGACCGCGAACGAAATGGTCGCGTCGCGGTTGTGGCTGGCCGGGCGAGAAGTGGAAGGGCTGGCCAGCGGTGTGTTCAAGGTGCCGCCCGCGGCCGCGGGCGGCCGTGCGCGGGCTCACGCACGCCGTGGCGGGGCGTGGGTGCACCCACTGGGCCTCACGCCGCGGGAGTTTGATTTGTTGGTCCGGTCGGCCGCCATCAACTCGACCGCCAACCTGCGGCTTGCTCGTGATGCAGTAGGCGTGGCGGCCGCGGCTGGGGTGGCCGCCGTGGAAGCCGTGGACGGAGCAGGGGCGGAGGGCGCGGGGGCCACGGCCACCACCGCCTCCATCATCACCAAGGGCGGCGTCAGCGCCTGGGTGCCCGTCGGGTCCCGCACCGAATGCGCCCTCCTGGCCCTGGCCGTGAGCATCGGGGCAGACTATGAGACCGTGCGGTCCGGGGGCGGCCCCGTCCTAGGGCTGGCCCCCTTCTCTAGCGAGACCAAGACCATGGCCACGCTCGTCCGGCGTGGGCTGCCAGACGCAGGCACCACCATGCCGTCCGTCGATGGCTCGGTGGACGCAGGCACCACCATGCTGTCCGTCGATAGCTCGGTGGACGCAGGCACCACCATGCCGTCCGTCGATGGCTCGGTGGACGCGGTCGGCGGTGGGATGGCCACCACCCCCGCCCGCGCGTACGTGAAGGGCGCGGCCGAGGTGGTCGTGGCCCGGTGTGCCACCGTCCTGACGCCCGGCGGCGGGTCGGCCCCGCTGTCACCGGCCGAGGGGGCCGCCCTCGTCGCCCGCATGCAAGCCGGCGGGGCCCGGGTCGTCGCCCTGGCGTACAAGGATGTGGAGGTTGTCGAGGAGGACCAATCTGCCTGTCCGCTCCTGGACGGCGGGGTCGACCTCTCCTCGTCCCTCACCCTCATCGCGGTCGTCGCCATCTCCGACCCGCTCCGCCCGGAGGTCCCGGCCGCCATCGCGGCCTGCATGGGCGCGGGCGTGGACGTGAAGATGCTGACGGGCGACGCGCCCGAGACGGCGGCCGCGATCGCGATGGAGGCCGGGATCCTGTCGGCCGCGGCCGCCGCCTCCCCGTCCGCTGTCCTCACGGGGCCCGCCTTCCGGGCGCTGGTCCTCCCCGGCGGCCCCGATGGTGCGTTGGATACCGCGGCCTTTGCATCTCTGTGGCCCTCCCTCCGCGTCCTGGCCCGCTGCTCGCCCCGGGACAAGCTCACCATCATCCGCGCGCTGCGGGCTGGGGCGGGCAGCGTTGGTGGCCGGCCGGCCGTTGTCGCGATGACGGGGGACGGCGTGAACGACGCGCCCGCCCTGGCGGCCGCTGATGTGGGGTTCGCCATGGCGTCCGGCGCGCCCGTCGCCCGCGCGGCGGCCGACATCCTCCTGCTGGACGACTCCTTCGCGTCCGTCGTGGCCGCCCTGCGGTGGGGGCGCAACGTGTACGCCCGGACGGCAGCTTTCCTTTCCTTTCAGCTGGTCATTAACATCGGTGCCGTGCTGACGGTCGCGGCCGGCGCGCTGACGGGGCGCGGCTCCCCGCTCTCGCCGGCCGAGATGCTGTACGTCAACCTGGTGGCGGACAGCCTGGGCGCGCTGGCCCTGGCGACCGACCCGCCCGGCGCAACCGTCCTGGACGGCCCGCCGCCCTCTCCGGATGACCCGCTCCTGCCGCCCCACCTGATCAAGCACGTGGTCGGGCAGGCGGCCTTCCAATTGTCAGTCATGGGCGCCCTAGTCCTGGGCGGCGGGGCCATGGCCATCGCGGCCGGGGACGCCGTCGCTGCCGCACCCGGCGTCGACCCGGCCGCGGCGGCCAACACGGTCGCCTTCCACGCCTTTGTCTGCATGGGGCTGGCGAATCAGGTCAACGCGCGCAAGGTGCGGGACGAGCCCAATCCTTTGGAGGGTGTGGGACGCAACCCCATTTTCCTGGGGGTGTGGGCGGTCGAAGCGCTCCTTCACGCCGCCATCATACAATTCGGCGGGCCCGCCTTTGGGACAGTCCCTCTAGGCTGGACGGCGTGGGGTGCGTGCGCGGGGATAGGGGCGGTGAGCCTGCTGGTGCGGCGGGTGTTGGTGGGGGTGACGCCGGCGCCGGCGCCGCCGAGGTGGAGAGAAGGTTAGAGAAGGAAAAAACTATTATATATTTTTTGGGGGTCAAGGGGTCAAGGGGTCAACAGGGCGCGCACGCGCCCCCGGCGCAAAACCCACCCGGCACACCCAGAGGCACCCCCATCGCTCGCCGCGCCCACCAAGAGCCTGCGCGTGGCAGGGCGCGCGCGCGCCTTCTATTTGCGTTTCTCGCGCCCCCAAGTCAACAGTCACAATTTGTCGGCTCCTCACGCCCTCCACGCCCGTCTCGCCCCTCTTCAAATGTCTTACCGCCGCGGGTGGGTGCCGGGAGTCGCCCCCTTTCTCGCCGGACCGCCCCAACACCCACACCCGGAAACGAGTGCGCCGCCGCCCGCCCCTGAGGTACAACCGGTGCCAGCCGTCATTCTTACCATGGGCAACGGCACCTCGCTCTCCCTGCCCCGCACGCTGGGGCGGGCCCTCATCCGGACGGCGGCGGTCGTCAGCCGGGAAGCGGCGTGCGTGACGGCGGTGGAAGCTGAAGGCGGCGGCGGCGAACCTGCTGCTGCGCCTTCCTGCGTTGTCGCCCGAATCGCCCGCACAGGAGCGGGCCCTATCGCAGTCCTCCGGAATGGCCCGGCCCGGGAGTACAAGATGCTGCCCGCCGACGGCACGCCCGTCGACCTGCGCATCGGGGACGAGATCTTGGTCTCGCCCGGCAGCGCGGGCGCGGCCGGGCGGATCCGGGTGGAGTGGGGCCTGCCGACGCTGGCGGCCGAGGTGGTCCCGCGCTGGCACGCTGACTGGTGGGCGCGCCGCGGGCGCACCAATACGAGCGGTGCTTTTGGGACAAAAGTCACTGCCGCGGCAGTGAGCGTGGCCGCGACTGCAGCGCCGGCGGTGCCTGCCATCATCCAGGCACAGGTTGCGGTGGGTGGTGGTGGGGCGGTGGCCACGGTAGGCCCCGCCCGCCTCCCCGACCCGGCCTCGCCGTCCGGCCGGGGCGGCCCGCCTGCGGCCTGCCGTCCCGCCACCCTGCTCGTCCTGGTCGGCCTGCCCGGCAGCGGCAAGTCCACCTTCTCGGCCGCCCTCACCGAGAGCGACCCGGGCCGGTGGCGGCGGGTCCACCAGGACGGGGCGCCGAGCGGCGGCAAGCGGGCGACCGCGGTCGCGGTCGCCACCGCGGTCCTCCAGGCGGGGCGCTCGGTCGTCCTGGACCGGTGCAACCTGACCCCCACCGCCCGCGCCGACTTCGCGGCCGCCGCCCGGGCGGTCGGGGCGCCCATGCATGTCCTCGTCCTGGCCCGCCCGGCCGCGGAGTGCGCGCGACGGGTGGCGGCCCGGACCACGCACGAGGGCGGGCTTGCAGGGCCTGATGCGGCGCACGTGGTCTTTCTCATGAATGCTGACATGAAAAAGGCGGCCCTGCCCGCGGTGGGCGATGGCGAGGGCTTCGCCTCGGTCACGGTCGTCACCAATGACGCGGAAGCGTCCGCCGCCGTCGACACCTGGTCGGAGGAAGGGTGCAAAGGCCGCAAGGGCGCCGCCAAGCGGCGGCGGGAGGTTGGGGGTGGTGGTGGGGATGGTGGGCGGCCGTCGCCGCCGCCGCCGCCGCCGCCGCCCCCGTCCAGCCCGCCCTCGCCACTGAACGCCGGTCCGTCGGTATTTGCGCCCCTGTCTACCGGCGATGGCGGTCCTGTCTCCGCCGCCGCGGCCGCGATGGCGGTGCTGAAGCACGCGGCCGCCAGCCCGCCCGCGGCTGGGCCGACGCCCTGCCCGCCCGGCGACACGCTCCCGGTCCGCAAGTCCTCCGACCTGCTGCCTCCCAAAGCCTCGTCCGATAGTGCTGGCGGGAGCGCGCGGACCGGCCTGCCCAGCCTGCCGCCCCGGAAGCCAAAGCCAGGGGCAGGCGCGGCCGCGGCTCCCGCGGCTGTGGCGCCCGCGCCGCCTGGGGAGGCAGGGGCCGGGGGCCCTAGGGACCCACTCTTTGCCCTCGCCTCCGCGGCCGCCCTCACCGCTGCCGCCGCCAGCGCCGCCCTGGTCCCATCGCGCGCCCCCGCGCCCATCATCATGCCGGCCTTGCCCCACGGCTGGCCCGAACCGCCGTCCGTGCGCGCGCCTCGCGCCCACTCCGACCACCCCGTCCACGCCCTGTGGAACATTGCAGCCCACCCGGGGTCGCATGCATCGTC
>Ga0315273_10003791_pt1 | contig 18288 bp, 12 predicted proteins | sample YL17G02_0_MG_FD_205753 | JGI IMG/M metagenome (GOLD analysis project Ga0315273, IMG submission 205753) | Sediment microbial communities from Yellowstone Lake, YNP, Wyoming, USA - YL17G02_0 | ecosystem: Environmental > Aquatic > Freshwater > Lake > Sediment | place: USA: Wyoming | collected...
TCGCCCGCGTGCGCTCCGTGTCATCGTTGAGCCGTCGCCGGCACGGCGACGAGGATGTCGCGAAGGGCGTCGCCGCTACCACGCGCGTCCGCCGCGGCGGACGGCTAAATGGGCGGGCCCGTGTCGGCCAACCAACACTTGGCCGCCCAGCTTGCTGGGCGCGTTGTGCGGCAATCGCGGCCGTGCCGGCCGCGGCTGAACGAGCGCTTGCGGAGGCGTTGTTGGCGTGCTATCGTGGCGGCGGAAACCCCGGAGGCCGGCCATGACGTCGCGCGAGCGCATCCTCGCCATGATCGCGGGCAAGCGCCCCGACCGCCTGCCCCTCATGCCCATCACCATGATGTTCGCCGGCGACCTCGCCGGCATCCCGTACGGCAAGTACGTCCTGGACCACCGCCTCATGGTCGAGGCCCAGGTCCGCACCGCCGAGCGGTTCGACCTCGACCACGTCTCGGCCATCTCGGACCCCGCCCGCGAGGCGGCGGACCTCGGCGCCAGCATCAAGTTCTTCGAGAACCAGCCGCCCGCCATCGACGAGTCGAGCGCCCTGCTGGCCGACAAGAAGCGCCTGGCCCGCCTCAAGCCGCCCGACCCGCACAAGGGGAAGCGGATGCGCGACCGCGTCAAGGCCGTCGCCCTCTTCCGCAAGCGCGTGGGGGGCGCCAAGCTCGTCGAGGGATGGATCGAGGGCCCCTGCGCCATGGGGGCGGACTTGCGCGGCATGAACACATTGATGTACGATTATTTCGACGATCCCGCTTTCGTGCGCGACCTCTTCGCCTTCGCCGTCGAGATGGAGCTGGCGTTCGCCCGCGCCCAGATCGAGGCGGGGGCCGACCTCATCGGCCTCGGCGACGCCGCCTCGTCGCTCGTGGGCCCGCGGATCTACAGCGAGTTCGTCTGGCCGTGGCAACAGAAGCTGGTCGACGGCCTCCACGCCCTCGGCGCCCCGGTGCGGCTGCACATCTGCGGCGACACGCGGCCGAACCTCGAGCTCATGGGCCGCCTGGGGTGCGAGATCGTCGACCTCGACTACCTGGTCCCCCTCTCCCAGGCCCGCGCCAAGATGGGCACGCGGCAGGTGCTCCTCGGGAACCTGCACCCGGTGCACGCCGTTCGCGACGGCACGCCCGAGGGGATCAAGCAGGCCCTGGCCGAGTGCCATCGCCAGGCCGGACGGCGGTACATCGTGGGGGCGGGGTGCGAGATTCCGCGCGGCACGCCCGCCGAGAACCTCCTGGCCATGCGCGACTACACCCACGAGGCGGCGTGACGGAACGGTTACAGCGGAGCGCGGCGACTATCGAGAAAGGTTTGGTGAAATCATGATGACTCAGGCGCTTCTCAACCCGCTCGCCCTGGCCCTTGCGATGGGAGTGCTTATGCTCGCCGCCAACGCCGGTGCGGCCGTGCCCGGCCCGGCCGACATGCCCGCCGTGGACCAGTTGCCCGTCATCCAGGAGCTGCCCGACCTGTTCCTGATGAAGGACGGGTCGCGCGTCAAGACCAAGGAAGACTGGGCGCGGCGGCGCGACGAGCTCAAGGCCATGATCCTGTACTACGAGTACGGCCGCATGCCGCCGCCCCCCGGCAACGTCACGGCCACCGAGACCGAGTCGAAGGCCAACGACGCCCTCGGCGCCACCGAGAAGAAAGTGCTCCTGGCGATGGGCCCCGACCGCAAGGTGCAACTGCACGTGGAGCTGACAATTCCGCGCGGCAAGACGGGCCGCCTGCCCGTCATCGTCAAGGGCGACCTCTGCTGGAAGAAGATCCCGGAGGAGATCCTCAAGGCGGCCGTCGCGCGCGGCTACATCGTCGCCGAGTTCGACCGCACCGAGCTCGCCCCCGACAAGAACGACCGCACGACGGGCGTCTACCCCGTCTACCCGGACTGCGACTGGGCGGCCGAGGCCGTGTGGGCCTGGGGCTTCCACCGCGTGGTCGACTATCTTGTGACGCAGGACTTCGTGGACCCCGCCCACATCGCGGTCACGGGGCACTCGCGCGGCGGCAAGGCGGCCCTGCTGGCGGGGGCGCTCGATGAGCGGATCGCCCTGGTCGTCCCCAACGGCTCCGGCGCCGGCGGCGCGGCCACGTACCGCGTTGTGCATCCCAAGGGGGAGACGCTGGAGCGGGTCGCAAAGAACTTCCCGTTCTGGTTCCACCCGCGGCTCCAGACGTTCGTGAGCAAAGAGACGCGGCTGCCGTTCGACCACCATGCCCTTCGCGCCCTGGTGGCCCCGCGGGCGGTGCTCTCGACCGAGGCCCGCGGCGACCTCTGGGCCAACCCGACCGGCAACCAGCAGGCCCACCTCGCGGCCCTGGAGGTCTACAAGTGGCTCGGCGCGGCCGACCGCATCGGCATCGTCTACCGCGACGGCAAGCACGAGCACAACCTGGAAGACTGGGCCGCCCTGCTCGACTTCGCCGACGTGCAGTTCTTCGGCAAGTCCGTCGCCCGCAAGTTTGACCAACTCCCCTTCCCCGACGATCCGAAGGCGTTCTCCTGGTCGGCACCGGGGGGCCAGGCGAAGTGACAGGAGGCTGTGCGCAGCCCGCGAAGGTGGCTTTCCGTCTTTTTCAACTTGACTGCGATACTATCTGTGATATCATTCGAGAGGAAGGCCGATGATCAAGTGTATCCTCCTCATCCCGCTTCGCTACAACGACGGAACGGAGGTGGCGCGGCAGATCATAATCCGTTTCATGGATGGGGTTTACGATAAGTTCGGCGGCATTTCTCAAGCGGGTAGGATTCGGGGCGTGTACCGCATGGCAGACGGTAGCCGGGCCTTCGATGAGTTGCTGGAAGTGTGGGTTGGCCTTGAGCCTGATCAGGTTCCGGCCCTGGAACGAATGGCCGCGCAACTCGCTTCAACTCTCCACCAAGAGAGTATTTGGCTGGAGGTTGGGGCCGCAGACATCAGGCTCGTTCGGCCTGACCAAGAAAGCGAGGAAGAATAATGGATAAGGAGAAGGCCTTGTTGGATAGGGCCAGGCAACTGTCCACAGAGTGCGAGACGTGGGCCGATTTGTCCAATGCCCTTTTCGACCCCCTTGAGGGCGAACTCACCCGCGCGTTTACTGCCGGAGAGCAAAGGGTTGCCTTCCGCCAAACGTCGGAATATCAGCAGATCCTCGAGATTCTTGAGAAGAAGATGAAGGAAACCGGGCTAGTGGCGGGCGCTACTCCGCAGAAGAGCGGCAGGTTCATTGTGAGGCTGCCTCGGTCCTTGCATGCGGCGCTTGAGGCTGAAGCCAAGGAAGAGGGCACCAGCCTGAACCAGCTTGTGCTGGCCAAACTGGCCGTGCGGCTGGACAGCCTGTGTAAGAAAGGGTCCTGACGGCTCCGGCCGGCGCCCCTACGGCGGGCACTTGGCGCAGACCGAGCGGAAGAACATCGTGCTCAGGTACCGGTCGCCGCGGCCGGGCAGAAGGGTGACGACGGTGCCGCCGGCGAGGCGGGCGGCCACCTCGAGGGCGCCGGCCACGGCGGCGCCGCTGGAGAGGCCCGCGAAAACCCCTTCTTCGGTCGCCAGGCGCCGGGCGGCCCCGATCATCGCCAGGGCGATGCCGGTGTTGCCGGAGGTCGGCTCCAGGATGGTCCTGTCCTTCGTGAGCTCCCCCGCCTCCTCCGCCCGGAGGATCATGGAGAGGGCCGCGCGGTCCTTGACCGAGCCGCCGGGGTTATTGCCCTCGAGCTTGGCGAGGACCCTGACCCGCGGGTTGGGGTTCAGGCGCTTGATCTCAATGAGGGGCGTGTTGCCGATGGCGCTCAGGATGCTCATGCCACGTTCTCCAAGGCGCAGGTCAGCGGCCCAGCAGCATCATCACGAGCGGAATGACGAAGAGGATTCACGGGGGGTGCGCGTCGAAATCCATGGAGGATCCAGCAGCAGCATCACGAGCGGCACGACGAAGAGAAAAACAGCCGTTAACGCTGCGATGACTGTGCCAATGATCGCGTAGGCCTTTCGCCCATCCACGAATATCCCGATGACGCTCAGGATGAGCGCCAGGGGTGTCGCGCCGTAGGAAAGGAGCATTCCAAGGGTTGCGATGGGCGAGTCCCAGCCAGGCCGAATCAGCACAATAGCGCCCATCACGGCCCACGGCACAAAGGCTGCCGCCAGGCCGAGTTTGCCGAAGATGGCCCGCCGCGGCCGGGGCGCGGAGATGGCGCCCGGCGCTTCGCTCGCGGGTCCGATGCCGCCGGTCGTCATTGCGTCGCCCTCCTTACGCGAGAGCTCGGTCAAAGGCCAATTGACGGGTGGCATGCCCACGGCGCTGTTCCGTGGGCATGATCTTGCCTTGCGCCAGAAGCATGCCCACGCAAGGGCCCCCGCCGCGGCGGGCAGGCTGTGTGCATGCCACCCGGCCATCGGGCCTGCGCGAAACGCCTGCGACTGCCCGCCGGCCAACCGGGCCGGCTCGGCTCAAAGGCCCGGGCCGACTTCCAGGATCTCCCACTTCCGCTCGTCCGGTCCCGCCCCGAAGGCGGCCATCTCGCCGACCTTCTTGCCCATGAACGCCAGGGCGAGCGGGGCGCGGTAATAATAGATATGATTGCTGATATCGGTGTCCCACGGGCCGAGGAACACGAAGAGCTCCTCCGCGCCCGTGGCGAGGTTGCGGGCGCGGACGCGGCTGCCCACCGTCACCGTGTCGCCCGAGGCCATGCTCGGGGTGATGGGGCGGGCCCTGGCGATGTCGGCCTGGAGGCGGGCCGCCCGTTCGGCGAGGCGCTCGCGTTCCTCCAGGGCGGCCGTGAACTCGGCGTTCTCGCTGATGTCGCCGTGCTCGGCGGCCGCGGCGATCGCCCGCTGGTTGTCGAGCACCTTCTTCGTCACCAGGTCGCCGTAGATCTCCTCCTGCTTGTGCAGGGCCACCGGCGTCGTGTAGATGACGTCCTCTTCCCACGGCGGCAGGGCCTTGACCACAAAGTGGGCCGGGTGAGTCTTGCGGACGATGTCGAGGAGGCGGGTGCGCAGGACGTCGGTCAGGACGGCGTTGCGCTCGATGGCCGCCCGGATGTCCTTGGCCTGCCGGTCGTCGGACGCCTCGAGGACGCTCCTGAGGAGCGCCCCGTCCCTGGCGGCCACGGTGCTCCGGATCTGCGAGACCAGCGGCCTGAGGGACCTGTCGTCGGTCGCCTGCCGCGCGAGGCCGTCGGCGGCGAGGAAGAAGCGGATCGTGAGCGACGCGCGGTTCACATCGGCCAGCGCCTGCGGATGCTCGCCCGACGTGGCGGCCTTCCAGAGCCACATGAGGGCCGAGACGTTTTCGTCGGGGCGCTTGAGGACGGCGGCCGCGGCGCCGGCCAGGCAGTCCTCGTGCCCGTCGGCGAGTTGCTCGGCGAGCCACTCGCACGAGTTCTCGGAGCACCCCATGAGGGCCGACGCGTAGAGGTCCGGCCACTGCTCGGGCAACGCCTCGCGCACCAGCGTCAGGATGCACCGCGCGAGACCGTCATCGGCGATCGGCCGGAGCAAGGCCGCGATGTCGGCCTCGGGCGTGAGGATCGATTCGGCGGCCGGCAGGGCGGGCGGGACGGCGTCGGCATGTGTTCGCCGGATCTCGGCCAGGACGGCCAGCGCGGCCAGGGCCTCCGACGGGGCCGCGCCGCCCTGGGCCAGCGGCCGCGCGATCTCGTCGGCGAAATGCCGCAGAAGCACCGCCTCGGCCGTCGGGTCGTGACCGGTTTCCTTCAGATGCCCCAGCACCAGGAGGAGCCGCTCCTGGCCCGGCGGCGTCTCCTCGAACTCCTCCCGCGAGCGGTCTTCGAACGCGCGGGGCTTGACGCGGAGGAAAAACGTCGGCTGCGTCCCGTCGGACATCTCGATGAGCGGCGAGCGGCGCACGCGGGTCTTCGCCCCCGCCCACCACTTCGACCACGCGTCGCCGGGCACCACCTCGGCCAGGGCCGCCTTGAAGTCGCGGAAGCCCATGTGCGGGCCGTGGGCCGCGAGGACCAGCCGCGCGAGCTCCGCCGGGTTCTCTTCGGCCAACTGGGCCAGCCGCGGCTTGTCAAAGAGGAGGAGCGAGCGGAAGTCGTCCTGCTCGCCGATCTCCAGGTTCTCGACCGACGCCGCATCGTACGCCCGCTGCGTGTCGCCGAAGGAGACCGAGAGGACCTTCCTCGCCTCGTCGACGCCGATGACGCGGCCGGGACTCCTGCGGCGGCTGTCGGAGACGTATGTGCCCGGCTCGAGCATGAGGAACTTCTCGAGGCGCTGCATCGCCACGCGCAGGGGGATGTCGCGCCTCAGGGCGGTCATCTCGGTGAGCGTCGCAACGGCCGGCACGCCGCCGAAGGCGGCGCGGTACACGCCCGACAGCTCTTCGCGCAGAACGTCGCTGTCGGGCAGAAGGTCCGCGAGGCGGCGGGCGGCCCCAAGGGTCGGCTCGACGCCCTTGCGGTCTTTCCACGAGGAGAGGAGGAGCCACAGGAGCGACTCGAGCGCCTTCGTCGCCCCCTGGTCGACCAATTCGTGGAGGACGACCGCCATCGCCTCGAGGTCCCACGCCTCGTCCTCGACGACGGCCATCCACTCGGCTTCGAGGTCGTCGAACCGCTTCTCGCGGACCAGCTTCACCAGCGGCACTGTCTTATCGACCTGCGGCTCTTCCGGCATCCGATTCCTCCACCGCTCCGTTTCGCGTCACATTATACACACTTCTCGTTTAGCCGTCGCCGGTACGGCGACGAATCATCGCGGCCGTACCGGCCGCGGCTAAACGATAACGGCTTCACGCCCGGCACAGGGCCACGTGCGTCGGGTTGCCGCCGAGCTCGTCGAAGAGGACGAGCGTGTTGGAGTCGCTCAGCCACTCGCGCGGCACGTGGTAGAGCCACTGGGTCGGCTGAGGGTCGCCCTTGAAGCTCATCCAGCCTGTCAGCCACGGCTCGCGGCCACCGGTGCTCGGCAGGAGCCAGTACCGGCCGATGCAACGGCCGTTCACCCACGCCAGGCCTTTCGTCATGCCGCGGAGGTCGAGCACCACCGGCCCGTCGCCCGCCGGCCGCGCGAACGTCGCCCGGTACCAGCCGAGCGGCCTCTGGCGGCCCTGGCCCGTCACCGGCCGCCACCTCGCCAGGGCGCCGCCGTCGCCCGGCAGGCCGATCCGTTCGCCGGCGAGGCCCGGCCGCATCCGCCACGGACCTTTCACGACCTTGTCGTTCCAGCGGACCGGCCCCCACAGGCCCTTTCGTTCCTCGGCCATGTTCGCGCCGCCGAGCATCCAGTCGCCCTTGATGAGACCCAGGGCACACGCCAGGAGCGAGAGCTCGTGCCGGCCGGGGGCGAGTTTCAGCCGGAACTCCTGGCGGAAGCCCGCACCGTCGACCGGCCCGCGGTCCTCTTTCAGCGGCGTCGGCGTGGTGGCCGCGAGGCGGCCATCGACGAAGACGTGGATAACGTCGGCGGCGCCTTCGAGCACCAGCACGCTCTCCGCCGGGTCGCTCTTGCCCGCGACCACCGACGCGGAGTACCAGCAGTAGTCCGTCTCGTCGTGGGTCAGCGAGAGCTGCTCGACGGGTTTATTCGCCACGATCGGCGGGCCGAGCTCCTGCGGCCACTCGGACGGCGCCGGCTCCCGCCATCGCACAAACTTCGAAATGGCCCGCTCGATCGGCCGCACCGTGCGGCGGACGACGCTCGCCGGCTCGACGCGGGCGGTGTCCATCAGCACCCGCCCGCCGGCCAGGATCTGCGTCGACTGCGGCGCGAGGTCGTAGGCCGCGCCCTCGAAGGTCACCCGCGCCGCGGCCTTCTCGTCATCGTTCGAGAGCAGCGCCAGCCGCCGGTCGCCCCGCCCGTAGATCCACGCGGCCTGCTTGTCGCCGAGCGGCACAGGCGACGGCCGCGGGTTTTCGAGGAGCACGTCGGCGTGCTCCGAGAGCAGATGGTGCAGCCGGGCCATGTGGCGCGTGACGGTGGTCGGCCGGCCGAATTCGTCGAGCGTGCTGAAACCGTAGTGCGTCGTCTGGAGGTACATCGCCTCGCGGCCGAAGTTCGTGCCCGCGTGCCACATGTAATAATTGACACCCGTCGCGCCGGCGGCCACGAAGCGGGCCACGGCCCCCGCGAGGCTCTCGGGGCTCCGGACGGGGGACGGGTAGCCCCACGTCTCGTACCAGCCGGGCCAGAGCTCGGTGCACAGGGCGGGCTGGTCGGGATGCTCGCGGGCGTGGGCGTCGATGCCCGCGTGCGGCCACCCGCCGTTGATCGTCTCCAGGACGCCCGGCGCCGCCCCCGAGCACATCACCCACGGGATGCCCAGGTTGAGCGACTTCGCGAGGTCGGCGCACCACGCCAGGTATCGCCGCCCGTCCTCGCCGTACTGCCGGGCGACGTTGGCGTACTCGTTCTCGATCTGGGCGAGGATGATCGGGCCGCCCGCCGGGGCGAACATCGGCCGCAGCACCTCGCACAAGGCCCGCATCCACCGCTCCATCTCGTCCATGAACGGCTGGTTCCACGTCCGCATCCGCATGCCGGGCACGTCGCGGAGCCACGCCGGGAACCCGCCGTAGTTCGTCTCGGCGCAGATGTACGGCCCGATCCGCAGGATCATCCGCAGCCCCGCGGCCTGCACCAGGCGGCAGAACCTCGGCAGGTCCAGCCGGTCCGAGAAATCCAGCACGCCCCGCCGCCGCTCGTGCAGGTTCCAGAAGACGTACGTCTCGATGGCGTTGAGGCCCGACTCGCGGCTGACCTGCATCAGGCCGGGCCACATGGCGGGCGTGCTCCGCGGGTAGTGGATCGACCCGCTCAGGAGGAGCGTGCGGCGGCCGTCGATCAGGACGGCCCGCGAATCGTACGACACGGTGCTCATGGAGACCCCTTTCCACGCCGTGCGGACCGCACAGGTTACCATCCGGGCAGGCACCCGCCAAGGTGAAAACGCGGACGGTACGCGAAGTGCAGGTGGCATGCCCACAGCCTGCCCGCCGCGGCGGGCCGCTGTAGGCGGGGGCATGTTTCTCCCGGCATCCAGTGCCGTAGGGTGGGTGCTCTGCACCCACCAACCTTTGGCGCCCTCATCCGAGTCCTGGTGGGTGCGGAGCACCCACCCTACGCCTGATGCCGCCGCCATAGCGTCAACCGCGACGACGCGCTTGACGGCGGCGGGCCGATGCCTATGCTGGTTGCCATGCAAGTGCCGTAGGGTGGGTGCTCTGCACCCACCAACCTTTGGCGCCCTCACCCGATTCCTGGTGGGTGCGGGGTCGTGTTTAGCGTGTTGCTCCGGATAGCCGGGTGGCATGCCCACGGCGTCGTTCCGTGGGCATGGTTGGTCGTGCGCCAGGAGCATGCCCACGCGAACAGCGGCGTGGGCATGCCACCCGGCCGATGGACGTGGGGACGCCAAACACGTACCTGACCCGCCGCGCAGCGATTGACATGAGGAGCGAACTTGAGAACCTCTCCTTCCCGTGGCCAGATCGGCCTCAGCCGCCGCACGCTCCTCCAGGCCGGGCTCGGCGGCGTCGCCCTGGCGGCGACAGGGTGCGCCGGCCGCGCGGAGCGGCCCACCGGCAAGCGCCCGCACATTCTCTTCATCATGGCGGACCAGTTCCGCGCCGACTGCATCGGGGCCGAGGGCAACCGCGTCATCCGCACGCCGCACCTCGACCGCCTGGCCGGCGAAGGCGTCCTCTTCCGCTGCGCCTACACGGCGGCGCCGTCGTGCACGCCGGCGCGGGCAGGCCTCCTGACGGGCCTCGCGCCCTGGCATCACGGGATGCTCGGCTACGGCGAGGTGGCGGAGCGGTACCCGAACGAGATGCCGCGGATGCTGCGCGAGGCCGGGTACTACACCGTCGGCATCGGCAAGATGCACTGGCACCCGCAGCGGAATATGCACGGCTTCCACGAGGTGCTCCTCGATGAATCGGGCCGCGTGGAGTCGCCCGGCTTCGTGAGCGACTACCGCCAGTGGTTCCGCAGCCAGGCGCCCGACTTGAACCCCGACGCCACGGGCATCGGCTGGAACGATTACGACGCCAAGCCCTACGCCCTGCCCGAGCGCCTGCACCCGACGCACTGGACGGGCGAGACGGCCGTGCAGTTCCTGCGAGAGTACCGGCGCGAGGAGCCGCTCTTCCTGAAAGTCTCTTTCGCGCGGCCGCACAGCCCGTACGACCCGCCGCAACGATTCTTCGACATGTATGCCGGGGCCGACCTGCCGCGGGCGTCGGTCGGCGCGTGGGCCGAGCGCCACGCCCAGCACGGCAAGCCCCTCCCCCGCGACACATGGCAGGGCGACCTCGGCGAGGCGCAGGTCCGCCGCTCGCGCCAGGGGTACTACGGCTCGGTCTCGTTCATCGACGAACAGATCGGCCGCCTCCTTGAAACGCTGGCCGAGCGCGGCTGGCTCGAGAGCACGCTCGTCCTCTTCACCGCCGACCACGGCGACATGCTCGGCGACCACCGCCTGTGGCGCAAGACCTACGCCTACGAGGGCGCGGCGCGGATTCCGATGCTCGTGCGGTGGCCGGAGGCGCTCGCCGGTGCGAAACGCGGGCAGGTCCTTCGCCAGCCGGTGGAGCTCCGCGACGTCCTGCCGACGTTGCTCGACGCGGCGGGCGTGCGCGTCGAGGAAGGCCGGTTCGACGGGCGGAGCCTCCTGGACCTCGTCCGCGGGAGGACCGGCGGCTGGCGCCCATTCATCGACATGGAACACGACGTCTGCTACGCCCGCGAGAACCACTGGAACGCCCTGACCGACGGCCGCTTCAAGTACATTTTCCACGCCATCGACGGCGAGCAGCAATTGTTTGATCTTCAGGACGATCCCGGCGAGCGGCGCGACCTGGCGAAAGAGCCGGAGCACCAGGCCACGCTCCGCCAGTGGCGCGGGCGGATGGTGGCGCACCTGTCGGAGCGCGGGCCGCCGTTTGTCGTCAGCGGCGACCTCGCCCCGCGGCCGCAGCGGATGCTCTACAGCCCGCACTATCCAGGGGCGCGGCGGGTCTCCTGACCCGCCGCGCGGTAGAACCGCCCCGCGCGCGAGGCAACGCACGCACGCGGCGGCTCAGGGTACGTGTTTAGCGTGCCCGCCAACGGTGTGCCACGGCCGGCCTTGCCCGGCCGTGCGTTGTGGCGTGGGCTGAGGCACGGCCGGACAAGACCGGCCGTGGCACACGGCAATCAAGCCCGCTAAACAGGTACGGCTCGGGAGAGCCGCCGCGCACAGGTCCCGCGCGCGGGCCGCCGCGCAACAGCGCTCAGATCAAGGAGAGCCGCCATGAGAATCGGCCGGACTGTGCTCGCAGGTGTTCTCGTCGCCTTGGCGGCCGCCGGTGCGTCGGCCCAGACGTTCATCGTGCCGCTGGCGAAGCAAGCGCCGAAGATCGACGGCCGCATCGAGCCCGCCGAGTGGGCCGCCGGCGCCGGCTTCGAGGGGTTCGGCTACGACGGCAAGCTCCAGCAGCGCCGGGCGTGGGCGTACGTGGCCGCCACCGCCGACACGCTTTTCGTGGCGGTGCGCAGCCAACTGCCAAGCGAGGGCAGCCTTGCCGCCGAAGTCGCGGCCGACAGCCTCAAGGCGGTCTACGACGACGCCATCGAGGTCTTCGTCAACCCCACGCCCGACGCCCCCCGGCAGGTCGACTACCAGATGCTTGCGAACTCGCTCGGCAAGGGCGGCTACGGCGTCCACACCAAGGGCGGGGCCGAAGAGAACGCGGCGTGGCAGGGCGGCTGGCGGCAGGCGAGCACCCTGCACGACGGCTGGTGGGACTTCGAGTGCGCCATCCCCTTGGCGAGCATGCCCGCGGCCGGGGCCGGCCGCAAGGCGACCGACGGCACGTGGAAGATCAACCTCACGCGCGACTGGAAGAACCCGTGGGAATGGTCTTCTCTGAGCGCCGAGGGCGGGGCGTTTGCGTTCAGCGGCTGCGTCTTCAAGTTCGTCGCCGAGGGGACGCCGGCGGTGCAGGTGACGGCGGCGGGCGATCCGTTCGTCGCGCCGTTCGAGCACGTGATGCGGGTGCACAACCCGTCCGGGCAGGCGCTCAACCTGGTGGCCTCGCTCGCGCTTACGCGGAACAACATGCCTGAGCTTCGCGAGGAGGCGCCGCTGAAACTCGCGCCGGGCGAGACGAAGGAGGTGCGGCTGAAGGCGCCGGCCGACGACCCGACGACACACTTCGCCCTTCGCGCCCTCGTGCGGTCGGCGGACGCGAAGACCATCTTCTATGACCGCAAGACGGCGTGGCCGAAGGGAAAGCCTTATACGTATGTCGCGGGGAAGAAGAAGGGCGAGGCCCAGCCGATCCAGTTCAGTTTTGCGTATCACCCATACAACGACTTCCTATGGATCGTGGTCGACATCAACGGCCTCGCGAAGGATGCGAGACTCAGACGCCTTCGGGCCGTGGTGCGAGAGAAAGGCACGGGCAAGGAGGTCTCCAGAGTCGCCGAAATCCCCGTCATGGAGTTCCGCAACGGTCGCCAGGAACTCTCGCTGGAACTCCCGCAACTCGAAGGCGAGTACGAGATCGCCATGAAGGGCGAGGGCGAGAAGGTCCCCGCCGCCGAGGCCGTGCAGACCTTCGAGCGGCACGTGTTCCCTTGGGAGCAAACGAAGCTCGGCACGAGCGAGAAGGTCTATTCGCCCTTCACGCCCATCGAGGTCAAGGGGAACGTGCTCAAGACGGCGCTTCGAGAGCACACGCTGGGCCCCCTGGGCCTGCCGGAGCAGATCGTCTGCACGAGCCCCCAGACGGGCGTCGCCAAGCCCATTCTTGCGGCCCCGATGCGACTGGTGGTAAAGGCTGACGGCAAGGAGCGGCCGGTCGAGGCCGAGGCATTCCTGTTTAATGATACCAGTCCGAGCAGAGCCATCGGCCGCACGAGGCTGGATGCCGCAGGGGTCGGAGGCCGATTGCTGGCCTCATGGGACCATGACGGTACAATGTGGGTTCAACTGTTCTTGCCGGCGGATGGCCAGAGAACCCTGACGGAGATAACTCTCGAGATTCCCCTGCGGGCGGACGTGGCCACGATGATCCACGCTAACGCCGACCGCATCCGGGCCCCCGTGGCCCAGAAGATCCCGGCGGGCGAGGGCGTGGTGTGGGACGCCTCAAAGGTGGCCTGCGACGATTACATCAAGAACTTCTGCCCGTACATCTACCTCGGCGATGCGGTGCGGGGCTTATGCTGGTTCGCCGAGAACGACTCCGGCTGGTCGTGGGACCGCAAGACGCCAAATCTTGACGTGGTCCGCAAGGGCGACCAGGTCATCCTGCGGGTGCACTTCATCAACAAGCCCACCGTCTTCGACAAGTCCCGCGTGATCACCTTCGGGCTCCTCGCCGCGCCGGTGAAGCCGCGCCTCTCGCCCGGCGGGCCGAACTGGTGGCGATATCGCTATATGCGCGACAAATACGCCCTGCTCGGCACCGACATCAACTGGTTCGGCGTCGGCTGCGGGTCGGTGTACCCCATCGACCGCGACCTGGACCTCTGGAAGATGCTCGCCCGCGGCAACAAGGAGAAACTCTCCGACGCCGACGTGCAGGCGACCATCGACCGCGGCCTGAAGTTCTTCCAGCCTTACGGCGCCGCCGAGGTCAAGACGTGGGAGGCCCACGTGCGGCACAACCTGCGCTCGCACCTCGGGCAGAAGATGATCTTCTACTACAACCGAGCCACGATCCAGCGGGTCGAGGAGTTCGAGACCTTCAAGGACGAGTGGGCCCTGGAGGACCTGCGCTCGACCGCCAAGGGCAACGGCATCGGCGAGATCAAGATCGTGCCCTCCCCGTCCTACATCGACCACGCCCTGTACTGGTACGCCAAGTCGTTCGAGCTCGGCGGGAACCAGGGAGTGTACTGGGATAACTTCTTCATCGCTCCCACGTTCAACACGCAGATGTCCGACGCGTACGCCGAGCCCGACGGCCGGATCATTCCGGCGGCCGGCATGGGGGCGTTGCGCGAACTCGCCAGGCGGACCTTCATCATGATGAACGAGCGCGGCATGCTGCCGATCACCTTCCCCCACATGACCAGCTTCAACCCGCTGCCCATGATGGCCTTCGCCACCGTGCAGTACGACTGGGAGTGGAAATACTCGGAGGGCGACGTGCAGGACCGCTTCACGCGCGAGCAGATCCTGCTGATGAGCACGGGCGACCTGGCGGGCGTGTGGCCCGTGCCGCTCTCCGACGCCGGCAAGTTGCAGGACGATCCGTGGACGCAGCGGACCTTCGCGGCGGTGCGGCTGGTGCACGAGCTGGACGGGTACGGCGGCTTCGGCGGATGGGGCAAGGCGGCCGAGGCCAACTTGAAGCTGGCGGCGCCGATCCTCAAGATCCTCGACGAGCCGGGCCTGACCGTGTACCGCTACTGGGACGATCGGCCGCAGCCGGTGGCGGCGACGAACCCCGACGTGCCCACGATCGTCTACTCGGTGCCCGGCAAGCAGGCGGTGGTGGCGGCCGTGAGCTACTCGCAGAAGGACGAGAACGTGACGCTCGCGGTCGACGCAAAGGCGCTCGGCTTCGCGGGCGCCTGGCGGGCCACCGACGGCGAGACGGGGGCGGCGGTGGCGGCGGAAGGCGGGAAGATCAACTTCCCCTTGAAGAAGCACGACGTGCGAGTGCTGGTGCTGGCGGCGGAGGGGGCGAAATGACGCCTCGCGCCGTTATAACGTATGTCGTTACCTGTTTAGCCGTCGCCGGTACGGCGACGTTCGTGCCGTCTTTGGCCGCGGCCAACGACGCACGGCCGGACAAGACCGGCCGTGGCACACAGGCAATCGTCGCAGCAACAACGACCGTCGCCGTACCGGCGACGGCTCAACTGGGCCGGTGCATGTACATCCCACCGGGTTGGGCCGAGCGCGTGGCGTACTACCACTCTTTCGACACCGCCCTCGACCGGCCGGAGATCAACGCGCTCGGGGCCAAGGTGGCCCTGGGCGATGCGGCGATCGAGGCGGGCCTGGCCGGGCGCGGCTGCCGCTTCAACGTCGAGCGCAAGAACAAGCGGGGGCTGGCCCTGGCGGGCCTCGCCCTGCCCCTCAACCGCCCGTGGACCCTCTCGATGTGGTGGCGGCTGGAGGAGCCGATGAAGGCCGAGTCGGGCTTCCAGCTCGTGTCGATGCATGGCAAAGGCTTTATGTCGAACTTCGTGGCGGGCAAGGGGCCGTGGTGCGCCCTCAAGGAGCCGACGTTCGCGGCCCAGGTATACAACTGGCCCGGCATCTCGAACGTCAACGACATCTACGAAGGCCCGGCGTGGGTGGAGCCGCACCTGTGGCACCACACGGCCCTGGTGGTCTCGAAAGGCTCGAGCGTGCGCGTTTTCTGGGACGGGGCGCTCAAGGCGGACCTCAGCCTGCGGGGGCGCCTGCTGACGCCGGGCGACACGATCGCGTCGGCCGAGTTCGGCCCGACCGGGGCAACGCTCCCGATGACCATCGACGAAGTGATGGTGCTCGACGTGCCGCTGGAGGCCGAGGCCATCCGCGACTACATGACCGCGGTGCGGAACCTTGCCGCCGCGGGCGTGCCCGCGCTGGCGGGGCCGTAGTGCCGGGGCCGGGGGGCGCGGCGGGGAAGCTCGTGCGCGGCGGGTCTCCGCACTTGTCTAGAAGCTGTTTGAGAATCGGCGATGGCGCGGTGGGCAGTCTTGCCTACCGCGCGTACGCGCCCGCATTCTCGCGGCGGGCAAGACTGCCCGCCGCGCCATGCAGCGTTGATGGGCGCTTGTGAAACAGCTTCTTGGCGTGGGTGGCACGGTCACGCGCTTTTGCGTGGCCGTGCTTGCTCCCCCAAGTGGCCATGCACGGCCACGCAACGGCGCGTGGCCGTGCCACCCGGCAATCAGGCATGACGCTAAACACGTACCCCGACCCGCCGCGCACAACGCGTCCTGATTCACGCTTCAATTCGCGTTGACTTGCCGTGCCCGCGTTCTCTATAGTTGCCTGTAGGCGAAGCCGCCAGGGGCGCACGCATGGCAAAGACTCGCTGGAGACTCGTCGGAGCCGTCGGGCTGGCGGCGGCCGTCCTCGCGGCGGCGCTCGAGCCGGGCCGGGCGGCCGAGGCCGTGGCGCCCGCGCCCGCCGCCGAGAAACCCGCCGCCGAAACGCCCAAGGCCGAGCCCAAACTCGTCAGCAGCCAGTGGTTCTCGATCTACCTGGCGGGCAAGAAGATCGGTTACTCCACGCGCAGCCTCTACGAGCTGGACGGCGGACACCGGCGCCTCGTGACCAACCAGTTCCTCCGCCAGGGGCCGGGCATGGACAAGTTCAGCTATTACAAGACCATTTCGGTCGAGGTGGACGCCACATCGCGGCCGCACGCCGTCGAGTGCCGCGTGGTCTCGGGCGAGAGGCAGTGGCAGGTTCAGGGGCACGTCCAGGAAGGCTATCTCGTTCTGAAGCGGAGGACGGGCGAGGGCGAGGCCGCGCCCGAGACCTCGGCCCGCATCTCCGTCGAGAAGGACGTGACGTTCCTCTCGTGGACCGTGCCGGGGACGCTCTTGTCAGGTCCCAAGCCCGGCGAGGCGCAGCGGTGGCTTGTCATCGACGAGTCGATCGGGGCGCTTCTGCCCACCCCCTGCTTCGTGCAGATCGCCGGATACCGGGGCATGGCCGCCGGCCGCGACAACGTGCCGACGGCGGCCGCCGCCGTCCTCTGGTCCCTCGGCCCCGAACAGGTGGTCCACCTGGTCGACCGGAACGGCCTGATCCTGCGCAGCGTCTGGCAATCGACGCCGATGGTGGCCGAAGCCACCAGCCTCTCGGAGGCCCGGCGGCTGGTCGGCATCCCCGACGGGCCGCACGGCGTCGAGATCGAGGGCCTCACGGACGAGCGGTACCAGAACGCGCGGCTGGGCCTGAGCGTGAGGATCCCGCCGTACCCCTATATCGCCCACGTGGCTCCGCAAACGGGCATCGTCGAGGTCACCGACGTGACCGACGAGGCCTACATCGCGCTACAGCCGCTGCCCGGTCTTCGCGCGGCCGGAGGACCGGTCGCGGAGGCCGATGCCGCGCGCCAGGCCGACCTCTTGCAGCGCGAGTGGGCCGCAAAGTTCGAGGACGTGACCGCCGAGCTGGTCCGCTCGGACGAGCCGACGACGGGCGCTTCCGGCGCCCGCCGCACCGTCCAGGGCACCGCGCGGCTGGGGTGCACCACCTTCCACTTCCGCAACAGCCTGCTGGCGGGGAGCGGGCTACCGTGGTTTGTCTCGGTGGCGGCGGCGGACCGGCCGCTGGTCACCAAGCCCCTGCTCACGCAGACGGTGCCGGAGTCGGTCCGGCTGACGCCCCCGGAGGGGCAGTTGCCGCTCCAGGTCGTCGGCGACCTCATCCGGAGCCCGTTCTACGGTTTCGAGATCCGCCGGCCGAGCGGCCGATGGAAGATGCCCGCCCACGTCGACGGCCCCGTCACGGTGCTCGAGATGGCCCGCGAGGACCGGGCCGCCGTGGCCGTGATCCGCGTCCTCACGCCCAAGCCGGGCCAGACGCTGGAGGCCCTGGCCGCCGAGCAGGCCCGTGCCGCCGCCGACAACCTCGACGTGACCCGGCCTGAACCGAAAGCGACGACGCTCGCCGGCCAGAAGGCTATGGAGATCGTGTACGCAGGTCCAAGAGTCTTCAGCGGCGGGCCGGCCCGGTGCACGGCCGTCTATATGCCGCTCGACTCGCGGGTGCTGGGCCTGTTCCTGGTGCTCAAGGCCGACGCGGACGAATCTGCGGTCAAGGATGTCCAGCGGATCCGCGAGAGTCTGAAGCTGTCGCGGCCCGCTGCGGGCACCAGGTAGGGTGGGTGCTATGCACCCGCCATGAGTTTGCTCGAAACCTGGTGGGTGCGGAGCACCCACCCTACCTGCTGGGGAACGCCCATGGATCGAGGTGTGCAACGAGGCATCGAAAGCCCTCGCGGCGGGCAAGACTGCCCGCCGCGCAGCAACCCCGGCCCTCGCGCGGCGGGTCAGGAGATCGTACGTGTTTAGGGTGATACCAACTTGCCGGGTGGCACGGCCACGCGCCGTTGCGTGGCCGTGCACGGTCACGCGGGGGAGCAAGCACGGCCACACAACGGCGCGTGACCGTGCCACCCACGCTGGACACGCGCGGAGACCCGCCGCGCACGGACTCGTCGTCTGCCTCGCGCTGCTCATCGGCCTCGCGGCGGCGCCGACGATGGGCGGCACGTTCGCGCCGGCGGAGGAAGCCAGGAGCGCCGCCGACGTGACGTTCCTGGTCCTGCCGATCACGAGCGACGAGGAAGGGCTCGGCGACAAGGTCGGCGAG
>Ga0315273_10003793_pt1 | contig 18286 bp, 18 predicted proteins | sample YL17G02_0_MG_FD_205753 | JGI IMG/M metagenome (GOLD analysis project Ga0315273, IMG submission 205753) | Sediment microbial communities from Yellowstone Lake, YNP, Wyoming, USA - YL17G02_0 | ecosystem: Environmental > Aquatic > Freshwater > Lake > Sediment | place: USA: Wyoming | collected...
CGTTGGCGGGCGGCTGGTGATCCCCATCGGGGATCGCGAGAAGCAGGTCCTCACCCTGGTGACGCGCCGCGACCCGGACAGTTACGAGACCACCACGCTCGGTGACGTGCGCTTCGTGCCGCTCATTGGTGAACACGGCTTTCAGAGCTAGCAAGGGGAGACTTGATGGAGTTCCTGCAGCAGGCCCTAGACTTCTTCCTCCATCTCGACACGCACCTCACCGAGATCACCTCGCAGTACGGGACCTGGACCTACCTCATCCTCTTTCTCATCGTGTTCTGTGAGACGGGGCTGGTGGTGATCCCCTTCCTCCCCGGCGACTCGCTCCTTTTCGCGGCCGGTGCGATCGCGGGGCTTGGTGGGCTCGACGTGCGCATCCTGGCGCCGTTGTTCATCATCGCGGCGTTTCTCGGTGACAACGTCAACTACTTCATCGGCTCGCGCATCGGTCGGCGCGCCTTCAGCGGCAATATCCGGTTTATCAGGCAGGAATACCTGGAGCGAACCGAGCGTTTCTATGCAAGGCATGGCGGCAATACCGTCATCATGGCGCGCTTCGTCCCAATTATCCGGACCTTTGCACCGTTCGTGGCGGGCATCGGTCACATGCCGTATGCCCGGTTCATCATCTACAGCCTGGTCGGGTCGCTGCTCTGGGTCGGCCTCTTCGTGGTCGGCGGCTATCTCTTCGGGAACCTCCCGGCGGTGAAGCAGAACTTCAGCTTCGTCGTGCTGGCGATCATTGCCCTCTCCACCGCGCCGATCCTCCTCGAGTTCGTGCGCCAGCGCCGCCAGCCCTCGGCATGACCCGCCGGTTCCTCGTGAGCGGCCGGGTGCAGGGTGTGGGCTACCGCTGGTTCGCGCGCGGCGAGGCCACCCGGCTCGGGCTCGTGGGCTACGCCGCCAACCTGCCCGATGGCCGGGTCGAGGTGGTGGCCGGAGGCGAGGCGCACGCTCTGGAAGAGCTGGCGAAGGTGCTCGCCCGCGGCCCGCGCGCGGCGCACGTCACCGATGTCGTCTCCGAACCCGTGCAACTCACTGAGTCATTCACCACCTTCAGCACCCGGTAACCATGTCGAACGACGTCGCCGAGCGGGTCCGCCGCACCCTGCGCGCCATTCCCGATCACCCCAAGCCGGGGATCATCTTCCAGGACATCACCCCGGTGCTGCACGACGGCCCGCTCTTCGCCGACGCCGTCGGCGCCATGGCCGCGCCGTTTCGCGACGCCGGCGTCACGCACGTCGTCGGCATCGAGGCCCGCGGATTCATCCTCGGCGCGCCGCTTGCCACCCGCATCGGCGCCGGCTTCATCCCGCTCAGGAAGCCGGGCAAGCTGCCGTGGGAGTCGGTGGCGGAGAAGTACGCGCTCGAATACGGCGAGGACAGCCTCGAGGCCCATCGCGATGCCTGCAAGGCGGGCGACCGGGTGCTCATCGCCGATGACGTGCTGGCCACCGGTGGTACGGCGGCGGCGGCGGGGAAGCTGGTGCGCGGGCTCGGTGCCGAACTGGTTGGCTGGACGTTCCTGCTGGAGATCGGTGTGCTGAAGGGGCACCAGCGTCTCACCGGTGCCCGCTACTCGTCGCTCGTGTCGCTCTAGCGGGGCCGCTGCAGGAGCGTGAGGACGAACTCGCCCAGGATGAGCAGGACGATGATGATCTCCAGGGCCTGCGCGCGCGCGGCAACCGTCAGGTCGTTCAGTGCTTCGGCCATGGTGCGCGCCAGCATGAGCTTCCGCTCGACGCTCTGCCGCCACGCCGGCTCGTTCATCACGTCGAGCACCGCGCGGTAGATCCGGGCGAGGTAGATGTCGTCGGTGATCCGCAGGGCGTTCGTGGCGTGCTCGATCAGCCGCGAGGTCCTGGTCGTCAGCCGGTGCAGTTCGGTCACCACTTGCTGCGAGCGGCGCGCCAGCAGGGCCCCGGGGCCCGCGCCCATGGCGGCGGCGCGGGCATCGAGCAGCGGCAGGCGGGTTTCGAGGATGGCGTCGTACACCTCGAGCTCGAGCAGTTGCGCATTCGCGAACTCGATCAGCAGCTCGACATCGTGGTCCGTCGGGTCGGGCTCCACCACCAGCGCGGCGTCATAGGCCACGATGGTGCGGTCCTGCAGCGTATAGCGGAATTCCCGCCCCAGGAGCCCCTCGCTCGCCGCCGGCGCGAGCGGGCGGTCCTCGCCCAGCAGCAGCCGGGGCAGGTCCGATTCGCCGAACCCTCCGTCCGGTTCCGCGCCGAGCCGCAGGATCGCGTATTCCTCCCGCACCGGGCTCCGCTCCGGCTCCTGGATGGCGACGCCAATCAGCGACTCTGCCGTCGCGCCGAGCGGCTGGCCCCACCGCTGCATGTCTCCCTCATGAATCAGTCGCGCGATGGCGGGGGTGAGCACCGGCCACGCTGCGTCCGGTGGCCACGTCAGGATGCGTCGGCAGCTCAGGACACCGAAGTCGTAGACGGCCACCTGAAGTGACTCCGTCCAGCCGGGAGGGAGGTCCGTGGCGGCCGTTGCTCCGACCGGCAGCTCGAGGATGAGGGGCGGGGTGGGAATGCGGATGCTGCTTCGGGCCTCGCCTCGCCGCAGCGCGGGACGGTGCCCCTCCCGGCCGGCCGATCGCACCCGCGACTCGGCGATGGCGAGGTCGATCCGCTCGCCCACGTCGAGCAACAGGGTCAGCGTGAGCGTTCCCACCGGAGCTGGTGCCATGCAGTAGTGTAGCTGCGTGGGGGACCTGAAAGCGTAGCCGTTCCAGCGCGGGCCCCGGATGTATACTTTTCTGCGCCGACGCCCCCGTAGCTCAGTTGGATAGAGCAGCAGTTTCCTAAACTGTTGGCCGGAGGTTCGATCCCTCTCGGGGGCACTCACCACTGCGAGGCGCGGGATATCCTCACGCGTTGACCGCAACCGCCTGCGCCAGCTAGTTTTAGCGGCTGTAGTTCCCGGGCCCGGAATCCTTCCGGCCCGGTAGGCACCCTGACCACCGACCTTTCGGCAACCTGTGGCGACCACAACGATGCAGGCACCACCGACCAAGCCCGCCAAGTCCGTCACAACACCAGCAGCCTTGGCCAAGGAAGCCGACTGGAGCCACTGGTGGGTGGTCCCGGCGCGCCGCAACCTGGTCCTCGTCGCGGTCAGCGCCGTCATCGTCGCTGGCGTCGGCGTCTGGTTCTGGAAGACCTCCTCGGCTCGCAAGGAAGTCTTCGCCTCCCGCGCGGTGCAACAGGCCCGTCAGGCCGCCGAGCAGGGCAACCTGCCACTGGCCGCGAGCGAGTTACAGAAGATCACCCAGACCTACGCCGGCACCCGATCGGCCGTCGAGGCGATGCTCGTGCTCAACCAGGTCCGGATGGTGAACGGCCAGACCGAACTGGCGGTGGTCGGCCTCGGGGAATTCATCGCCAAGAACCCGCCGATGGAGTACCGGGTTCCAGCCTACGGTCTCCTCGGCGTGGCCCTGGAGAACACCAGGAAGCCGCTCGAGGCCGCCGCAGCGTACGAACAGGCGTCCGCTGGGGCCCAGGTCGACTACCTCAGGGCCGACTACCTCCTGCAGGCCGGCCGGGCGTACCGGAACGGCGGCAAGCCGGATCTCGCTATCAAGGCCTACCAGAAGGTCATCGACACCTATCCGAAGACTCCGGCACTGAACGAGGCCCAGGTCCGGCTGGCCGAGATGACAACGGGCGCCAAGTAGGGCGACTAGAGGACGGCCGACTGCGGGCGGGGTGACTTCGGCTGAACCGGCAGGTAATGGAGCGGGGCCAGGACGCGGCATGCGACTGGCCCTCTTTCACGCCCCGGTGTGAACGTGTGGTTGGAGCGCCTAAGCCATTGTTGGTATTATCGTAAGGCAGATCACTTCAAGTAGTTGATTAGGTTCGTTTCCGGCGGTGCGTTCGGGACAGCCTCGGAGTACGCGCCCATTGTAACCTAACGTCGTATAAGATGTATTATGTTAACTACATGTGGGGATAACCCCAGGACAGTGTGGAGATGTCATCCCCTTCTCACATGGTCATCCACACGACAGCGACATCAACGCGGCAGCATTGCGACAGTAAACTGCCGGAAATGGTTGGCAATGGCTGGAAGCTGACGACTCTCTGACGACTGCAGACTGCAGACTGACGACCCCGCCTACGACAGAACTCCCTCGAACACGGAACGGCCTTCCCCCCTTAACCACACATCAACAAAGCCGCCCTCCGTCGTAGGCGTTGCCCGAACCGACAGCTGGCTTCCGCTCCGGCTGGCAAAGACCAGCGGTAACTGGGTCCGGCCGACCTGCACCAGCAGCAGCGCCGCGGCCACGGTCCCGGTGCCGCAGGCCAGCGTCTCCCCCTCGACCCCCCGTTCGTAGGTTCGGATCAGCCACGGCTTTCCCGGCCCGATGGGCGGGCTGATGAAATTGACATTGGCCCCCTCTGGCCCGAGCGACGGCTCGAACCGGAGCTGCCGCCCCCGTTCCGCCACGTCCAGCCGTTCCACGTCATCCACCAGGACGATGAGGTGCGGCACCCCGACCGAGCCCAGCCACGCCTGGTGCTCCCCGGCGCGGCAGATCCCCTCGATCCGTACCAGCGGCTCGACCGCCGGCAGGTTGATCTCCGCCTCGTTCCCCGAACCGGTACAGCGGCTCCTCACCTCGCCAGCCGCGGTGAGCAGTGTCATCGCCCCGGCCGGAGCCAGCCCCAGCCGGGCCGCGAGCCGGGTACTGCACAGCGCCGCGTTGCCACACATCGCCGCGAACGATCCGTCGGCGTTGAAGTAGCGCATGCCCACCTGGCCCGCGCCCTCCTCCGTCAGCAGCACCAGGCCATCGGCCCCCACCCCGGTCTGCCGTGCGCACACCGACGCGATCCGTTCCGCCGGCCAGTCGGAGAGCTGATGCTCCCGCCCGTCCAGCATCACGAAGTCGTTGCCGGAGCCTGTCATTTTGTAGAAGCGGTGCATGTTGTCCTTGGGACTGCCGACTAGATCTTACCGAGCATCCCCTGCAATCTCAGCCACCACACCATCCAGATGGCCTCCCGCACGATCCGCTTGCTCATCTTGCTCGTGCCTTCCACCCGGTCCGTGAACACGATCGGGAGCTCCGCCAACCGGAATCCCTTCCGCCACGCGCGGAAGCTCATCTCGATCTGGAAGGCGTAACCATTCGACCGGACCGCCTCGAGGTCGATCGCCTCCAGGACCTTTCTGCGAAAGCACTTGAAGCCGCCGGTCGAGTCCGTCAGCGGCAGCCCGGTGATCCAGCGCGCGTAGGCATTGGCCCCCAGCGACAGGAGCAGCCGCGAAATCGGCCAGTTGATGACATTGACCCCCTGCTTGTAGCGCGAGCCGAGCACCAGGTCGGCGTTCTGGATCGCCAGGAGGAAGTCCGGCAGGAACTTGGGGTCGTGCGAAAAATCGGCGTCCATCTCGAAGACGAAGTCGAACTCGTGCTCGAGCGCCCACTGAAACCCGGCGATGTACGCCCGGCCCAGGCCATCCTTCGACATCCGGTGCAGCACGTGTACCCGAGGCTCGTGCGCCGCGAGCTCGTCCGCCAGTTGGCCGGTGCCGTCCGGGGAGTTGTCGTCCACCACCAGGATCTCGAGCCGGGGGTCCTGCAGCAGGACCGCTGGCACGATCTGGGGCAGGTTCTCCCGCTCGTTGAAGGTAGGAATGATGACGAGTGCGCGATCAGGCATGTTGCCTCCGCGCGCGGAACGCCGGCACGATGAGCAACGCGAGCGCGATCAGCGAGGCGATGAGGGTGACCAGCTTCCCCACGCGATAGGACGGCGAGCTGAAGGCGAACGTCACCTCGCGTGCTCCCGGCGGCAGCTCCACGCTGAGGAGCGCGTTGTCGGCCCGGAGCACCGTCGCCGCCTTGCCGTCCACCGTGGCGTGCCAGTCGGGATACCACGTCTCCGACACCAGCAGCCACGCTGGCCCCTCCGCCTGCCCCGTGAGCCCGATCGTCATCCGCCCCGGTTCCCACCGCGATACCTTCGCCTCGATCGCGGGCCTCGGCGGAAGCTGTCCGCCCGTGATCGCCGCCGGGGCCACCGAGGCCGTGTCGGAAAACACCACGAGGTCGCTGACCGGAAATCGTGCGTCGAGGACCGTCGGCACCAGCTGGGCCTCCGGTACCTTCGCCGCCGCACCTACCACCCGCACGTACGCCGGAGCCGTGTCTCGCTCCAGCAGGATGCCTGAGGGCCCGCCGGCGGGGCCCGCGGGACCGGCGACCTGGTGAAAGCCCGGTACCGGCACGGCCTGCGGCAGCAGCAGGAAGCGCACGGCGAGGAGGTCCCAGAGGTTGGGATTCCCAACGTTGCTCCAGATGTTCTTCCCGCCCCAGAGCTCGTCATAGAACCGGACCTCGTTCCCGTGATACCCGAACACCTGCTGGATGCCGTGCGCCATCAGCGTGGAGCCCTGGTACACGCCCTGCGCACCGGGCACGTTCATGACCCGGAACGGCGCTGGTGCCTCCCGCATGCGCGCGATCAGCGCATCGTCCGCGAAGATCTCCCTGGCTGGCCGGTTCCACTCGAAGAAGAGCCGGTCCACGCTCCACAGGTCGGCCACGATCACGAGCACCAGCAGTGCCGCGGCCAGCCCGTCCTTCAGCCGCCCGGCCGCCATGGCCCAGATGATCGCCCCGCCGGCCAGCAGCACCGCGAGCAAGCGCACTGCCCCGCCCTGCAGCGCCCCGGCATTGCCCACTACCTGCCCCGCCATCTGTTCCTTCGCGAGCGCCACGGCCACCGGCTGCAACCCGCCCACGGCGCCGAGGAGCGCGATCGCGCCCAGCACCGCGGTGCCGACGATCGCTGCTCGCTTTGACACCTCGCCCCGAAGCAGGCGATCGGTGCCGAGGCCGGCGAACACGCACGTCACGAATGCCACCAGGTAGAAGTCCATCCCCGGCGCCCGCACCTTTTTCATGAGCGGCATCGCCTCGTACCACAGCCGGTAGAACGGCGTGTGGCCACCGAAGGCGATCAGCAGGAACAGGCCCCCGATCGCGAGCAGGGCCCACTTGAGGCGCGGCCGTGTGCGGTCGCCCAGGCCGAGCACCGCCAGCAGCACCACGATGGCGCCGACATACTCGGTGTGCAGCTTGAAGAAGTTCCGGCCCCAGTAGGAGTCGAGCACGCCGTTGAACTGCGGCAGAAACGTGGTCATCAGCTCTTCGACCGGGAGCGCAAATCCGGTGGCGTACTCCCATCCCTGATTCGCGCCCCGCGCCGCCCACGGCAGGTAGCTCAGGAACGGCAGCGCCTGGATTGCCGAGATCGCGATGCCCAGCACCACCGCACCACCACTCGCCGCCAGTGCCACCGCCCACCGCAGGTCTGCGCGCCGGTCCTCGGCCCAGAACACGAGGTACAGTGTCCACAGCCCGCCGGCCACCAGCATGTAGTACGTAAGCTGATAGTGAGGGCTGATCAGGCAGAGGCCGGTGAGCAAGGCCACCCAGCCATAGCCGCTCACCTTCCCGTCGCGGATCGCACGCAGCAACCCGAGGAAGAAGAACGGTGCCAGCGCCGACACGAAAAGCTTGCCATCATGCCCTGGGCTGACCATTGACGCGAGGATGCCACTCATCTGGTACGACACGCCCGCCACCACGGCACCGGTCCAACTGACGCGGAGTGCGCGCAGCAGCGCGTACATGCCGAGCCCGGCGATGACGAAATGCGCGGCATAGGCCAGCGTCATCGCCAGGTCCTCGGCCAGGAACCAGCGCAGCCACGCCGCGGGATAGAAGATGTCGCCGTGCATGGCGGCAATGAACGGCATGCCGCCGAAGATGTAGGGGTTCCACTCGGGAATGCTGCCGTGCGCCCTGAAGAACTCCGCCCCGAAATGGCGGAAGGCATAACCCGCGACCAGCTGGTCGCTGCCGTAGAGGAACGTCCCCGTGAGCATCGGCCAGCACAGCGTCAGCATCGCGGCGATGAACACCAGCGATGAGATGAGGAGTGGGCGCCGCGGCTCGAAGCCGGCTGGGGGCGATTGCTCAGGATGCGGCACGCGCGTGCTCCCGCGACGTAAGGAGGAAGGGCACCGCGGCCCCCACCTCGGTGATCGTCAACATGACTCGCGACGCGATCGCCAGTGCGGCGGCGGCCGGCGCACCCAGCGACCCCTGCAGCATCAGGATGAACACGCTCTCGCGCACCCCCAACCCGGCCGGCGCCACCACCGCCAGGAGCCCCGCCACGTACGATGCGGCGAACGCGCCGATGCACTGGGCCAGCGTCGGGGCCTGGTCGAGAACGCCGCGCGCCAGCAGCCAGAGCGCGCCGCCGTAACCACACCAGGCCACGAGGTTCGCTCCTGCGGCGAGAAGGAGTGCGCCCGGCGCCGGTGCCGCGGGCTGCCCGGCCGTCACCCCCGCCAGGGCCAGCAGCCGCCCGACAGCACCGGGCCACAGGAGGAACAACCTCCCGGCGATGCTCAGACCACGCAGCACCGCGAGCGCCACGCGAATCCAGGGATACTGCACTTCCAGCAGGGACGTGCCGGTCACGCCGACCACCACCGCGCCCGCCGCCACCGAGAGCGCCTGGTTGAGCACTGCGGCCCCGGTGGCCACCCACGGCGCCACCCCCGCCTGCCCCGCCATGACCGCCATGCCCGCGATCGCCCACACCTTCCCCGGCAGGTACTTGCCGAGGCTCGACACGATCCAGATGCGGGTCGCCGAACGCAGCGGCATTGCCTGGCCCCAGGCGGTGACGAGCCGGCGCCAGGCCAGGATGAGCACCGCGTACATCACCCAGGTGAGGAGCGCGCTGGCCAGGAGCAGCAGCGGCCTGACGTGCCACTGCACCGGTGCCGCCTGTGCGTCGGCCCACGCCCGCGCAAGCTGCCGCAGTGCCAGCACCACCAGCAGCGCGCCCAGCGTCATCCGCACGACGCGCCAGCCGCTACGCACGCTGCAGCGCCTCGTGGTACCATCCCTCGCACACCTCGGCCACCCGCGCCGGAGAGAGCCGGTACCGCCACTCGGCCCCCGCCCGCCGGGCCAGTTCCGGCGTTTCCGGATCCCGCAGCAGGCCGAGCGCCGCGTCGGCGATCGCCTCGCCGGAGGGAATGACCAGTCGGCCGGCACCGTGCTCCGGCACGACATCGAGCACGCCGCCGCCATCCCAGCACGACACCACCGGCACGCCGCGCATCAGGGCTTCCGCCGCCACCAGCCCGAAGCCTTCACCCTCAGCGGGAAAGAGCATCAAGTCCGCCCGGCAGAGAAGGTCCAGCACCCGCGTGCGGGTCATGCTCCCTGCGAACGTGACCTGCGTCGAGAGCTCCAGATCGACCGCGCGCTGCTGCAGCGCCGCCCGTTCCGGCCCCTCTCCCACCACGGTGAGCGGGAGGCGCACCTCGAGATCGCGGAGACAGGCCAGTGCCTCGAGCGCCAGGTGCACGCGCTTCTGCGGCGTGAGGCGCGACACGACCATGAGGCCGGCGCCGCCGGTGGTCCACCGCTCGTCGGCCAACGGCACCGGCATCGGCTGCACCCGGTCGGGCTCGATGAGCGTGCCGAGCGACTCGCGGATCGTGGTGGCGATGGGATTGGAGACGGTGGTGACCACCCGGGCCCGGCGGAACAGCGGCCGCGCCAGCGTGCGCGCCAGCCGTGACCGCTGCAGCAGGCGGGCGTCGGTGCCATGCACCGTCAGCACGAGGGGTGCGCTGGCGGGCGAAGCGAGGCCGCCAGGCACCCACCAGTGCGCGTGCACCAAGTGCGCGCCCGCCGCGAGTTCGGCCTGCGTCGCCCGGCGCATCGCGCGCCACAGCCCGAACAGCGCGCGCATCCCGCCCTGCATCCGCACCGCGTCGAGCATGGTGCCGCGGTAGGCCAGCGTCTCGTTCTGGGGCTGCGCGTATCGAACACGGCGCACCGGAATGCCTTCCACCTGGGCGGGGCCCACGTCGCCCGCATCCGACGGTGCCACCACCACGACCTCGACCCCGCGCTCCTGCAGGCCATGGGCAAGCGGCACCAGGAAGTTCCCGGCGACGTCCCCCGGGAACCTGGGGAAGTTGTGGGTGAGGAAAACGACCCGCACGGTCAGTCCCGCGGATCGCCCTGGGACCGGCGCGCGAGTTCCCGCACCAGCGCGCGGTGTTCCTCGCGCATGCCGGCGATGAGCTCCCCCACGAAGCCGAAGCCGAAGAGGACCACGCCACAGATCACCATCGTCTCGACCAGGTTGAGCAGCGGCCGGAAGCCGTAGCCGAAGCCAAAACGCAGCACGAGGGCGGTGATACCGGCGAGCAGTCCGACGAGGAACAGCAGCGCACCGCCCACGCCGAAGAAGAGCATCGGCTTCCGGCCGAAGCGCAGCTGGAACCAGACGGAGATCAGGTCCATGACCCCCACCGGAATGCGGCGCCAGTTGAACTTGGAGACGCCGTGGCGGCGCGGGTGCAGCGGCACCGGCCTCGAGTCGAGGCGGAAGCCGTCCACCGCGGCGATCACCACCATGTACCGGTGCCAGTCGGGCCGGAGCGGCACGTGGTCCATCACCTGCCGCCGGAAGGCCTTCACCGAGTTCATGTCCGTCACCGTGACCCCGAAGAGCCAGCGGCAGAGTCCGTTGTATACCCCGGAGACGAACGCCTTGTCGTATTGCCCCTGCTTGGTGCCGGTCACCACGTCGGCGCGGCCGGCGAGGATCGGTTCCACCAGCGATGGAATGTCCTCCGGGAGATACTGCAGGTCGGCGGGATAGAACACGAACACCTCGCCTCGCGCCACGTCGCTCGCGGAGCGCAGCGCGTCGGCGATGCCGCGCTGCGCCCGGTGGTTCACCACCCGCAGGAACGGATAGCGCGTCGCAAGGTCGCGCAGCACCTCGGCGCTGTCGTCGCGGCTGCCATCGTTCACGACGACGACCTCGGCGGTGAACGGCGCCGCCCGCAGCGCCTCCTCACAGAGCCGGACGAACTCGGGCAGGTTCTCGACCTCGTCCCTGGCCGGCACGAGGATGCTCACGTCCACGAGGGGGGCCGGCGCGAACGTCATACCCGCTTTCGCATCCGCGCCGGCAGGATGCCAAGCTGGTCTCGGTACTTGGCCACCGTGCGGCGCGCGATCTGGATGCCCTGCTCCTGGAACAGGTGGACGATCTGCTGGTCAGTCAGCGGCTTCTTCGGGTCCTCCTCCGCCACCATCTTCTCGAGCTTCGCGCGGATGCTGCGGGCGCTCGCGTCCTCGCCCGACGACGTGGAGAGCGCGCTGGAGAAGAAAAACTTGAGCGGCAGCACGCCGCGTGGGGTCTGCACGTACTTCTCGTTGGTCACCCGGCTCACGGTGGACTCGTGCATGTTGATCACCTCGGCCACCTCGCGCAGGGTGAGCGGCTTGAGGTACTCGACACCCTTCTCGAAGAACTCACGCTGCCGGTCCACGATGAAGTTCATCACCTTGAGCATCGTCTGCCGGCGCTGCTCGATCGCCTGGATCATCCAGTTGGCGCTGTTCATCTTCTGCGCGATGAACTCACGGTTCTCCGGCGTCAGCTTCTTCTTGTCCCGCGCGATCTCCTGGTAGGAGCGGCTCAACCGCAGCCGGGGCACACCGGTGTCGTTGAGGAAGACCTTGTACTGGCCGTCGATCTTGTCCACCACCAGGTCGGGCAGGATGTAGGCGTCGCCCTTGTCCGCGTGCTTGAGACCGGGCTTGGGGTCGAAACGGGCCAGTTCGTCAGCGGCCTGCTGCACCGCCGCAGGGTCGACGCTGAAACGCTTGGCCAGGTCGTTCCATCGGTGCGCGATCAGGTCGGGGAACGCCTCGTCCACCAGCCGGTGGGTCAGCGCCGGCGTGCCCTTCGCCTCGCGCAGCTGCAGCAGCAGACACTCGCGCAGGTCGCGCGCCCCGATACCGGCCGGGTCGAGCCGCTGGATGATGGCCAGCATCTGCTCCAGGTCCGTCCTCGTGTAAAGGAGCTCGGGCGGCAGGTCGGCCCACGACGGCCGGGCCGGCGCGGCGCCCTCCCCCGCCAGGAGCGCCGGGTGCGCGTCGGGCCCCTCGTCCGGTACCTCGGGGAACGTCTCCTCCGCCTCCTCCTCGTCGTCGCTGTTGCCCCCGTTCCGCGCCTCATGGTGCGCCGCCATCAGGCTGTTGACCGAATCGAGGATCTCGTCCAGCGTCGCGGCGAGATAGCCGTCGTCATTGATGTTGCCGACGAACTCCTCGGCCAGAAGCTGCTGCCGGGGCGTGAGATCGAGCATGTGCAGCTGTTCCTGCAGGTGGTCGGCGAGGGTGGTCGCCTCGACCGTCACCGGCTCCGTGTACTCGAGCTGCTCGTACTGCTCGCGGGTACCGCCGACGTCGAAGCCGTTGAGGAGGATCTCCTCCCAGTCCACCTCGTCATCCTTCTGCTGCTGTTCCTTCTCCAGCTTGGTGTCCGCCTGCTCCGGGTTCTCGTCTTCCTCCGGCTCCAGCAGTTCCAGGAAGGGATTGGCCAGCAGCTCCTGCTTCAGGTGCTGCTGCAGGTCCATCATGGGCATGTAGAGCATGTCCATGGCCTGGTACAGCCGCGGGTTGACCCGCAGCTCCTGGCGCATCGATGTCTGCTGCGACAGCCCGGTTCTCATGGACAGCCCCCCCAGCGCGCCCGCAGGCGCGCCGTTAGCGTGGGACCCAGGTAGAGGCGCGCGATTTCCTCATCGCACACGAGTTCCTTCACCGTGCCGGATTTCGCCACGCGGCCCTCACTCATGATGTACGCCCGGTCGACGATGTCGAGCGTCTGCTCGACGTTGTGATCGGTGATCAGCACGCCGATGCCCCGGTGCCGCAGGCCGGCGACGATGCTCTGGATGTCGTGCACCGCAATCGGGTCCACCCCGGCGAACGGCTCGTCCAGCAGCATGAACTTCGGTTCGCTCACCAGCGCGCGGGTGATCTCCAGCCGACGCCGCTCACCGCCGCTCAGCGAATAGGCCGGGCTCGTCCGCAGGTGGCTGATCGCGAGTTCCTCGAGCATCCGTTCCAGCACCACCGCCTGCTCGGCCTTCGGGAGCCGGCGCCGCTCGAGGATGGCCCGCACGTTCTCCTCGACGGTCAGCTTGCGGAACACCGACGGCTCCTGCGACAGGTAGCCGATGCCTCGCCGCGCCCGCTTGTACATCGGCCACTGGCTGATGTCCGCGCCGTCCAGCACCACCCGCCCTGCTTCCGCCCGAATCAGCCCCACAAGCAGGTAGAACGTCGTGGTCTTCCCTGCCCCGTTCGGGCCCAGCAGCCCGACGATCTCGCCCTGCCGGAGCGACAGCGATACCTCGTCCACCACCCGCCGGCCCCGGAAGCTCTTGCTCAGACCCACACCCTCGAGCAGCGATGCGGTGCCGGGCGCGGCGGTGGCCGGTGCCGCCTGCGTCGCCGTCATGGCGACGGCTTTGGGGCGACCGTGCTGTCAGCGCTGGTCGGCGCCACCGGTGTCACGTCGAGCGTGGCGTTCGGAACCGCGCCGCCCCTGGTGTTGCTCGTCGGCGCAGTGGCCTTGCCCGGCTCGAGCTGTATTCCATCGACATGACCGAACAGGTCCGCGCGCTCCATGCCGCCCTCACCGCTCGTTGCCATGCGCAACACGATGCGGTCGGCCCGCGCGTAGTTGAGCGACGGTTGCGCCTTCTTCGTGGGGTCCTCCGCCTTGCCCTTGTCGGCTGCGCGATAGAACGACCGGGCGCTATCCATCGCCTCGAGCTGCTGCACCTTCGTCTGCTTCTTGCCCGCCGAGTCGGTCTCCACGAAACGGACGATCACGGTGTCGCCGGCCACCCAGTCACGCTCGCCCGATGCCGAATCGGGCTTGGTGCCCGCCCACGCACTGAAGAACGCGCGCACCTCCTTCAGGGCACCCCCCGGCGTGTCGATCGCCAGCGAGTCACCCCGCAGTTCGTAGTCGCCGGCCAGGCCCACCGGCCGGCGCACGCGCCCCCACGCGCGCGTCAGCTCGGCCTTCTTCTCCTTGAGCGCGATCGACACCGTATCGCCGGTCAGGTCCACGTCCCGTGTCACCGCGTGCGCGCTGTCGATGGCCGTAATGCCGGTCAGGTCCCGCTCGTCCATCGTGAAGTCGATGCGCAGCCCCTGCAGGTCGAACGTGTCGTTCCCGAACCCCCGCAGGGTCGGCTCGCCCCCGATCAGGGCGCCCCTCCCGTCCCGGCCGGTGCGAAGCGAGAGCGAATCGCCCCGGGCGGTCAGGTCGCTCCGGTCGACGGTGACCTTCCCCCCCGCCCAGACCTGGTCCTCGCCCTTCTCCCGGACCCGGTCGCCCACGATGACGTACGGCTCCGCCTTGCCGCCCGTCGAGTCCTTCGGGATATAGTGGATCATGGGCCGGCCGATCGCATAGATCTCCACCGTGTCGCGCACTCCCTTGACCGCGCGGAAATAGTCGAGGCTCGGGCCATCCATGGTGGAGCCAGTGGCCAGGTTCACCGTGTGCACCTTGCCCCGCGCCTCCCACCGCTCGCCATCCTTGTAGTAGGTGCCGTTGTCGGCATCCATGGCCACCGTCGAGTCGCGGTAGTGCACATTGCCGATGAACTGCACGATCCTCCCGCCGTATGCTGCGACGCTGTCGCTCTTCATCGAGATCGACGTGTTCTCGCAGGTGATGTGCACCCCGCCTCCCGCGAAGTAGTTCGTGCCGTCGGTGCTCGGGGCCTGTCGGCCGCTGTCGCCCACCGACTGCAGGCGAAAGCGGCACTTCCGCGTGTCCTGCGCCGAGAGCTCGGCCACGGCGGCAAACACGAGCAGCGAGGTCGCGAGCGTCCGGCTCACCTCGAGTCCTTCTCCTGCCCCGGCAACAGCGCGCCCTTCTCCGACTCGCCCCGCGGCTTGTTCACCACGATGTGCTCGAACTTGAGGTCTGACCGGAACCCCTCGCCCTGCAGGTGTTCCTTCGCCTGGTCGAACGTGAAGAAGAGGTTGGTGCTCAGCTCCTTCTTCTCGGCATCGTACAGCAGCTGCTCCGTCTTGAGCACCCGCCCGTCGTTCGACCGCAGCACCGCGTCACCGTCAGCGGTCATGTTCCCGGTCTGCCACCGGTACGTCCCGGTGCGCGACGTGATCGTCGCATTCTCGTTTCCGGCGCTGTCGATGAAGACGAGCTTCATCTGCTTCAGCACCGTCGTCTGCGTCTTGTCGTAGAAGAACGCCGTGTCCGCGGCCACGTGCCCCTCCCGCACGCCGTCGCGGGTCAGGAAGTGCACGAACCCGTAGAGCACCTGGTCCGCCGAGTCCGAGGCCGCCACGACCGTCGTCGGCTTGGCCCCACCCTCGCTGCAGGCCGTGAGTCCGACGCACCCGAGGACAGCCGCCAGCGCCGCGCCGCGTGGAGCACCCCTCATACCGCCCCCGCGCGCATGAGGTCGTGCAGGTGCACCACCCCGACGATCACGTCCCGGTCGAGCACCGGGAGCGCCATGATCCCCTTGCGCTCCATGAAGCCGAGGGCGGCGGCGCCGAGGTCTTCGGGGCCGCAGCTGTGCGGCGTGTCCGTCATGACCTGCTCCACCGGCCACGCGAAGTAGTTGCGCTCCCGCTCCGCGAGCCGGGTCAGGTCGCCGGCGGTGAACACCCCGAGCAGGTGATCGTCGCGGCTCACCAGCGCGATGCCGCGGTGCCGCGCCAGCTGGATGATGACCTCGCGCATCGGGGCGTCGGGCGCCACCAGTCCCTGCGGCGGCAGCATCACGTCGCGCACCTGGACGAGGAGCCGCCGCCCCAGCCGGCCGCCCGGATGCAGCTCGGCGAAGTCCTCAGGGCGGAACCCCTTCTCCATCAGCAGCGCCACGGCCAGCGCGTCGCCCAGCGCCAGCGCGACGGTCGTGCTCGACGTCGGGGCCAGGTCGTGCGGACAGGCCTCCTCGCTCACCGAGGCATCGAGCACCGCCGTGGCGACCCGGCCCAGGAACGAGCCGGGCGCGCCGGTGATGGCGATGATCGGCACGCCCTTCCGCTCGAGCGACGCGAGCAGGCCGTCCAGGTCGCTCGACTCGCCGCTCTTGCTGAGCACGATGGCAACATCCTCACTGCCCACGATGCCGAGGTCGCCATGCAGGCTGTCCACCGGGTGCAGGAACGTGGCCGGCGTCCCGGTGGAGGTGAGCGTCGCCGCCAGCTTGCGCGCGATCAATCCCGACTTGCCGACGCCCGACACGATGACCCGGCCCCCGCGCACCGCGAGCAGCTCGACCGCGCGCGCGAAGCGCGCGTCGAGGCGCCGGCCCGCCGCGGCCACTTCCGCCGCCTCGAGCTCGAGGACGCGGCGGCCCGCCGCCAAGAGGGCGTCAGGTGCTGTCGCCACCGCGCTCCCGGTAGTACTGGGCAAGGGTACCGTCCCATTCTCCTCGTGCGTGAAGCAGTGTCTCGACCATCTCGCGAACGGCGCCTGCGCCGCCCGCCCGCTCCGTCACGTAGGCCGAGACGGCCCGGGCCTCCGCGACCCCGTTCGCCACCGTGACGGGCATTCCCACCCGCCGCAGCACCGGGACGTCCGCGAGGTCGTCACCAGCGTACAGCACCTCGTCCCACCGGATACCCCGCTCGTCGAGCAGTGCCTGCAGCCGCGGCAGCTTGCTCGCGGATGGATCCTGGATCACGTCGGCGATGCCCAGCTCGGCGGCGCGGAGGCGGGTCGCTTCCGAGAACCGCCCGCTCAGCAGCGCCACCGGGATGCCCGCAATGCGCAGGAGGTGAAGTCCGAGCCCGTCCTGCACGTCGAAGCGCTTGAGCTCGGTCGGCGCCCCGCCGGCCATGCCGATGTACAGTCCGTTGTCGGTAAGCACCCCATCCACGTCGAGCACCACCAGGCGGATGCCGCGCGCGATGCGCGGGTCGATGCCGCTCACCGCCTCGCGCTCTCGACCCCTCGCGCGCGGGCCCAGATGTCCAGCACCGGCGCCATCAGTTCGTAGAGCTGGCCCAGCGGCCACTGGGTCGCCGCGTCGCTCACCGCGCGCGCCGGGTCGGGATGCGTCTCGATGAAGAACCCGTCGGCGCCCGCGGCCGCGGCGGCCCGCAACAGCGGCGGGATCGCGTCACGCTGCCCTCCGCTCGTTCCGCCCGCACCCATGCCCGGCTGCTGCACGCTGTGCGTCGCGTCGTAGATCACCGGCACCGACGCCGCGTCCGCCATGCGCCGGAAGCTGCGCATGTCCACGACCAGGTCGCCGTACCCCAGGAAGGTGCCGCGCTCCGTCAGGGCCACGTCGGAGCTGCCCGCCGAGCGGACCTTTTCCACCGCGCCCGCCATCGCCTCGGGCGCCATCCACTGGCCCTTCTTCACGTTGACCGGGCGCCCGGTGCGTCCCGCCGCCACCAGCAGGTCGGTCTGGCGGCAGAGGAACGCCGGGATCTGCAGGACGTCGGCCACCTGCGCCGCGACCGCCGCCTGGTCCGCCTCGTGAATGTCGGTCAGCACCGGGAGCCCCGACGCCCGCTTCACCGCCTCCAGTGCCACGAGCCCGCGCTCCAGACCCGGTCCCCGCGCGCCCGTGAGCCGCGCGCGATTGGCCTTGTCGAAACTCGCCTTGAAGCAGACCGGGATGCCCAGGCGCACCGCGAGTTCCGCGAGCGCCGCCGCCGTCCGCGGCACCACGTCGCCCTCTTCAGCGACGCAAGGCCCCGCAATGAGGAATGGCGACTCCCGGAAGCTCCACTGGCTCACGACGCGGCGACTTCCGCGAGCGACGGCTGCCCGGCGCGCTGCTGCGTCCGCCGCTTGAGCGCGGCACCCACGAATCCGGCGAACAGCGGATGCGGACGGTTGGGACGCGACTTGAGTTCGGGATGGAACTGGCAGCCGAGGAAGAACGGGTGGTCGGGCAGCTCGATCATCTCCACCAGTCCGCCATCGGGCGACTGGCCCGAGAGCCGGAGGCCGAACTCGGCCAGCACGTCGCGATAGGCGTTGTTCACCTCGAACCGGTGCCGGTGCCGCTCGCTGATCTCGTTGGTACCGTAGGTCTGCGCCGCCTTGGATCCCGCGCGGAGCCGCGCGGTGTAGGCACCCAGGCGCATCGTGCCACCCAGGTTCACCACGTCGCGCTGCGCCGCCATCATGTGGATCACCGGCGACTCTGCCTCCGGCTCGAACTCGGTGCTGTTCGCGCCCGGCAGCCGGCACACGTTGCGCGCGAACTCCACCACCGCCATCTGCAGCCCGAGGCAGATGCCGAAGAACGGCAGGTCGTGGTCCCGCGCCCACTGGATCGCCTGCACCATGCCGTCGATGCCGCGCACACCGAACCCGCCCGGGAT
>Ga0315273_10003795_pt1 | contig 18285 bp, 18 predicted proteins | sample YL17G02_0_MG_FD_205753 | JGI IMG/M metagenome (GOLD analysis project Ga0315273, IMG submission 205753) | Sediment microbial communities from Yellowstone Lake, YNP, Wyoming, USA - YL17G02_0 | ecosystem: Environmental > Aquatic > Freshwater > Lake > Sediment | place: USA: Wyoming | collected...
GCCATCGCCCCCGGTTTCTTCCGCACCAAGATGACCGAGAAACTGCTGCCGAGGATCGAGCAGATCGTGGCGGCCGCCACACCACTCGGCCGGATCGGCGCGCCGGGGGAAGTGGCCGGTGCCGCCCTCTTCCTTGCCAGCCCGGCATCTGATTATGTCACTGGCGTTACGCTCCCCGTGGACGGAGGCCAGTCAGCCATATGATTCCCGGATTATCTCCCCGCGCGGCGGAACTGCACGCCAAGCTGCTCGCCTTCATGGCCGAGCACATCTACCCGAACGAGGCGGCGGTCGAGGCGGCCGTCACCGCCAACCGCTGGCAACCGGTGGCGCTGGTCGGAGCACTCCAGGCCCAGGCCCAGGCCCAGGGACTCTGGAACCTCTTCCTGCCGGATCCGCGATTCGGCGCGGGACTCTCCAACCGCGACTACGCCTCGCTCTGCGAGACCATGGGGCGCACCTGGTGGGCGCCGCTGGTGTTCAACTGCAACGCACCCGACACCGGCAACATGGAAGTGCTGGTCAAGTACGGTTCCCCTGAGCAGCAGCAACGGTGGCTCGCGCCGCTGCTCGACGGCACCATCCGCTCCTGCTTTGCCATGACGGAGCCGGAGGTCGCCTCCTCCGACGCCACCAATATTCAGGCCAGCATCACCCGCGACGGTGACCACTACCTGCTGAACGGCCGCAAGTGGTGGAGCTCGGGAGCCGGTGATCCGCGCTGCGCCGTGGCCATCTTCATGGGCAAGACCGATCCGTCTGCCGCCAAGCACCTCCAGCAATCGATGATCCTGGTACCGATGGACGCGCCCGGCGTGACAGTCACCCGGATGCTTACCGTGTACGGCTACGACGACGCCCCGCATGGCCACGGCGACATCCAGTTCACTGACGTGCGCGTGCCCGCGGCCAACCTGATCGCCGGCGAGGGCCGCGGCTTCGAGATCGCCCAGGGACGGCTCGGGCCGGGCCGGATTCACCATTGCATGCGCCTGATCGGCCAGGCGGAGCGGGCCCTCGAGCTGATGGTGCGCCGAGCCCGGACTCGTATCGCCTTTGGCAAGTCGCTGGCGGAGATGGGGATGGTCAGGGAGGCGATCGCCCGGTCCCGGATCGAGATCGAACAGGCCCGGCTCCTGGTCCTCCGGGCCGCCCATCTGATGGACCAGGTCGGCAGCAAGGCCGCCCGCACCGAGATCGCCATGATCAAGGTGGTGGCGCCGGCGGTGGCGCTGGCCGTGATCGACCGCGCGGTGCAGGTGTTCGGTGGCGCCGGCGTGTCGCAGGACACCTTCCTGGCCGGGGCCTGGGCCCAGGCCCGCACGCTTCGCATCGCCGACGGTCCCGACGAGGTCCATCTCGAGAGCATCGCCAAGCTGGAGATCCGGAAGCCGTCGTGAACGTCCGGGACAAGGTCGTCGTGGTGACGGGTGGTGCCAGCGGCATCGGGGCCGCGCTCTGCCGCCGCTTCGCCGCCGAAGGAGCGCGCGGTATCGTCGTGTCCGACCTGAACGAGATCGGGGCTCGCGTCGTGGCCAACGAGATCGGCGGTCTGGCCGTCGGCACCGACGTCTCCGTCGAAGTCGACATCCAGCGGCTGGTCCGGGTCACCGAGGAACGGTTCGGCTCCGTGGACCTGTTCTGCTCGAATGCGGGCATCGCCTTTGCCGGCGACCTCGATACCCCGGATAGCGAGTGGAAGCGCATCTGGGACGTCAACCTGATGTCGCACATTTTTGCCGCCCGCGCCGTGGTGCCCGGCATGATGGCCCGGGGCGGCGGCTACCTGCTGCAGACGGCCAGCGCCGCCGGGTTGCTCAGCCAGATCGGCTCGGCGCCGTACGCGGTGAGCAAGCATGCCGCGGTCGCCTTCGCCGAGTGGCTGGCGATTACCTATGGCGAGCGCGGCATCGGGGTGAGCTGCCTCTGCCCTCAGGGCGTCGTCACCCCGATGCTGACCGACGATCCGCGCGGGTTCGCGGCGTTCCTCCTGACTGACGCGCTCACCCCCGAAGCCGTCGCCGACGCTGTCATCACCGGCCTCGCCGAACGGCGCTTCCTGATCCTGCCGCATCCGCGGGTCCACGAGTACCTCCAGCACAAGGTCGCCGATCACGACCGCTGGATCCGGGCGATGCAACGCCTCCAGGCCAAGGTCTCGACGGAACACCCCGGGTGAACCCGACCGACACGGCCGCCACCCGCCCGGGCGAAGAGCTGCCGCGCGAGGCGCTGGCGGCGTGGCTTGCCGGCCGGCTGCCGGCCGCGGAGACGCTCACCATCGAGCAGTTTCCGAGCGGCCACTCCAACCTGACCTACCTGCTCCGGACGACGGCCGGCGAGTACGTCCTCCGCCGGCCACCGGTCGGGCCGGTCGCGCCCAAGGCGCACGACATGGCCCGCGAGTACCGGGTCCTCGAGGCGATCCATCCGCACTTCCCGCCCGCCCCTCGGGTGCTGGCCCTGTGCGTGGACGCAGCCGTGATCGGAGTGCCGTTCTTCGTGATGGAGCGGCGTCACGGCGTCGTGGTGCGGCGCGGACTGCCTGCCGAGTTCGGGGAGATCCCCCACGCCACCGAACGGCTCAGCCGGACGCTGATCGACGGCCTCGCCACCCTGCATGCCATCGACGTCACCGGCGCGGGCCTCGGCGCGCTGGGCAAGCCGGAAGGATTCCTGCTGCGACAGGTGTCGGGGTGGGCCGATCGCTGGTACCGGGCCCGGACCGCGGAGCTGCCCGTCATGGACCGGGTGATCTCCTGGCTCGGGAGCGAGCGCCCCGTCTCGCCGGCCGCCACCATCGTCCACAACGACTACAAGCTCGACAACGTCATGTTCGCCACCACCGACCCGGACCAGCTGGTCGCCGTCCTCGACTGGGAAATGACGACCATCGGCGACCCGCTCGCGGACCTGGGCCTGACCCTCACCTACTGGTCGCTCCCCGAAGCGCGGCGCGTCTCGGGCATGGACGCCGACCAGGGCTGGTGGACCCGGGATCAGATGGTCGCCCGCTACGGTGAACGAAGCGGCCTGGAGCTTCGCTGGCTTCCGTGGTACGAAGTGCTCGGCATCTTCAAGCTCGCCGTGATCATCCAGCAGATCTTCGCGCGCTACGCGAAGGGACAGACCCAGGACCCGCGGTTCCGAGATCTCGGCCGACAGGTCGAGGCCCTCGTGGCGGCCGCGGCAACCCGTATCGGTTGAGGAGAGACAAGATGCGCAAGACCCCGCTGATTACGCTGCTGGCCGTGGCCCTCGCCTGCCGCGCCACCCCACCTGTCCCGCCTCCGGTCGATGAGGCGGCAGAGGCCCGCGCGGTCGAACAGGCCCTGAACGACTGGTATGGCGCCATGGCCCGGGACGACTCGGCGGGCACCGCCGACGCCATGACAGCCACGTTCTTCATCCTCGAGGACACCCTTCCCCTCGACAAGGCCGAGTTGATGCAGCGGATCCTGGCGGGACGAGGCCAGGGGACCCAGAGCGCACGACTGACCGGACTCCGAACCCGTGTCCTGGGCGATGTGGCCTGGACCACCATGCGGAACGAGGAGATCTGGATCCCGACGAAGGGGGCCCCGGACTCCGTGGCCTTCCTGGAAACCGTGGTTCTTCAGAAGGTCGACGGGCGCTGGCTGATCGATCGCTACCATGCCGCCAAGCTGCCTCGTGCCACGCCGGGCCCGGTGGCTCCATGAGCGGACCCGGCCGTCACCGGATCGATATCCAGGTTCGCTTCGCGGACAGTGATGCCATCGGGCACATCAACAACGCCTGCTTTGCCACCTACACGGAACTGGCACGGCTCAATTTCCTCCGGGAGATTGGTCACCGGCCGGACTCGATGATCCTGGCACACCTCTCCATCGATTTCCGCCGACAGGTCCAGCTGGAAGACCGGGTCCATGTGGAGAGCTGGGTGGACTCGATCGGGACGAGTTCCTTCTCCCTGCGGCAGGACGTCTACGCCAACGAGGCGGTTGCGGCGGAAGTCCGGGCTGTCATGGTGGGCTTCAATTACCAGACGCAGCGCGCCGAGCCGCTCCCGCCGGATGCGCGGGAGTGGCTCGAAACGCATAGAGTGGAGGGCCGACCATGAGGCATCTGGGCATCGTGCTGGCCTACCGTGGCTGACCTCATTCCCGCGAGACCCTCGATGAGCAGTTGGACCCTGGTGGTGCTCGCCGCCGGGGTGGGCAGCCGGTACGGAGGCACCAAGCAGCTCGACACCGTGGGGCCGGCTGGCGAAACGCTGTCCGACTACGCGCTGTACGATGCAGTCCGGTGCGGCGCGGCGGCGGCCGTGTTCGTCATCCGTCCCGATCTCGAGCCGCTGTTCCGGGCGCACCATGCCCGGTGGCAGGGCCGAATTCCCATGGGCTATGCCCACCAGCGCCTCGACGCCTTGCCACCGGGGTTCCTCCCCCCGCCGGGGCGCACCCGGCCCTGGGGAACGACCCACGCGGTACTGGCGGCGGCGGATCGGCTTCACGACCCGTTCGCGGTAATCAACGCGGACGACTTCTATGGACGCGACGCCTTGGTCACCCTCGGCAAATTCCTGTCCGGCGCTCCGCTCCTCCCTGCAGTGATCGGTCTCGTGCCCTACCCCCTCCGCGACACGCTCTCGACCCATGGCGGCGTCTCGCGAGGCATCCTCGAGGTCGACGCGGCCGGAGAACTCGTCCGGATTGCCGAACTGACCGACATCGCCGACCGGGGCGGTCAGCTGACGGGACGACGCGGCGAGACCGAAGTCGCGCTCCGGGGTGACGAGCCCGTCTCCATGAACTGCTGGGGGTTCACCCCAGCGGCACTGCCCCTGTTGGCCGCCCAGTTCACCCGGTTTCTCGAGGGGAACGGCGAGAGTAATACCGCGGAGTGTCCCCTGCCAGACAGCGTGCAGGCGGTGGTCGAGACGGGGACGGTCTCGGTGCGGGTGCTGGCCGGAGCGGAACACTGGTTCGGGGTGACGCACCCCGCCGACCGGCCGGCGGTGGTGGAGCAGTTGCGACGATTGACGGCAGCCCGCCACTATCCTGCCGGGCTGTTCGACGCCGACTGAGATTTGCGGGGGTCGGCCTTCCGATCCAGATTGTCTGAGTTCCCATTCACACCGGACAGCGCATGCAGCTCACGACGCTCGACTGGGCCATGATCGCGCTGTATGCGCTCCTTACTCTCGTCGTCGGCCTGGCGGTCACCCGACGGGCCAGCTCCGGCACCCAGGAGTTCTTCCTGTCCGGGCGCACCCTGCCCTGGTATCTGCTCGGCATTTCGCTGGTGGCGACGACCTTCTCCACCGACACGCCGAACCTGGTCACCGACATGGTGCGCACCGGGGGGGTGAGCCAGAACTGGGCCTGGTGGGCCTTCTGTCTCACCGGCATGGCGACGGTGTTCTTCTATGCCCGGCTCTGGCGGCGCTCGGAGGCCCTGACCGATATCGCCTTCTACGAGCTGCGCTATTCCGGCAAGCCCGCCGCCTTCCTCCGCGGGTTCCGCGCCGTCTATCTGGGCCTGTTCTTCAACACCATGATCATGGCCTCGGTGAACCTGGCCGCGATCAAGATCTCGGGCGTCCTGCTTGGCTTCGACAAGACCACCACGGTCATCGCCTGCAGCGCGCTCACGGCGATCTATGCGGCCAGTTCCGGCCTCCGCGGGGTGGTGCTCACCGATGTCGTCCAGTTCGGCATCGCGATGCTCGGGGCCTTCGCCGCCGCCTACTATGCCGTGTCACTTCCGCAGGTCGGTGGGCTGGCCGGGCTGTTCAGCCACCCGAGCGTGATGCCGAAGCTGTCCTTGCTGCCGGATTTCGGTAACTGGCGGGTCGCCGCCGCCGTCTTCATCGTCCCGGTCGCGGTGCAATGGTGGAGCACCTGGTACCCAGGATCGGAGCCGGGTGGGGGCGGCTACGTCGCCCAGCGGATGCTGGCCGCGCGGAACGAGAAGGAGTCGCTGCTCTCGACCCTGCTCTTCAATATCCTCCACTACGGGCTTCGGCCCTGGCCCTGGATCCTGGTCGCGCTGGCCTCGTTGATCGTGTACCCCGACATCGCCTCGATCCGGTCCGCCTTCCCCCATATCGACCCGTCCATCGTCCGCAACGACCTGGCCTACCCGGCGATGCTGGTGTTCCTGCCGCACGGCATGCTCGGCATCATGGTCGCCTCGCTGGCGGCGGCCTACATGTCCACCATCAGCACCCACCTCAACTGGGGGTCGTCCTACCTCGTGGACGACTTCTACCGGCGTTTCCTGGTGTCCGACCGGCCCGACCGCCACTACGTGACGATGGCGCGCGTCTCCACCATCCTGCTCACCATCTGCGCCGCCGCCCTGTCGCTCCTGCTCGAGAACGCGCTCCAGACGTTTCAGATCATGCTGCAGATCGGTGCCGGCACCGGCCTGATCTACCTGCTGCGCTGGTTCTGGTGGCGGGTCAACGCCTGGAGCGAGATCTCCGGGATGGCGATCTCGTTTCTGGTCGCGATCTACTTCCAGTTCATCCACCACGGCGTCCTCGGGCTGCCGGCACTGGATGCCATGACCACCCTGGTCGTCGGCGTCGCCATCACCACCGTCGGGTGGATCACGGTCACGCTGCTGACCCCGCCAACCGACACCGAGCGGCTGCAGATCTTCTACGACCGGATCCGGCCGATGGGCAAGGGATGGCACAAGGTGGTGCGGACGCAGCCCACGGCCGCGGGGGAGAGCAGCGTCACGGCGATGTTCCTGTGCTGGTTCCTCGGATGCGTGGTGGTCTACGCCACCTTGTTCGCGACCGGCTCCCTGCTCTACGGCCAGCTGGCCCCCGGCCTGCTGTATGCCGTGCTGGCTGTGGTGGCCGGCGGTTACCTGTTCCGGACGCTGCCTCGGGTGGGGGTGGTTCGCTAAGGAGACCGGCATGGACCTTCCCATTAACGTCCCCACGGCGCTGGTCGGGCAGATCGCCGTCTTCGCCGCCTTCGCCCTGGTGGTCTACGCGCTGGCGCGCGAAGCTGCCCGCGTGGTCATCAAGATCCTGCTGGTGGCGGGCATCGTGCTGGCCATCGCCCTGTTCACTGGCCTGCTCGATCAGTCGGCTATCGGCCGGATCCTGGAACAGGTCGGTGACGGGATGATCGTGGGGATCAAGGCGGTGGTCGGCTGGCTGACCCGGGCCTGGGACGCCGTCAGCGCCAAGGGATGACGCTGGCACCGCCGCTCGGCACCGCGGTGAGCACCAGCGGCGAGACGGCCGCCAGCGCGTCATGCACCACCGCGGCGCGCGCGCGCGTGGCCAGCGCGACGATGCATCCGCCAAAGCCGGCACCGGTCAGCCGCGCGCCTGCGGCACCGCTTTCCTCCGCGATCAGCACCAGCCGGTCCAGTTCCTCGCAGCTCACGTCGTAGTCGTCACGCAGACTGGCGTGCGACGCCTGCATCAGACCGCCAAAGGCGACCAGGTCGCCGCGCTCCATGGCCACCTGGGCTTCGTCCACGCGCCGTCCCTCCGATACGACATGGCGGAAGCGCCGGAGCGGAGTCCCCGACAGCGCATCGGGGGCCAGCGCGAGCACTTCATCCGCCCCGACGCGGCGGAGGAGCTCGGCATAATCACTGACCGGCCCACCGGCCACGAACCGGCCGGCAAACCGGGCCAGTGCTTCACGGCATTCCAGTACCCGCGCATTGTACGCCTCACGGGCGCCCGCCGCCTTGGCGGCCTCGATCCCCGTCGAGGCCACCATGAACTGCCAGTCGGCCGGCAAGGGGACCGGCGTGAGGCGAAGCGGACGGAAGTCGATCCGCAGGGCCTGGCCGGCCACGCCACCCAGGCTGATCGCCTGGTCCATCCCGCCGCCCTGCAGGCCGACGTAGCGCTCTCCCTCGGCCAGCAGCCCCATGAGGCGCTTCCGCTCGAGCTCCCGTCCGCTCGCCTCGAGGAGCGCGATGGCGCTGGCAACCACCAGCGCCGAGGATGAACTGAGACCCGCCGCGACCGGCACCGTGGATCCGAGCACGCCTTCGATGCCGGTCAATGGGCCGATCTCGCGCCACAGCGCCTGGGCCGCGGCTCGTGGATAGTTTCCCCACGCCCCGGCAGCGTCAGGCGGAATATCCTCCGCGGCCTCGAAGGCCATCGGGGCGAAGCGGTCCTCGAGATTGTGGAGTTCGACCCGTCGATCCGTGCGCTGCCGGAAGGCGATCGCCACCTCACGATCGAGGGCCATCGGAAAGACCGGCAGGCCGTTGTAGTCGGTGTGCTCCCCGATCAGGTTGACCCGGCCCGGAGCCCGGGCGATTCGCAGTCCGACAGTGTCACCAAACCGGGCCGCGAAGGCCGATGTGAGGCGCTGGTACAGGCAAGACCCCCTTGTGAGGCGCGGCCGGGTGGCGTAGCGTCAACTCGTCTTCAGCAGGAGCGTTTCCCATGAAAACAGGCATGCTCGTGGCCATGGTGCTCGCAGCGGCCGTGAACCAGTCCGCAATGGCGCAGAACGCGGAGAAGAAGGATCCCAACGTGCTGCTGGCGGCCGAGATCGCGGCCCAGCCCAACATCAGCTACGCAGCGGACGCCATCAGGCAGTTGCGGCCTAAGTTCTTGCGGTACGCCGAGCGGCTCCGCTCCCCCGCTACCGGGGATGATACCAAGGGCCCGGTGCTCTACGTGGACGAGTGCAAGGAATGCGGGGGCGGGCTCGTCGAACTCGGCCGGATCAAGGTCAGTGAAATCGTCGAGATCAAGTTCGTCGATCCCTCCAAGGCCATGGCGCTCTATGGTGACGACCACAGAAACGGCGCCATCTTCATCACCACGATCAGCCGCCAGGCAAAACCCTGATCGGCTGGCCCGCTACGGCTGCTTTTTCAGCTCGAAAGCGCCGCCAGCCACCATCGCTCCGCCCTGGTATGCCTCGATTGAGCCCTTCATAACGTCGCCTTCGATCATGGCCTTGAAGGTGACGTCAAATTCCCCGAAGGTCTGGACCCAGGAGACCTGATTGCCTTCCACCTTGAGCTCACGAATATCTCCAGCGGGCGGAACGGCCTCGGCCTCGAGCGCGTCGGTGGCCGTCCATGCGTTGGCTTCATGCGTCAGGGACACGGTCATCGTTCCCGAGGGGCCGTCGGTGGTAAAGAGACCGCGCCAGCTTCCCGCCGCGGGAGATTCAGCAGACTGCGCCTCGGCGCGAGGCGTTGCGACTGCCAGGAGAGCGACCATGGCAGCAAGGAAGCGGGCACCGGTCACGGCGCGGCGAACAGCAGTAGTCATGGCGGGCTGAAACTCCTTCAGGGGGTAACGGATTGGGCTGATGGTACGAAGGCTACACTCCACCCGCTTCAGGTGGGAACCCCGCCTGTGATCAGCCGCACGGGGATGCCCCCATTGCTGGTGCGGAACCGGTCCTCCAGACCGAGCCCCATCTGCGCCTCGAGCGCGCGGTTGCCCGACAACATGGCCACCTGCCAGCCCGGGCACCGCGTCCGCAGCACCTGGCCGAACCGGGCGAACAGGTCCCGCAACTTGTCGGCCTCCCCAACCCGCACGCCGTAGGGCGGATTCGTCACCACCCAGCCCGTGCCCGGTGGCGGCTCCAGGACGGATATCGTGCCTTGGTGGAAGTCGATGTCACCGGCGACCCCGGCCCGGGTGGCATTCGATTCGGACGCGCTGATGGCGCCGGCATCACGGTCCGAGCCCTGAATCGGGCCTGGCGCCCGCTTCAGCACCTGCTCCTCGGCCTTGGCCCGGACCTCCCCCCACAGCTTCGCATCAAGATCCGGCCACTGTTCGAAGGCAAAGCGCCGGCCCCGTCCGGGGGCCATGCCGCGAGCCAGAAGGGCCGCCTCGATCGGAATCGTCCCGGCACCGCACATCGGATCGACCAGAGGTGACGTCCTGTCCCAGCCCGATCCCAGTACCACCGCAGCGGCCAGCGTCTCGCGGAGCGGCGCCTTGGCCGTAGCCAGCCGGTAACCGCGCATGTGCAGCAGCTCGCCGGAGCTGTCGGCACTGACGGTGACCTGGTCACGAAAGACGCGCACGATGAACTCCTGTGGCGTCCCCGCCGCCCCCCCGAGCCCCCCTCTCTCCGCCGCCTCGACCAGCCGCTGCTCGACCGCGCCGGCGTGGTAGAGCTTGGACTTGCGGCAGGTCACCCGGAATGCCACCGCGGCGCCGACGGGTACGACCGACTCCCAGGAAATCCGCCGGGCCCGGCGCTCCAGTTCGTGGAAGGTGGTGGCGGGAAACTCCGCCACCCGGACGATGACCCGGTTGGCGGTTCGGAGGTGCAGGTTGGCCCGGTAGAGGCCAGCTCGGTCGGTACGGAAGCTGACACCGCCGGGTTCCGTCGCCGTCGGCCGGAGGTTAAGACCGGTGAGTTCGCCGGCCGTGATGGCCTCGACGCCGGGGGGACAGATGGCGTAGCAATCCAGGGACATGCGGCAGGAAGATAGGGTGGGCCCACCAGCGCGCCACGCCGATATATCCCTCTTGACGATAGTCGTTATAACAACTATTATTGTGCCATGTCAACCGTCGTCCAGCGCGAGTTACGCCAGAAAACCCCGCTCGCTTCGCCGGAGCAGGAGGCCTACCTCGCCCTCCAGATCGCCGCCCACCGGGTCAGTGATCCCTGGATCCGGTTTCTCAAGGCACAGGGACTCACCCCCGGCCAGTACAACGTCCTCCGCATCCTGCGGGGTGCCCAGCCGGATGGGCTGACCTGTGGGGAGATCGCCGAGCGGATGATCACCCGCGACCCAGACATCACTCGGCTGCTCGATCGCCTGGAAGGTCGCGACTGGGCATGCCGGTCGCGCAGTGGCTCCGATCGCCGCGTCATCCGCACCGCGATCACGGCCAAGGGACTCGCCTATCTCAAGCAGCTCGACGCTGCCATCGCGGACATTGGGGCCGACCGGATCTTCACGAAGCTCGGCAAGCGCCGGCTCAAGCAGCTCAACGAGTTGTTGGCGGATGTGATCGATCTGGCCACCGGACAATCCCGTACAGACACCAACCCATCAGGAGACACACCATGAAGGTCGGACAGGATATCGTATTGATCACCGGGGCTACCGGACAGCAGGGCGGAGCGACCGCCAAGGAACTGCTGGCTGCTGGGCACAAGGTGCGCGCCATGACCCGGAAGCTCGACAGCGAAGCGGCCAAGGCGCTGGCGGCCCGCGGCGCCGAGGTGGTACAGGGTGACCTGGATGACGCGGCGTCAGTGCGCCGCGCCTTGGCCGGCGTCTGGGGCGCCTACGGCGTCCAGAACACCTGGGAAGCCGGCGTGGAGCGGGAAGAGAAGCAAGGCAAGGCCTTCGCGGGCCTGGTCAAGGAAGCCGGCGTCCAGCACTACGTTTACGCCTCCGTGGGTTCGGCGCACCGGCAGACCGGGGTTCCGCACTTCGACAACAAGTCCCGGATCGAGGACGTGGTCCGCGGGCTCGGACTCCCCTCCTGGACCATCATCCGGCCGGTCTTCTTCATGGAGAACCTGGCAGCGCCCTCGTCCATGCCGGCCATCGGCCAGGGACAGCTGGCGGTCGGCGTCAAGCCGACGACTCGGCTCCAGATGGTCGCCGTGGCGGACATCGGCAAGTATGGCAGGTTGGCGTTCGAGAAGCATGCGGAACTGAACGGCAAGGCCATCGATATCGCCGGCGACGAGCTGACCATGCCGCAGGCCGCCGCGATCCTCGCGAAGGCGGCCGGCCATTCCGTGACTCATTTCCAGGTGCCGATCGAGGAGATCCGGAAGTTCAGCGAGGACTTAGCGCTGATGCTGGAGTGGTTTGACCGGGTCGGGTACAACGCGGATATCGCCGGCAACGCCAAGGCCTACGGCATCCGGCCAACGTCGTTTGCGGAGTGGGCGGGCACCGTCTCCTGGGCCTGACCCTGCCGGACTCACTCAGCCGGGTGGGAACACCGCCCGGCTGAGACCGTCCGCCTTCACTGCGTCAATCGGCTGGCCCTTCATCGTCCGGCACCGCTGGTTTGCGCGCGATCCCCCGGATACTCGGACGGACGAAGGGCGGCGCTTTGCGGATACTGTCCCGTTCGATCCGCTCGATCACGAACCCTGCCCCGATGATCGCCGCTTCAGTCTGCCGTGTCAGGTGACAGTTCCCGGCAACCCGCTGCCAGAGTGGCTCGAGGCCGCGCTGCCATGCCAGTCGGCGCGGGTTCCCCGTGGCGGCAACGTGCTCCAGGAAGAACAGTCGCCCACCCGGTCGGAGGACACCAAACACGGACCTCAGGGCCTCGGCCAGGTCCGGAACCGAGCAGAGCACCAGCGTAACCACGACCGCATCGAAGGTCCCGAACCCGTCGGGCAATTGCTCGATCGGCAGGGGCACTATCTCAACACGGGTGAGTCCCAGGGCGTCGCAGCGCGCCCGCAGTCGCTTCCGCATGGCAGCATCCGGCTCCAGCAGGACGAGCCGGCCAACCGCGGTCGGATAATGGGGGAGGTTGGCACCGGTACCTGGCCCGATCTCGACCACGTCATCGGTCACGGCTCGGAGCAGATCCGCCCGCCATTGATCCAGACAGAATCGCTCGCTCCGTCGCATCACCCGGTCATAGACCGCGGCCATGAACCCGGACATGATGGAGCTCAGCCGGGCGGCGACGCTGCCCGGCTGACTTGCCCGCCCCTCCACAGCAGGTAGATCGCCGGGATCACCAGCAGCGTCAGCAGCGTGGACGTGACCATGCCGCCCACCATCGGTGCCGCGATCCGCTTCATCACGTCGGCACCGGTGCCGTGGCTCCAGAGGATCGGCGCCAGGCCCGCGATGATGGCGCTTACCGTCATCACCTTGGGGCGAAGCCGCCCGAGCGCCCCTTCCCTCACCACCTCGGCTACGTCCGCGGTGGTCCGGAGACGACCCTCGAGTCGTCGCTGCTGGTAGGCCTCATCCAGATAGATCAGCATCACTACGCCGGTCTCCGCCGCAACGCCGGCCAAGGCGATGAACCCCACCCAGACGGCCACGCTGGTGTGATAGCCCGCCAGCCAGAGATACCAGACCCCGCCCACCAGCGCGAACGGGACCGACAGCATCACGATCAGCGACTCCGTGACCCCGCGGAAGTTGAGGTAGAGCAACAGGAAGATGATTCCGAGTGTCACCGGCACGACGACAGCCAGCCGGGACCGGACCCGCTGCATGAACTCGAACTGACCGCTCCACGCCAGCGTGTAGCCCACCGGCAAGGTCAACTGGGAGCTTACCGCCTGCCTTGCCTCCTCGACATAGCGGCCGATATCCCGGCCTTCATCCAGATCGATGTACACCGTCGTGAGCGGAAAGGCGTTCTCTGTCTTCACGGCCATGGGGCCCTGGACCGGCCGGATCCGGGCCACCTGGCCCAGCGGGATCTGCACCCCTTCCATGGCCGGGATCATCACGTCGGACAGTTCGCGCACGTGATCGCGGCGCTCCCGGGGGTAGCGGATGTTCACTTCGTAGCGCTCCCGTCCCTCGACCGTCGTGGCGGCGGTGGTGCCACCGACCGTAGCCATGATCGCGTCGTGGATCATGCCGGTGGTCAGGCCGTACCGCGCCGCCTGTGCCCGGTCGATGTCGATGTCCACGTAGTAGCCGGATACGGCGCGCTCCGCGAAGGCACTCCGCGTTCCCGGAACTTTCTGGACGATGCGCTCCGCCCGTTCACCGAGCATCTGCAGTGTGTCGAGGTTCGGCCCGTAGATCTTGATGCCCACCGGCGTCCGGACTCCGGTGGCGAGCATGTCGATCCGTCCCTTGATCGGCATCGTCCAGGCGTTGGTCACGCCGGGCAGCTTGACGGCTCGGTCCATCTCCGCAACCAGGCGCTCGTAGGTCATCCCGGACCGCCAGGCGGCTTCCGGCTTGAGCTCCAGGGTCGTCTCGAACATGTCGAGCGGGGCAGGGTCCGTCGCGGTGTTGGCCCGTCCCGCCTTGCCCAGCACGCTGGCCACTTCCGGGAACGACGCCAGGACGCTGTCCTGCCAGCGCATGATCTCCTTGGCCTGGCCGATCGACGCCCCCGGCACCGTGGTCGGCATGAACAGGACCGAGCCCTCGTGCAGGGGCGGCATGAACTCGCTGCCCAGTCCGCGCCAGGGGATGATGGTCAGACCCAGCACCGCCATCGCCGCCCCGATGACGGTCCAGGGGCGCCTGAGCGCGAAGTCGATTACCGGTCGATAGAGCCACTGGAGCAGGCGGTTGACCGGATTCTGCCGCTCGGTGCGGATTCGTCCCCGGACCAGATACCCCATCAGCACCGGCACCAGGGTGATCGACAGGAGCGCCGCGCCCGCCATGGCGAATGTCTTGGTGAACGCGAGCGGCTTGAAGAGCCGACCCTCCTGCTGCTCCAGCGCGAAGACCGGCAGGAAGCTGACGGTGATGATCAGCAGGGAGAAGAAGAGCGCCGGCCCGACCTGCCGCGCGCTCTCATAGACGATGGCCCAGTGGCCCGCCTCCCCATCCGCCTTCCCGCCTGCCCGTTCCAGGTGCTTGTGCATGTTCTCGACCATCACGATCGCGGCATCCACCATCGCCCCGATGGCGATCGCCAGGCCGCCCAGGCTCATGATGTTCGCGGTCACCCCGATCGCCCGCATGCCGAGGAAGGCGACCAGGATACCGAGCGGTAGGGTGACGATGGCGACCAGCGCGGATCGCGCGTGGAGCAGGAAGAGGATGGCGATGATGCCCACGATGAGCGATTCCTCCACCAGCTTCTCACGGAGCGTCGCGACGGCACGGTGGATCAGGTTGCTTCGGTCGTACACGGCGCGGATATGGACGCCCGGCGGCAGGCCTCTCTGGATCTGGGCGAGCTTCGCTTTGACCGCCTCGATGGTCGTGAGCGCATCGGAGCCGAAGCGCATGATCACGATCCCCGCGACCACCTCGCCCCGGCCGTCGAGGTCGGCCGCGCCCCGCCGGGGCGCGGGTCCCGTCTGGACGGTGGCGACGTCCACCACCCGGATCGGGGTGCCGCTGGCCGTGGCCCCCACCGCGACGTCCTCGATGTCACCCGTATTCCGGAGGTAGCCGAGCCCGCGGATCATGTACTCGCGCCCGCCCATCTCGAGCACCCGGGCCCCGATGTCCGCATTGTGTGAGCCGATCGCCTCGGCCACCCGGGTGACCGGAATACCGAAGGCCCGGAGCCGCTCGGGGTTCACTTCCACCTGGTACTGCTTGACGAAGCCGCCGAGGCTCGCCACCTCGGAAACGCCCGGGACGGCGGTGAGTTGGTAGCGGATGTACCAGTCCTGGAGCGTCCGGAGTTGCGCCAGGTCCACCCGATCGGACTCGAGGACGTATTCGAAGACCCAGCCGACGCCCGTGGCGTCGGGGCCGAGCGTGGGGTCCACCCCCTGCGGCAGCCGCTGCCGGATGCCGTTGAGGTACTCCAGCACCCGGGACCGGGCCCAGTAGGGGTCGGTACCGTCCTCGAAGATCACATAGACCAGGCTGAGCCCGAAGAAGGAGTACCCCCGGACCACCCGGGCGCCCGGTACCTTGAGCATCTCCGAGGCGACCGGATAGGTGAGCTGGTCTTCGACGATCTGCGGCGCCTGCTCGGCAAACTCGGTCTGGACGATCACCTGCACGTCGGACAGGTCCGGGATGGCGTCGAGCGGCGTATCCCGGACCGCCTGGATGCCTGCCACGAGCAGGGCCAGGGCGCCGAAGAGCACCAACCCTCGGTTGCGGAGCGACCAGCCGATGATCCCGTCAATCATGCTGGTGCTCCCCGGGCTTGGCCGCGGGCGCCGGCCGCTTCTTGCCGGTGTCCGCCGCTGTGCCATGCTGCATCCCCGGCATCTGGCTTGGCGTGGCCGCCAGCTGCGACTCCGCGTCCACCAGGAAGTTGGCCGATGCGACGATGGATTCGCCGGCCTTGAGGCCGTCGAGGATCTCGACCCGGTCGTCCAGCCGCGACCCAACTACCACCTCGCGCGGCATCAGGGCGCCATCGGCCTCCCGGACGAACACTACGTTCCGGTCGCCGGTGACGATCACGGCGTTAGTGGGGGCCATCAGCACTTCGCCCAGCGAGACGTCGACGTAGATCGTGGCGAACATGCCGGGCTTGAGGCGGAGCCCCGGGTTGGGGAGCACGATCCTGACGCGGTTGGTGCGGCTTTCCCGATCAATGGTGGGGTAGACAAAGGCCACCCGCCCCATCAGGTGCTGGCCGGGATAGGCCGCGACCTCAATGTGCGCCTCGACGCCCGGATGCACGAAACGAAGCTCCTGTTCGAACACCTCACCTTCGACCCAGACCTCGCTCAGGTCGGCGATGCGGTAGAGTCGCATCCCGGACATCACCTTCTGCCCCTGCACGACCTCCTTCTCGAGCACCACGCCCGCCACCGGGGAGCGGAGCGTGACCGTCCGCGGCACGGTGCCGCTCCGCTCCAGCTCGGCGATCTGGGCAGCCTCGAGGTCCCAGGCTGCCAGCCGGCGGCGGGCGGCCTCCAGCATGGACTGGGCATTCCGGTAGGCCTCCGCTGACGACGGGTCCACCTGCGCTAGAAGGCGGCGGGCGGTGAGGAGCTCCTCCTGCGCCGATACCAGCATTGGACTGTAGACCGTGAGGAGCGGCTGCCCCTTCCTGACGGGCTCGCCCATGGCCGCGACCAGGAGTTCCTCGACGAAGCCGTCTACCTTCAGCGTGACGTCCGCCAACCGGCTCTCCGGCGCCTGGATCTCCCCCACGGTGCGGATCGTCCGGGTCACCGCTTGGCGCCTGACCGTGGCGTAGACGACGCCGAGGGCGCGCTCCTGCGCCGACGTGAGCCGCACCGGTTGACGCAGGACCTGCCCGGTAGTGTCCACCGCACCCTGAGTGCCTCCGGCCACCATGCGGGCGTGTTCTTCTGCCGTCATCTCCGCCATCGGCGACTCGTCTGCCTTCCGCTGGCATCCCGATGCCAGGCCCAGCACCGCGACCAGCGCGAGCGCCCGCCTCATGGCAAAGCTCCCGGCCCACCCAGCAGGGCCTCGACCTCGGCCCGCGCCGTCAGGTAGTCGGCCGAGAGGCGGATCCGTTCGATGGCATACCGGTTCACCGTCATCTGACTCTCCACGAGCGTCATGAAATCGGCTTCGCCGACGCGATAGGCCGACAGGGCCGCCTCCACGGCAGCCCGGGCCTGGGGAAGGATGGTGGTCTCATAGATCACACTGAGCCGCTGAGCCCGCTCGGCCATGGCGCGTAGTTCGGCCAGCCGCGCCCAGGTCTCGTTGCGAAGATCCAGCGCCTCGGCCTCCTGCATCGCCTGCATCGCCTGCATCTCCCGGCGCATTGGCACCTGGCGCGAGCCGGCAAAGACCGGCAGCGTAAACCCCAGCATCAGGCTTCCCATATCGTCGTAGCGGGGCCGCTGGCTGTACTGCAGGCCAAGCATCAGATCCGGATAGACCTCGCGACGCGCCCCCTGGACCTGGGTGGCGGTGGCTTGGATCCTGGCCTGCGCAGCCGCCAGCGCCGGTCGCCGCCCGTAGGCCAGCTGGGCCAGGGAATCCAGCGGTGCCAGCCCTGCCAGTTCCGTCGGCAGTTCGAGCGCACCCACCGAGGCATCCGGTGCCCGGGCCAGCGTGGCGTTGAACCGGGCGGCGGCGGCGATCCGCTCCTGCTCCATCACCGCGACGTCGGCGCTCATCCGGGCGACGCTCACTTGGGCCTGGAGCACGTCCTGCTGAATCCCCTGCCCCACCGAGTACATGGACGTCGCGGTTTCCTGGAAGCTTCGGAGCAACTGGAGCGTCTGGCGCATCACGACCAGCGACCGGTCGGTGCCGGCGATCATCGCGTACAACTCCGTGACCCGGGCGGTGAGCATGGCCCCGGCCTCGACGGCATCCAGCGAGTCGGCGGTGGCGCGGCCCCGCGCCGCATCACGCCCGAAGCCCCGCTTACCCGGCCACGGCAGCATCTGCGACACCGCCAGGGTGTTCATCGTCATCGGATCTTCGGTGCCGAACCCCTTGAGCATCCGGTTCTCGAGCCCAAACCGGACGGTTGGATCGGGAAAAGCGGCGGCCTGCGAGATGCGTTCGGTGGCGGCCATGGCCCGGAGGTGTTGCGCCCGAAGCATCGGATTGGCCTCCCGGGCCAGCCGAATGGCCTCGGTCAGCCGCAGGGTGTCGGCGGAGGGGGAAGCCGCGAAGAGCAGGAGAAGGAAGGGGAACATGCCCGGAACGATACGGGGCACAAGCTTAAGGCGGTGGGAAGGTCAGATTAACATGCGGTAATCTCCC
>Ga0315273_10003796_pt1 | contig 18284 bp, 14 predicted proteins | sample YL17G02_0_MG_FD_205753 | JGI IMG/M metagenome (GOLD analysis project Ga0315273, IMG submission 205753) | Sediment microbial communities from Yellowstone Lake, YNP, Wyoming, USA - YL17G02_0 | ecosystem: Environmental > Aquatic > Freshwater > Lake > Sediment | place: USA: Wyoming | collected...
AGGTGCGGAGGTTCAGCAGGCCTTCGTTCACCTTTTCCCATGCTGCCCCCCTGTTCGTGGACCGCCAGACACCTCCGTAATCTGAGGCGGCAAAAATCGTCGTCCCCACAAATGCGAATCCCTGAATCGTTCCGCTCGCGGTGGGCGCAGCAGTTTCCGACCAATCCTGCCCACTATTCGTGGAGAGATAAATCTTCCCGGAAAAGGTCGATGCGTATACATCCGAGCCATTGGCCGCGATGTGCCGAATGGTGAGGTCGGCAATGCCCGTGATGGAGGGGACCCATGTTGATCCTCCGTCGGTCGACCGGTACACTCCACCCTCGTAGGTCCCGGCCAGTGCAATCGTCCCCGCAACACCAACGCTGTACACCGTTGGATGAGAAATCCCCAGCGGGGCAGCTGCCCACAAAACCCCCGCGTTTGTTGACACGAACAGCCCATCGACGGTGCCTGCGAACACCGTGCTGCCCAGCGCTGCCAGCGAACGTACGTAGGGGGTGGACAGTCCGACACTGGACGAGGTCCATGTCGATCCGTTATCCGAACTGGTGAACACCCCGATGCCGTTCATCCCGACAAAGAGACGCGTGCCAGCCGCCGCAAAGGCATAGACCGAGGGGTAAGTCAGACCGGTAATCGTATTTCCCCAGTTCAACCCGGCATCCGATGTCCGCCATACACCCGACTCGTTGGTCCCTGCGAAAACGAAGCCTGCGTGTGTAAACAGCGCAAGCGTGGTGCCGCAATAGATGCCGGCATTGGCGGGAACCCAGGTCACGCCGTTGTCCGTGGATGTCGCAGCTCCGCGCGTTGTCCCGGCATAAAGGGTGCCTCCGATGGAGGCCATGGTCTGGGACTGGTTGTTGCCTGGTCCGGGGCTCACCGCCGACCAGTTTGCGCCATTGTTGCTCGAACGGAAGAAGCCGTTCGAAGCGCTCGCCGCGAAGAGATCAGTACCGTGTACTGCGAGCGAGATGATGGACGGGTCGTTCAAACCGTTGCTGGCTGCGACCCAGCTCCCGCCGCGATCTGTGGACCGGAACACGCCGTGAGCTGCGGTGCCAGCGTACAGTTCCACCCCCCGCGCGACGAGGGCGTATACTACCGTGTCGGTCAGGCCGGTTTTGGACGGAAACCACGAGGATCCTCCGTTCGTCGAGGTGAACAGCCCCGCAGTCGTCCCTGCGAAGAGAAACGAATCGATCACCGCAAACGAAGTGACAAGCGAACTGGTAAGGCCGGCGGAATTCCAGCTTGCAGCATTGTCCGCCGAGACAAAAACTCCTCCCCCTGCTGTCCCTGCATAAATGGCGGTGCCCTGGCGTGCAAGCGCCCGGACGGTAACGAACATCAGACCGCTTGACGCGCCGGACCAGGAGATTCCATCGTTGGTGGAGCGAAACACTCCACTTTGTGTCGCACCCAGCAGGGTATCAGCCACAACAAGGAAGGTCCGGACGTTTGAGTTTGTGAGCCCGCTGTTACGCTCGAACCAGAGCGATCCTCCGTTCGAACTGGCATATACCCCGCCGTCGGTGCCGGCAAATACCGTCGTGCCGTGGGCGCCGAAGCAGTTGACGGGTCCCCCCTCAGGACCCCGTGTGCGGATCCACTGGGAGTGGCCGGAGGAAGTTACAAACGTCAAAAGGACGACGGCCGTGGAGGACAGGCGAACGAGTGGTCTCATGTGTTAGACTCCGGACTGTTAATGTGGCTGAGCGAACAATGCATGAAATACCGGGCTGCGCAGATGCCAATACACCGATCTGAGGTAGAGTACCGATGCGCAGGGCGCAGAGCAAGATCTCCGCGGCAACAGATCCATATCTCCGTGCCTCCGATCAAGAGGCAATTCGATTGACATTTCCGATTTTCCTCCACGCGTGCACGAAGAGGGCAAGAAATGCGGCGTCCATCCATGCAATCGGAATCCACATCGTAGGGATTCCTCCTGTGGCCCGATGGTAGAACACAACTTTGAGCTGCTCCGGCGACATATACCCCATCGTGCCAAGTGTCGTCCCGGCCCTCGTCACCACGGATGCACCCCGGAGCTTCGCCAGCCCAAAGTCCAGGATCTTCACCTGCCCCCTGTTCGTCACCATGATGTTCTGAGACTTGATATCACGGTGCACGATCCCCTTTTCGTGCGCAGCCTGGAGCCCCTTCGCAATCTGGACGACAATGCTCAGGACCTCCTCCAGCTACAACGGGCCTGATTTCACTCTGTCGGCAAGACTCACCCCTTCAATGTATTCAAGAACTATGAACGGTGTCGATTCGCGGTCATTGATTTCGTGGACGGTTGCAATACTGGGATGATTGAGGGAAGCAGAGGTCTGGGCTTCATGGACAAACCGCCTGCGATCGTCTTCAGCGGCGAGCAGAGCGGGAGTAAGGAACTTCAGGGCAACGGTGCGGGTAAGCTTGGTGTCCTCGGCCTTGTAGACGACACCCATGCCCCCTTCGCCGAGCTTCTCGAGGATCTTGTCCCGCTTTCTGGGATTCCGCCGACAAGCGGGATTCCAAAGAACGGAGTAGTGGGAAACGACTTTGCCGATCATGGGAATGTCCACGGGCGTTTACGATTCCTGCGGCACAGAATAGCCAACGGTACGAGGATATAATACGGCGGGGGAAGGCGATAGTCAATGAAATGCCGAGAAGTTTCCTACGTTTCACTTCAAGGAAAAAGAGTTTGAAGCCCCTCTTTACCCCTTTTTCACTCCCTCCCAGAGCTCCAAACATCATTCTCAAATTGCTGCATCTCGTTCATCTCAGACAGAGCCTTGATCTCCTGGTCTTTCCCAACCTGTGCCAGCTCGTCCTGATCGAGGCGGTGAAAACAGAAAAGCCCGGACATCGCTGCCCAGGACCTGTAGACGACGCCCATGCCTCCACCGTCGAGGTGTTCGAGAATCTTGCAGTGAGAAACCTTCTGTCGAATGGCGGACGGTCATCCGCAAAGTCGAATCGCTCTGCCATCTTGCCCAACCACATCAACCTGGCAAGTTCATCTTGCGCATCAGTTCGAGGAAACGTGGATCGGATCGAAGAACATCAAAACGGTGGTCGCACTTTATGTAAACCAGAAAGCCTGATCGCTCCGCTAGGGCTTTAGAGAGCCATTCAAAGGCCTGATCCCTTTCTCCAAGGCCAATATAGACGGCCGCGATATCGTAGGCTGAAACGTAGCTTTGCTTAGACTTCTCTAAGAGTTTCTCCAAAATCTCCTGCGCTTCCCTCCTTTTGCCGGCTATCCCGTAGGCGTGACCAAGGCCAGCCAGTGGAAGAAAGCTTTCCTTCCAATTGTCGAGAGCGTTTTGGAACTCGACAATAGCCTCTTTGATCAAGAATTTCTGTTCATAGGCCATTCCCAAGGTGACATGGGCCCACGCATTCTTAGGATTCGCCTGGACGTCTTTGCGGGCAAGCCCAATCGCCTCATCATAACCTGCGGTGCCGAAGCAGTGCCATCCTGAGCATAAATGATTGGCAAAGGGATCAAGTCCCGAGGCGAGTTTGACCTCAGCAATTGACTCCTCCATTCTGCCCAGGGCCATCAGGAGATGCGCATAGAGATGGTGGATCATGGCGAGGCTGGGGTTGAGTTCAAGGGCTCGTTTGAATTCTTTCTCAGCCTCAGTCCAATTCAGATCGTAATGGAGCCAAGCCACGGCCAGATAACCGTGGGCTTCTCCAAGAGTATTATCCTTCTCCAGCGCTTTTAGAGCGGCTTGTTTCATCTCCAAAAAGGCCTCCCGAGGCGGAACATCGCCCAAAAGACCACCATAGAAATAGCTCTTTGCAATTTCGACGTACGCCAGAGCAAAATCCGGGTCGAGCTTGATCGCTTGATCAAAATATTCTCTATCGCCTGAATAAACCCCCTTGAGATAGGCGTCGAGGGCTTGAGGATGCACAGTCTTTCTCTTGGCCAATCGGAGACTATTCTCCTCCCTGAGTCTGATGCCGATCTGCCTTGTGATATCATGGGCAATCTCGCTTTGCAGAATCAGAAAATCGCCAATGTCGCGATCGTAACTCTTAACCCAGAGCTGTCGGTCTTCGGCCGGATGAACCAGCTTGGCTGTGATCCGTACCTTTTCCCCCGCCCTCAAGACAGAACCTTCAACTACTATGTCTGCATTAAGTTCTTTGGCGATCTGCGGCAGAGATTTCTCTGTTTTATCATACTGCATGATGGAAGTGCGAGATTTCACCTGGAGCGTGCTGATCTGTCCCAATTCAGTGATGAGAGCATCCGTTATTCCCTCGGCAAAATATTCCTGCTTGGGATCGCCTGAGAGATTCTCCAGTGGTAAAACGGCGAGCGATGTGATCGGTTGATTGTTTCCTACATGCTTTCCCTTGAACAGCGGTAACGCAAGAAGTACAAGCACGGCCAGCACAACAACTGCCCCTCCGTATATCACCATGCGGTTTCTGCTCCGCAACAATGGCTTTTGGATACCGACTTCTTTGCTGGTTTGACTCTTCACGCGTCGAAGGTCGACAATCAACTCGTCTGCATGCTGGTACCGATCGGAAGCTTTCTTCTCTAAACACTTGTTGACGATCTGCTCAAGTTGCATCGGCACATCGCTTCGCAAGCTTGTGATGGGCGGAGGGGACTCATTCAGAATGGAATATACGAGGGCATCTTGGTATTCGCTCTTAAATGGCAACCGCCCGGCAATCATCTCATACAACACCATCCCCACCGACCAAATATCAGTCCTGTGGTCGACCTTCTCGCCCCTGGCTTGCTCGGGGGACATGTATGGTACTGTTCCTAAACTAGAGCCGGTCTTCGTCAGCTTGGACATTCCACGGCTGTGCGCTAAACCAAAATCCATGATCACAGCGCGCCCTTTGTCTGTCACCATAATGTTACTGCTCTTGACATCCCGGTGAACAATGCCCTTTTCGTGAGCAGCCTGCAATCCTTCTGCCGCTTGAATGGCAACATCCACGGCTTCGTCTATCTTGAGGGGGCCTTTCTCGATCTTACTGTTGAGTGGAGTACCTTCATAGATCGCCATGACGATGAAGATTTGTCCATCAGGCGTTTCATCAATCTCGTGAACGTTGCAGATGTTCGGGTGGTCAAGAGCCGATGCGGCCTTGGCTTCATGGGTGAAACGCTGCTTATCCTGTTCGCTGGCAACAAGGTGAGTCGGGAGAAACTTGAGTGCAACAAACCGGTCGAGCTTGGTGTCCTGGGCCTTGTAGACCACACCCATGCCGCCTTCACCGATTTTTTCGAGGATCTTGTAGTGAGAAACCGTTTGACCGGTCATCGGGAGCTCCTGCAGAATAGGCGCCTGCCCCGCGACCGGTGTAGGTGCGGAAAACTTGCGTGGAAGTCGGGGGTACGCAGAACTTGGACTGAAATCCGCGGCAGATGAGGGGGTGCAGATGCGCTTCCCTGTCTAGCGTGGGATTCCTGCATTTTAACAAAGGTTACACTGGCAGAAAGATACGCGAACACCAGCAAATAGTCAATGTTGAAACATTCAACACCACTTGGATTCAACACCACTTGGATCGAGAACGCGACTGTCAGATGGATAACGATGAACCTCAATGTGCAATTCCCGGTCAACGTTCCACCCTCAAGAGCCCCTTTTCACCCCCTCCCCGGGCTCCAAACATCATTCTCAAATTCCTGAAGCTCGTTCATTTCCTTCAGAGCCTTTATCTCCTGATCCTTTCCGACCTGAGCCGGCTCATCTTGATCGAGGCGGCGGAAACACAAAGCCCGGACATCGCTGCCCGGGCGACGATTAGGATGGGTGCGGGCGTCATACGACAAGCAGGAACTTGCGCGTCTGGACACACTCCCCCGGCTCCAAACGTCATTTTCAAATGGCTCAAGTCACGTGCCCCCATGTTCATCACATTCAACACTGACCATGAGCTGCAAGATGGCGCTGTGGAGGGTCAAATAGGGTCTTCGGGGGAGATGCATTCCCTGAGTTGTCCGAGATTCTGTGCCTCTGGCTCTAACGTCTTCATCCTCATCAGATGGACCGTAACACCGATACCGATACCAACAAGAATGAGTTTCATCCACCATAGCGACAAGGCAAACCAAGCCGTGTACCCCATCGTTAGCCACAATAGCGAAATGGTGAGTATCTTATGCTTGAGTGTTACACCCTTCCCTTCTCGATAGTTCCTGATATATGCTCCACACCAGCGATTAGTCATTAGCCAATTATAGGACCGCTTTGAACTGCGAGCGTAGCAAATGGCTGCCAAAAGCAGAAAGGGAGTGGTGGGCAGCAGTGGCAAAAACATGCCCAGAATGCCTAACAGGACACAAAGCGTACCACTGACAATCAGCAGGGCTCTTCTTAGTCTTTTCATTCCGCTCTTTCCATTGACTGTATCCTGGCGTTAGTTCCGTCCAAACCTTACCGATTTTCCGGGGAAATTGCCCATCCGGTTAGCTGGGTTGAGCGATGTTTTTCATGCGGAAGCTCTTCCCATTGGTAAGAAACGGATGCCTGTAATGCAATAATCGGTCGAAAATTGCAGAGGCGCGAGACACGTCCCCGCAAGAACACTCACACCGATGCCGGCACGACCGCTCGGGAAAATATCGGCTCAGCCCTATCGCATTATCACATGAAAATGGATGTGATTCCAGACAGAGTGGTAAGCGGCCTTGCATCATCTAGCGTGGACTGATTAAACTCGTCCAAGACCTTCTCACCAGTCCCCTCGGTCGTTTTCTGCACCAGGAAGTCCCAGTCAGCAGGCACGAAAAGGAAAGGGCCCAGTGATGATTGTCGGACCCTTTTGTTTACTATGTCGGGCAAAGCTCACACAGCACAATCAAGAGCTTCTTGGTCTCTGTGTATGTGCCTGCTTGCATTCGATAGAAGTACACGCCGCTGGAAAGATTCCTTCCGTCGAACTTCACCTCGTAGACTCCCGCATCCCTTCTCTCATTGACTAGCACAGATACCTCGCGTCCCACAATGTCAAACACGCTCAGGTTCACTTGCGACGCCTTCGGCAACTCGAACTTGATGGTCGTGCTCGGGTTGAAGTAGCACAACTATTTCTTCTTTGATTCGGGCTCTGGAGGTATCGCGGGAGCGGGGATGTCCGTGCTGGGGCTATCGTACGCTATTTTCCAGGATGCATCCGCCTGCTTTTTCCAGACAGTCAGATATTTGCCCGTGTCAGCGATGACCTTACCATTCATCTCGCATGTGAGGAAAGCTCTGCCAAGCTCGACTGCAATATCACCAGCGCCTTCGACTGAGATCGTGGTAGTGGTGAATTCTTTCCACTTCATTCCTAGCTGTATCAAGCCAGTCAGCCCTTTCTCGATGGCCGCCCTCCCTTTAACCATGGGCATGTTGGACGGCAGCATGACGGCATTCTCGTCATAGTAACTTGCAGCCGCGGTCGCATCTCCTTTCAGCAAAGCCTGCGCGTAAGCCTTGTTGCCGGCGTCAATCTTTGCCTTCACGGCGGCAGCATCGAACTGTTCTGGCGGCTTGCATCCAATAAGGAAAGCGGAGATGAGAACGAGAAGAGAAAATGGTTTCATAGTGGTTTCCTTCATGATGTGAATTAGGCTAGCCAACGAGATCGTCGGGGCGGGCTCTGTAACGGAAGAACAAACCTGGGCCCAGATCGGCGGCCCAGAGGCTTATGGAACCAACGGGCGCCAAACACTTATGGCACCATTCTATCTCTCGCAATCACCAATGTCAACTTGACCCGGTCCAAGGACCTACATCGTCCAGGGTGGACTGGTTGAATTCGTTCAAGACCTTCTCACCAGTCCCCTCAGTCGTCTTCTGCACGATAAAATCGATATCGGGAGGGCCGTCATACGGAATTGCGGCTTTCCTGTCTCGCTTCTTCATCATCCTCAAAATCTCTTCTGCCTTCTCGCTTCTCATGTCTTTCATGTCGTTTTTTCTCCCTTTTCTTGAAACAAGTACATCTAAATCGTATTTTCATCCTCTGTTTCCGGGGCTATTGCCCGATTCCAACCTCATCTCGGGAATGGATCTGCTTTGTATCTTTTTCGATTGCCATTTTTCTCTTCAGCCGAGGGGGACCAAATAAAAAAGCAAATTACTCCCCCTCTGGGGTACCGACGGGACCTTGACAATCCCCTGCCTCAGCTTTATCTTTACATCATGATACGTCGCCTACAAGTCCTCTTCTTTTCCCTCGTCGTTATCGGATGCGTCGATGGTAGAGAGATTGACATTCCCTACGATTTTCAAGAATGAAGAAAACGACCGTTCGTAAACCCCCATGTTTCCGGGTGTGTGCATCTGCCGGCCATACTCCGTGAATTCGCTCCGGAATTCCTGCAGAGTCTTTCGCGGATTGGTTGAGGGCTGCTCTTGAGGAATTGAGCTGAGATTTTAGAGGGCGAGACGCTTCGTCCGCTGACCCGTACTTTGCCACTTGCGGCGACCGGATGGGTCCTTCTCGATACTATAATAGACACCGTTGGAGCGTTTGAAAAGGGTGGGCATGCCTGCCTCTCTGCGAGAAAAGTGTTAGCAGATTTGTTAGCAGGCGAACTGCAGCGGCTGTAAGTCGTGTGCCCCCAACGAGATTCGAACTCGTGTTACAGGCTTGAAAAGCCCGTGTCCTAGGCCTCTAGACGATGGGGGCAAAGCTGCTCGTGTGACCCCGGCGCGAATCGAACGCGCAACCTACAGCTTAGAAGGCTGTTGCTCTATCCGTTGAGCTACGGGGCCGTTCTGCACGCTCGGTCACAGAGTTTTTAATATACGATAATTCCCTTTTTTCTGCAACGCCCGCCTTCAACAACAGACAGCGGACTGCATGCCCGATACAGTTCCATATCCCCATGGTCCCAAAGATTCACATAGCCCTCCTACCTGGCGAAATCAGGGCACTCATCCCTGCTTTCTGTCCACCGGGAGCATCGAATGCCATGGCCCGCGTACAGCCGTTGACACTGAAATCAGCAGCTTCCCCCTTTTGCTAATTCAGCTCCAAGGGTCAAACAGGATCTTGATGGCTTCTTTGGTCCGGAGGCGTTCCACACCTTCGGCATACCGCGAAAACGGGAGTGTTGCGCTGATGAGGGGTGCCAGATTCAGTTTGCCTGCCAGGATCAGTCTGTATGCTTCCTCCGCAGCTGCGCGCGTATGTGTCCCGTACCCGAGCAGGGCAAAATCGCCCCACCACTGTTCGGGACCGAAACGGACATGCTCACGGAGCACCCCGAAGATCGCAACGCTCTCCCGGGTCGACCCCATCAACGCTTCAATCGAAACCGGGAATCCGGTGGTATCGAGCGCGGAATCGAATGCGTCCGCATGGCTGCGACCGGTGGGCCAGCGATATTCTCCAGGATCCCATGCTTCATCTGCACCGAGTTCTACGGCAAGTCGTCGCCGCTGCGCGAGAGGATCCAGTCCGATCACCGTCCTGGCGCCAAGTGCACGAGCGAGCTGCACGGCAACCAGCCCCGACGGGCCGAGTCCGCCGATCGCCAGTCTCTTCCCCTCAATGCCCCCACACTCGCGCAAGCGGTTGAACGATCCCTGCACACACATTGCCAGCTCGAGGGAAGAGATCTCCTCGGCCCGTAACGATCTATCGATTTCGATGAGGTCTTCGGCAGGGAGAGGCACGTACTGTGCGTAGCAACCCATACGCCTGTTGCCGGGGTCCCGCCACGCGGCCACGTGCATGCCTGGTGAGAATGTGTGAACGTCTCTGCCAACCGACACAACCTCTCCCATGGCTTCGTGTCCCGGCTGACCCGGCACGAGAGGATAGTCGAGCGATGCTCCAGAAAACATCGGCCTCCCCTCGAACATGTGCAGATCCCACTGGGGACAGGTGGCAACGCCGAGGATCTTCACGAGCACTTCGTCCGGCTCCGGCGCCGGCAGGTCAACTTCTTTCCATACCGCGCGATGAGACGCTTCGAACTCGAGAATGTGCATCCGTGTGGGAAGAGGAGACATGGTTTTTACCAATCCAGAATGACCCCGAGGACGGGTTCGGTTTTCGATTCGATCAGTTTCCAGGCGTCTGCCGCGCGCGCAACCGGGAAATGGTGTGTGATCAGAGGAAGGGTTTCGAGGTGCCCCCCGGCGATCATGCGCAGTGTTTCGTCCATCCGGTCGCGCGTCCAGCCTGATACCAGATCAATGGTAAGCTCGCCATAGCGGGGTGGCTGCAGCGATAGACGATCCGCCGTACCGTAGAAGCCGGCTGAGACGAGATGGCCAAATCGGCGCATGAAGGGTTGAACCGCCTCCAACAGATCCATCCGACCGATGGTATCAACCGCGACCTGTAATTTGTCGGCGAAGTGCGTCTTCAGAAATTCTTTCCAATCCGTCGTCCCGGTGTTGACGGCATGTCTGAACGGTCGGGTCGTAAAGAGCCGAAGGCGATAGTCATGCCGGCCGACCAGAATCACCTCGGCCCCGCGCCATGCAAGTGTCTGGGCTGTCCAGAGCCCGACCATTCCGTCGCCGAACACAAGCGCGAGATCACCCACATCCACACGGGGCCGCTTGCCGCTGTTGTAGCCCACCTGTGCAAGGACCATGCCTGCATACGCGAGCGGGTCGGCACCGGGCGGGAGATTCCAGACCTGTTCACGCGGACAGATCGAGGGAGAAACTTGTCCGCCGTAAGGGTGATGCATTCCCTCGACGCGGCCGATCGTTGCAAAGACCATCTCGCCCACCCTCACATCGTCAATCTCCTCCCCCACTCGCTCGACCACTCCAATCTTCTGGTAGCCCGCAACAACGGGAAACGGGAGCGGATCTCCGTGACGGTATGGTGTGTCACCGTCGGACCGCTCTCCCCGCAAGTACGACCCTTCGGTGCCATTGCTGATCCAGGAATGGGTGATCCGCACGAGGATATCGGACGGCCCCGGGTCGGGACAGGTAATCGTCTGATAGGACACTCTATTGGGCCCTGTAAAAACCACCGCTTTTGCTTGCATCGTCAACGTCACCATGTGATGTGAGTGAACCGCCCGGTCCGCTGCAATCCCTGCGTGCCACAACCGTTCAATCGGAAGGAGCCAGCAGATAAACATCAAACCTCAGACCACACCTACATAGGGAAAAGACACCAGAAGTGCAAAGGCATTATACCTGAGAGACAATCCTTCACCGGTAATCGGGCAACACCAGAATCGGCGCTTCGGTTTCAACACCAACCAACTGACGTTGAATCGGGCTCGGCGGATCTGACCGGTGATCAACGCCTTCTTCACAAACACGACCATCGAAAGTGGCCCGGATGGACCTGTGAAGAGGGGCAGGGGTGAGAAGAGCATCACCGCATGTTTTTGAAGCCGTCCTCGATCTCGAATGAGATCCGCTTGTACACCTCCTCGAGCGTCCCCTCGCCGCTCACCTTCACCACGCCGTGGAGCTGGTTGTATTTTTCGATGACCGGAACGGTTTTCGTTTCATGCTCCTGGAGCCGCTTGACGATCTTCTGGGTGCTTGTGTCATACGGCATGCATCGATCGGTTTTGCTGCGTTGATCCAGCCGGTTGATCAGCTCCAACATCGGCAGTTCGATCTCGATGATCTTTGATATGGATGTCCCGTACTTCTTCAGCAGGCCGTCGAGGATGTAGGATTGGACCAGGGTGCGGGGAAAGCCTTTGAAGATAAAGCCCTTGGCATCGAAGTTCTTCGAAGCTGCAAGACGTTTTTCGATCAGCTGAACGACGATCTCATCGGGCACGAGTTGTCCGTTTTCATACAACTCGATGATCTTACGGCCGGTCTCAGTCTTACCTTTGATCTCTCGATCGAGCATCTCGCCGGTGGCCACATATTCCAATCCATACTGCTTCGCCAGCGCTTTGCCTTGCGAGCCGCGTCCTGATCCGGGATATCCGAACAACACGATGTTCAGGAGGATCTTGCTCAATTCGTGCTTGATGATGACCTCGATCGCGTGCGTCACCTCGTCGATGCCGGCGCTTCCATCGACGTCGATGCAGATCCCCTTATCCTTATAGAACGTGAGGACGGGCAGAGTCTTTTCATCGTATTCGCGCAGCCGGTTACGTATAATCTGTTCGTTGTCGTCCGTGCGTCCCGACGTGAGCCCGCGTTTGAGAAGCCGGGCAACAGATTCCTCCTGGGATACCTTGAGGCTGATGAGGCAGGTGAGGACCGTATTGAGCTTCAGCATCAATCCTTCCAGGATATACGCCTGAATGTACGTTCGCGGGAAGCCATCGAAAAGGAATCCTTTTTCTCCGGGGTGGTCGGTGATCGTTTTCTCAATGATCTGCACGATGATTTCGTCCGAGACTAAACCACCCGAGGCGATGATACTTTGCGCCTCCAGGCCGAGCCGGGTCTTTTGTACAATCTCCTTGCGAAGCAGATCGCCGGTGGAGATGTAGAAGAGGTTGTACTTATTAACGAGATATTCCGATTGCGTGCCTTTGCCGGCCCCCGGAGGACCGAAGAGAGCGATATTCAGCATGTGCGTGCTTTCATTGAATTCCAACATCTTGAATGAAACGGAAACACCTGTGTCTCCTTAAAACTCCGTACACGTACAAAGTAGCGAATTCACACTAAAATCGATACTCTTGATCTGTATCAATGAACAGGGCAAAAGCTCACGTTGCATCTACCAACAAATGCCTCTATCTTCATCCATAGAGACATTCACGCCAGCTTGTCACAGCAGGGGATTCCTTTGTGCCGGTAACACTATTGGACACAACCTGGAAGCCTCTGTCAGCCAACGCCAGCGGGCCTTTTCCATTCAACAGGAGCAGGCACAATGTATTCACGAAGAGCGTTTGTCAAAACCGCATCATTGGCCGCCGGTGCACTTGCACTGAATCTTCATAAACTTTCTGCACGAACACCTGCCAGCGACTATTTTGATCTGAACGATTTCATCGCCAATCATCCCGATGCGGTATTTATTCTTCGTACCACCGTCGATACGAAGACGAACGCCGCTGCAATCAAAGAGATTGGCCATCAGCTCGGTCAGACCCTGTTCATTCCAAAAGCAGCGGCTGGCTTTCCGTTGACGACACCAATCGCGATCAAACCGAATCTTACCGCCTGGGCCTGGGACAAAACACCAATTGAAACAACGATGGGAATTCATACCGACGCCAATTTTGTGGAAGGCGTCATCGACAGCTTCAAGGATCTTGGCGTAGCAGGTAGCTCGGTGTATATCCGTGAAGCGAACTACACCAGTACTCAGCCGGATGCGAAGTGGTATAAAGATATGGCGGCGCGGGCAGGTATCAATTTGAAGGATTTCGCCACCATCGGTACATTGCCGGCAAGCGATGTGCAGTGGGCGGATGTTCCGAACGGAGCATGGTACAACAGGATTCCCTATCTCTGGCCTGTACATTCGCCCGGTTCATGTCTCATAAATATTTCGAAATTTAAATCGCATTCCATGGGCATGACGCTTTGTTCGAAGAACCTGCAGGGGACAAATGCGCGGCCGTATGTTGCCCATTGCAGCGCGTGGGGCACGAATATGTCGGGAGTCGACACGGCAAATGTCATTCCGAATGCCTTCACAACGATCAAAACGAATTGCGACCGTCGCGTCCTTGCGAAACTGCCGCGATGGGAAACGCCCGGAACCGGCGCTTCCAGCGGACTGGGAATGGAAACGCATTCTTCCCGCTGTCTGGACAATAACGCCGTCTTGCAGCCGTTGATCAATATTATTGAAGGGGTGTACGGCCGCGAAGGCCCGTTCGTTTCCGGTCCCGCCGACAACAACGGATATGGCAGAGATATCATGGCCAACCTTGTGATCTTCGGAACCAATGCACGCCACGTCGATATCGTTGGCACGTATCTCGCCGGCCACGAGCCGGGAAACTTTGGGTTTTTCCACATGGCACTCGAGCGCGGTCTGTCGAAATATCTCAACCCGCGGAGCATCCCGCTCTATGAATGGAAACTTGACGGATCAGCGACGCTCACTTCATTGGATACATTTCCACGGATTCCTATCAGGACATTGTATTTACGGCAGGCGGGGGAAGAGCAGTATCATTTGGTTGACGAGCCGTACGACTATACCGGAGCCACCACTGTTCAGACTCCGAAGTACAACAGACCTGACGTGTTTTCCATTTGCCAGAATTACCCCAACCCGTTTAACCCTTCGACATCAATTCAATACTATCTTCCCAGGGCAGGGAATGTTCGTATCGAACTTTTCGACATACGGGGAGATCTTGTCGAGGTATTGGTCGATACCTACCTGAATGCCGGCGACCATCTCTCAGTATGGAATTCCGCAGGTAGAGCCTCAGGTGTGTATATCTACAGTATGCTGTATCAAGATACACGCATAGCAAAATCGATGGTATTGCTCAAATGAACATTCTGGTGTACCCTCGCATTCGCCTGTACACGCCGGTTCGGACTTCATTGTCTCCTGGTCCACCGGGAAATCTCCCTGAGCACAGCATCTGCTTCCTGACGGTTCGAAACGCCCGTGACTGAACTTATCCAGACTCCTTCCGGCCTCAAAGCTGTGAACAGCCTGTGGAGATCCTTTGCGGGTATGGAGAGTACCTGCAGTGCCTTGTTCCTGGTCTGGATCCGCTGGTACACCTTGATCCAGTCTGCCCAGTAGTCGTGACCTGCACCTGGAACCCACTGGATCGCGTGGATTTCAGGGACATCCAGCAGGCGGTCAAGGTAACGCAGTGCCTGAGGGCCGTCGAGATGATAGATGCACCGATCCATGTGCCGGCATTCGCGAATGATCCCCGCAACGAAGAACTCCTCAAATGCCTGGTCGGAAATCATACAGGAGAAATCGTTTGACGGAACATGGAACTTCCCTCTGCAGGTGGCAGAACACCACGTGGTGCTCGGCATGCCGGCGGCAGTCAGTTTCTCGTGAAAGATGTCATACACCCGCAGGAAGTCAGTGGTGATCCTGTCACAGAGATGCTTTATCGCAATCGGATGGTCGATGGTGTCGATGAGCAGTTCCTGCGGATCGCGAAACGCTGCCAGGGCGTCTCCGCCGCCATGGAGGTCGGTGTAACCAACGATGAACTTGCCTTTTCCCGCCTCAATCAAAGCGTCACTCATTTCCATGATCTTGCGGAAATAGAAGTTATTTGTGTCCAGCCGGAGTTTGCCGACAGACTCCTCAGACAAATCTGGAAGGATCGGCTTGCTCCATGCAGTATCCTCCCCATATTCCATCTCGCATCCGTAGAAAGCCGAGAAGACTTCCGGCCCGAGGTTCGGCCACGCGACCGGAAGACTATCCGCACAATGCACCGTATTCCGGAGGTTGGTTTCTGCGGTCTGTACAATGTATTCTGTGTCCATCCACCGGTCACGGATGCTCACATGATCTTTACGGAGAAGAGTCTGACGCTCTGCCCGGGGTTTGCCGAATGCAATGGACACAAGCGGACGGTCCACGATTGCGCAGTTCCACCAGGCTTCGTAACGATTCATTACATCTTCAAAATCGGGCTTCAGTTCAAACACGTGGGTTCCCTCTCCTCCGACAAAATAGTCAATTCGCGTTGAAATCGATACTTCTGTTCTGTGTGGATAAACAGGAAAATGGGTCAAACCGTTGATTCTCGATCGCGGCCCTCCTATATTGGGAAGATCGCTCTTCTGATGTGCACTCACCACCGAGGTCATTCATGCGCCTTATCGCCGTTGTTCTGCTTTCTCTCTGGATTGCCCTCCCCGCTCCCTGTCAGCCGCAAGCTGTCGAGCCGTTCGGGTGGGCTATTGACATTCAGCAGGGATACTCGACTGTCTCGAATATCACCTATTCCGTAGCGGACGGGTACGAATCCAAGCTCGATGTGTACGCCCGCCGTAGCGCGACGGGACCTGTGCCGACCGTGATCAATATCCATGGCGGAGGATGGGTAGGGGGGACAAAAGAGGGGAACACTCTCCAGCTCCTCCCCTATCTGGAATTGGGCTTCTCTATAGTCAACGTTGAGTATCGCCTTGCCAGAGTCGCACTTGCCCCCGCAGCAGTCGAGGACTGCCGCCTGGCATTGCGGTGGGTCATGAAGAATGCAAAGGTGTACAATTTCGACACAACACGGATTGTCGTAACGGGTGGATCGGCGGGCGGTCATCTGGCGCTGATCACCGGGATGCTGGACTCAACTGCTGGTTTTGATGCACCGCGGGACTGGGATCAGACGAATCCGGTCCTCAAGGTTGCAGCAGTCATCAATTGGTTTGGGATCACGGATGTCAAGGACCTTCTCTCCGGTCCGAATCGTCAGAACTATGCGGTCTCCTGGATCGGCAACGGCAAAGATCGCGAAGAACTTGCGACAAGGGTGTCCCCTCTTTCCTACGTGCGCAAAGACCTCCCCCCCATCTTCACGATTCACGGCACCAGTGACCAGCTCGTGCCCTACTCGCACGCAACCAGGTTGCATGCGGCGCTGGACAAGGCAGGCGTCCCCAATCGCCTGGTCACGATTCCAAACGGGAAGCACGGCGGATTCACCCGCCAGGAGATGCTCCAGATCTACACAGGAATCAAGGAATTCCTTACACAGCATAAGATTCTCTGAGGCTTCGCCGACTCGACCGCAAACGCACAGCGAACAGGCGAGGTGTCCGCGATCATGGAATACCGGTGATTGGTCGACCGGGATCGGTTCCTTCGGGGCGTTTCTCGCCCCGCCAGGGCTCCATGGCTTTGCATACCTCGTCGGCTAGCCAGTCGGCCTGCCGTCTTTCGCGCAGGAACTGGAGCGGAGAGGTGGACTTCCCATCCCCCCGAGTGAAGGTGATCGAGTAGTAGCCGCGCTTCCCCGCCCGTCCCTCTCCCGTAACGCCGATCTTCGTGATGCTTGAGCAGGGCATGCGTTTGCCCATCATGATGCCGAACAGCGAGTTGCGGACGCTGACGTGCCCTCCCTCCACGACGATGCGGCTCTCGCCGAAGGCGCAGAAGATAAGTATGAAAACAATGAGAAGGGCGACCATCCCGAATACCAGCGGGAAGATAAGCGGCGCCCCGGCGTACGCAAGGAGTGTGGCAATCCCCGCAAAAATGAGAAGGACGCCCATCGCAGGCACCGTGCCCAGCAGGCCCTCGCGGGGTTTGAGGATGAACTCCGTTCCGCCCCCGGCGCTCGGGACGATCGCGACACCCGTATGGTCGGCGGGCACGATGGCTGGTGTGCCTGCCGATACATCCTCCGAGCGGAGTCGCTCTTCGGTGACCTGCGGGGAGGAAGCCAGGGTCTTGAAAACGGGGATCTCAAACCCTGTGGAGAAGTCGACACCCGGGACCGCGGCGTCTGCCTCAAGCTTCCAGACGACCGAGTTGTTCTGGTCTATTTCGCCGGTCGGGCTGGCGTCGTACGGAACGTGGAACCTCACCGGTGCGCCTTGCTCCGCCCCTTTGCCCGTGGGCGACAGCCGGACGACGGACTGCTCTGTCTGCCAGAGCACATTTTCGTTTGTGGAACTGTCCTTGCCGGAGCCCCGCCGTTCCCTGCGGATGCACGAGAGCCGCACAGTGAGGGTTTCGGCCGCAGGCAGGCCGCGCAGGATCAGGATGGTGCCCGTCACTTCTCCCCCGAGGATGCCTGGCACGCGCTCCATGAGGAACAGGCAGTCGCCGTACTTCCTGCGCTGAATCGTCTTCCGCACGGCGACCACGATGAGTCCGATTCCGACGAGAGGAAACAGCAGGCCAAGTAGCGCAGGATAGTTCTCTTTCTCGATGATCTCCGCGGGGAGGAAGATCAAGAGCGGTGTGGAGATGAGGTTCCAGAGGATAGCGAATCCCCAGAAGAACCAGGTGGCAGATTTCCCCATGTCACGGACGCGGCCGGTCGCCCAGTCGTCGCGCCACCTCCAGGGCTCATCGGGGTGGGCCGCCCGCAAGGCCGCCTCGCGCGCATAGCCCCGGTATCCAACAGTCATGAGGGCGAAGAAGCCCAGGCCGAACCCCCCGAACGCCAGAGCCGCGATCAGCATCAGAAATGCCTTCGTCGTCTCGCCATCCTGGAAGGTGACGATGGCTCCGTAGACAAGCCCGACACCGATCGCGCTGAAGATGAGGACAAATCCGTAGATGGCAATCTTTTCGACGTTCAATCCGGGTCCCATGCGAGTATCGTCCTGGCTGGTTTCGCGGTAAGATAGACTCTAATGAGGGGAAAGTCAATTGCCGACGGAGGGCTGCATCTCTGCATTCGGGAACCAAATGAGTATCGTCTCGTGTTCATA
>Ga0315273_10003797_pt1 | contig 18282 bp, 16 predicted proteins | sample YL17G02_0_MG_FD_205753 | JGI IMG/M metagenome (GOLD analysis project Ga0315273, IMG submission 205753) | Sediment microbial communities from Yellowstone Lake, YNP, Wyoming, USA - YL17G02_0 | ecosystem: Environmental > Aquatic > Freshwater > Lake > Sediment | place: USA: Wyoming | collected...
GGTCTTCACAGCCTATCCCTTTAGGGCGCGCGCATCCTTCGAGAGCGGCGATCCCCAGTTGAAGAAGATCTGGGAAGTGGGCTGGCGCACCGCCCGTCTGTGCGCGCATGAGACCTACATGGATTGCCCGTATTACGAGCAGCTCCAGTACGGCGGGGATACGCGCATCCAGGCGCTGATTTCTTATTATGTCAGCGGCGACGACCGGCTGGCTAAAAACGCGATCTCGCTTCTGGATGAGTCGCGCACACCCGAGGGCTTGACCCAAAGCCGCTACCCGTCGTTTCTTCCGCAGTACATTCCTCCGTTTTCGCTGCTGTGGGTGGGAATGATCCACGACCTGTTGTGGTATCGGGGCGAGGTGGATTTTGTCCGCAGCATGCTTCCCGGCACACGCACCGTGCTGGGCTGGTTTGAATCGCACCTGTCGCCGACCGCCTTACTCGGCCGGTTGGAGTGGTGGAACTTTGTCGATTGGGCGCGGGTCTGGAACGGAGGCGTGCCGCCGCAGGCGCCGGATGGACAGTCCGCTATTCTCAGCCTCCAGTTTGCGGCTGCGTTGCGCGAAGCGGCGGACCTGGAATCGGCCCTCGGCGAAACCCGGCAGGCTGAGCGCTACCGGGCGCTGGCAGCCAGGATCAAGGAAGTCATCCGGACTGCCTGTTGGGATGCAAACCGCAAACTCATGGCGGATACGCCAGCCCGCAAAGAGTTCAGCCAGCATGTCAACATACTGGCCGTTCTGGAGGATGCGATTCCACTCAACGATCAGCAGGAAGTGATGAAAAAGGTCCTCAGCGACTCCAGCCTTACTCAATGCACCTTCTATTTCCGTTTTTACCTGTTCCGGGCCATGAAGAAATCCGGGCTGGGAGAGGATTATCTGAATCAGCTCGAACCCTGGCGCCAGATGCTGGCGCTCGGGCTGACCACATGGGCGGAGAATCCCGAGCCGGCCCGCTCGGATTGTCATGCGTGGAGCGCCCACCCGAACTTCGACCTCCTGGCCACGACAGCCGGTATCGAGCCGGCCGCGCCCGGTTTTGCACAGGTCCTGATCCGCCCGCATCTCGGCAGTTTGCCGGCGCTCAAAGCGACGCTGCCTCACCCTCAGGGCGAGATTGCCGTCCAATACCAGCGCAAGGGAGAAGGTCTTGCCGCCGACATCACACTTCCGCAGAATGTTTCCGGCTGGTTTGTCTGGAAAGAGAAAAAGGCGGCATTAAAGCCGGGCTCCCAGCATCTGGATATTCAGCCCTGATTCCGATTGCGGATTGCGGATGGAATGGCCCAATGCAGCCTGAAGGCCGCATCCAAACCAAAACCACCACCAAGACACTAAGACAGCAAGAAATTAAAGCCTTGTCATGCATTGAAGCACGATTATTCGCAATCCGCAATCTTCTACCTGGGGGTCAACTCAAAGCGGCGCGGCTTCGGCTGGGCCTTTGCGCGCTGTTGCTGGATGAGTTCGGATTCCAGCGAATCCAGCGCTCCCAATGCCACGGATTTCTGGATAAGATCGTCATTCTCGAACGCCAACTGAATCTGGCGCCAGCGCGTTTCGTGGATGCTGTTGTGCTTGAGCGTCAGGGCGTGCACCGCGGCGGCCTGACGAGCCATGGGGGTGGGCAGCACGGCCAGGTTGATCCCCTCGGCCAGGGCCTCTTTCGTGAAAACGCCTGCTTCCTCGCCATCGATCGCAAGCGCATAGTTCGCAGCTTTGAGCCCGGTCACCTTGAGGGGCTGCTGGTCGAGAGTCTGGATAAAATCGGACGAGCGAATCGCGAGCGCGGATATCGGGTCCTTCAGATCGACCGGCATCGGAAGTGACTTGTCCGTCTGCGTCCAGGAGAATGAACCGCCGGCCTGCAAATCAGCGACCAGCGCATTTTCCACCTTCACCGCCTTCCCGGCTCCCGCATCGATTTCCACGGCACTCACCATGCTGGGAGCGTTCCAGGCTTTGAGGAGGGCGCCTGCCATCAGCAGGTGTCCGGGCACCGCCGGGTGCACGCGGTCCGGGACGATTTTCTGAGCCACCGCAGGATCGGCGGCATTTGCCTTCTGCAGAGCGGCCACAACAGAGGTGTTCAAATCCGCGACATCGAGCCCCTGCCGCTGAGCAAACTCCTTGATGAATTGACCATAGCGCACGAGGACCGCATTGTATCCCCCCTCGAAACCGGGCGCCCGCGTGACGTCGTCGTAAGGCGAGGGTTGAATCAGGGTCATGCGCGCGGCCGGCAGTGCTGCCCGAAGCATTTGAACCATCTTCTCGCAGCCGGAGCTGTAGGTATTGAAAATGTCCTGATCAAAGGCTCGGTAGCGGCCATCGTTCATGCCCAGCATGATGGTCACAACCGTGGGCCGGTAGATGATGACATCGCGGTTGAGGCGCAATTCGATCGAGCCGCCCCCTCCGCCCGAAACCCTGTCACCGCCCCAACCGGAGTGGATGAATTCCACCTTCAGCTGCGGAAATCGGGTGAGAACGAATGTTTCGGCGAACGTGGTATAGAGCCTCTGATTGGTGATGCTGTCGCCGTAGAAGACCACCCGGTCACCGTCCTTCAGATAAAAGCCAGTTTGCGCCAGCAGGTTTCCGGCAAAAAAAACTGCAAACAACAGGAATCCGAATCTGCGCTGAAATTTCATGGTTTTAGATGCCTCGGATTTTGGGATAGTGTGATCGATGCACCTGCCCTTTTTACCAGAGTCGACCGGAAAGTGGAAAGAATTGGTTTCAGGCAACAAACGGCAGATGGAAATAAAAAACGGAAGCGGCGCGCAAATTCATGATCGAGAGCATCTGCCACGTTGACGAGCGCTGTTCCGAAGGTCTATTCTCGCGCTGCCCATGCTGGCCGTGATTACTTAAGGATGGAGGGATCCGTGAAGCTTGGATTCTGCAGCGCTGGCAAGGCGGGACTGAAACTGGCCGCCGCGTTTTTTTGCGCCAATTCATCATTTGAGCCGGCTTATTACAGGAGATATCCATGGATTATACTTACCAGCAAATCGCCATGATGATCGATCATTCTCTGCTGAATCCCGTGCTGACGGACCAACTGCTGGAGGAAGGATGCCGGCTTGCGGCGCAATATGCTGTGGCCACCGTCTGCATTAAACCCTACTTCCTCAAGCGCAGCGCGGAACTGCTGCGCGCCACCGGGGTCAAGCCAACCACCACCATCGGATTTCCTCACGGCGGTCACACGACCCCGATGAAGGTGGCCGAGTCCAGGGAGGCGCTGAAGGACGGCGCGCAGGAACTCGATATGGTGGTCAACATCGGCAGAGTTCTGAGCGGGGACTGGGACTACGTGCGCGAGGACATCGCCGCCGTGGTCAAGGCGGCCCACGAAGGCGCCGCACTGGTAAAGGTCATTTTCGAGAACTGTTATCTGCAGGATGAACACAAAATCGCCCTGTGCCGGATTTGCGGCGATGTCGGGGCCGACTTCGTCAAAACCTCCACCGGCTACGCGACAGGCGGAGCAACTATGGATGACCTTAAACTGATGCGGGCGCACGCTCCCGCTCATGTCCAGGTGAAGGCGGCGCAGGGCGTGCGTACACTCGATACCCTGCTCGCAATGCGCGCGATAGGGGTCACCCGCGCGGGCGCCACAGCCACGGCTGCGATGCTCGACGACTGCAAACGCCGGCTGGGCATGCATCTGTAAACGGAGGTGTCTGATGTCTCGAAACGCCTTGAAATACGCAGGTCTCGCTGTCGTTCTGATCCTTATCGCCATCCAGTTGGTACAGCCCAGCCGGGTCAACCCTCCGTCGAATCCGGCCTTTTCTTTTGAGGCGGCCGCAAAACCCGGCTCGCAGATCGTCGCGATAGTGCAGCGGTCCTGTTATGACTGTCATTCCAACCAAACCATCTGGCCCTGGTACAGCCGCGTCGCCCCGGTTTCATGGCTGGTCGCCGGCGACGTAAAGGATGGGAGGGCGCACCTCAATTTTTCCGAATGGGGTTCCTACAGTCCGGAGGTGTCGCGGACAAAGCTGAAGGAGATGTGCAATGAAGTGAAGGCCGGCGAGATGCCGCTTGGGATTTACACGCTCATGCATCCGCAGGCGAAACTCTCTCCGGAAGACGTAAAAGCGCTCTGCACCGCAGCGCAATAATCGATCTCGAAATGCAGCCACGAATTCCACGAACTGAACTACCCTCGCCTGGAAGCAAGGGATGTCCATCATCCCCTAAGGGGAAATAAATACGATTCTCCCTGCCGGGGCCGAATCTGACTTGTCAAATTCGTGTAATTCGTGGCTGTGTATTTTAGTGCCGCCAAAATCGGCTGGAACTCGGCATAGATCTAGCGGGCAACTTTAAGCTGGGCGTCGCGCTTCGCCTTGAATTCGGCGCCCGGCTTCCACTCCGGATATTTTTCGGCCTGCGCCACGCGATACCCCACCATCCAGTAATACTGGAGGTCCTGCACCGCCCCGCTCATATCCCAATCCGGGCGCACGACATCGGAAGGCTTGTGGTAATCATTGACCGTGTATTTTTCCCGCACCTCCCTGCCGTATTCGGCCGGTTTGCCGATGTAATCGACACCCCCGCCGCTTGCCAGCGCAGGCACTCCCTGACGTGCGAAGGGAAAGTGATCGGACCGATAGTAGGACCCCTTTTCCGGCATCGGATCGGGTTTGACCTCCCTGCCCTGTGCCGCAGCAACCTGTCCGGCATAATCGTCCAGGTCGGAGTTGCCCAGTCCCGTGACGGTCAGATCCTTCGTTTTTCCGTAAACATTCAGCGCATCCATGTTGACCACCGCCAGCGTTTTCGTCAGCGGATAGATCGGATTCAGCGCATAGTACTCGGAGCCGAGCAGGCCCTGCTCTTCCGCCGTAACGGCCAGGAACAGGAGCGAGCGCTTGGGTGGTTCAGGCAGACGCTTGAAGGCGCGCGCCAGTTCGATCAATCCGCCGACCCCGGTCGCGTTGTCCACCGCGCCGTGATAGATCTTCGAGCCGTTCACTTCCGGGCCGATGCCGAAATGATCCCAGTGCGATGTGTAGAGGACATATTCGTTCTTCAGCCCCGGGTCGCTTCCCTCCAGCTTTCCAACCACGTTCCGTGAATCGATGGTTCTTAGTTTGTTGTGAAGAGTCAGGGATGCCTTCACACCCAGGGCGACCGGTTTGAATTCCCGGCCGGCCGCGGACTTTTTGAGGTCGTCAAAATTCTTCCCGGCCAGAGCAAAGAGCCTTTTTGCCTGCTCCAGCGTGATCCACCCCTCGATTCCAGCACGGCCCATGTTTTTACCTGGTGCGGCCAGATCAAATTGTTCGGTAACCTTGCTCTGGACCACCGAGAACGGGTAGCCTGCCGGCTCTGTCTCGTGAACGATGAGGACTCCGGCGGCGCCCAATTTGGCGCCCATTTCATATTTATAAGTCCAGCGCCCGTAGTAGGTCATCGCTCTGCCGCCAAACACCTTGGGATCGAGCCTGGACGAATCCGCCGGATCGGGAACCGGAGGATCTCCGATAAGCGCCACCATCGTCTTGCCCTTGAGATCCACTCCCTTGTAGTCGTCCCAGTTGAACTCCGGCGCCTGGACCGCGTAGCCGACAAAAACCATGTCGGAGTTCTCCATCCGTGCCCTCTCGATAAAACGCTTGGTCCAGGCGACATAATCGTCCTTGAACAGCAACTTCTGTTCGACGGCTCCCTTTTTAAAGACCAGCTCGGCCCCGGGATCCGCGGTGATGCCTGCCAGAGGGACATTCTGGATGTAGGAACCGTTGGTGTTGCCCGGCTGGAGACCTGCCTTCTTGAACTGGTCGGTTATATAGGCGATCGTCAGATCTTCGCCCTTCGTGCCGGGAGCGCGGCCTTCATATTCGTCCGACGCAAGGATTTTGACATGTGCCAGCACGGCCTCGGCAGCGATCGACGGGAAATCGATCGGCTCGGTTTTCACAGTCTTCGGTCCCGCGCAGCCTCCTGCCAAAAAAATCAGCGCAAGCAGAAAAAGTCCAAACGGCGACTGCCTCATCACAACCTCCCTTTCAATCTGGTGGACATCTCCTACGGAACAAGTACAGGTGATGCATTTTACCGCTTTCATTCCTCCAAAAGAAACGAGGAGCTGTGGCAGAAGTCCCTCATAAATTACTGTGAGGCGTCGACTGCCTCGACTTCGTCCCCCTACCCTTCACCTCGAGGCAAGGGGATTCCACCATCCACGATGGGGACCCTAAGGCTGGTGACGGATGGGGTACGGAGCAGGATCAGAAGGCTCTTTCCGATTGGGAGACGGCGTTGATGCAGGATTTGACACCGAGGAAACCTGCTCGACATCCTCGCCGGCGGCCAGCCTGGTTCACGCATAATAATCCCCGTCAACAGCCGCGGCCCCCAGGTTCGGGAATGCCAATTTCGGAATACCCCGGCTATTCGCAATTTTCTGCAGCAACAAGGTTTTGACGAGCTCATCGAACGAGGCGACATCGTCGCGCTCGCTGGGCGCAGGCATCCGGTCCTTTTTGAATTGGACAATGAGCGGCAGAATGGGATTGCCGCACCTGTAAGCCCCAGGCTGCATCCAGCCAGCCTGGCTGGAGCTTATCCGGCGGTCCGGCAGGCAACTGAAGACTCGCACAGGAAAAGAGGCAGAGGAAAAACAGCAGGAACAACCCGGCAGAGCGAGCGACAGATCGCTGTTTATACAAATGTCTTTCCATTATCACGGTACTCCTTTATACAATGCCGCTTGGCCGGAACAACCTCCGATTATCCGGGCGAACCCCGGGCAGGGCGTGAATAGGATGGGTTGGCACAAAGTTCGACGATATGTGTCAAGCCTATTATGTGAGAATTATGATTAGTGACTTTAATGTGACCACCAATGAGGTTTCCCGATGATAAAAAAAGGACCCGCACGGATCGCACTCTGCGTTTTATTCTGCTCTTTATTGTGGTGTGCTTTTGTTGCCGGGAATACCGGGGACCTGCTCATCTGGTTCGACATGCCTGCCACGCAATTCACTCAATCCCTGCCGCTGGGAAATGGCCGGCTTGGAGCCATGATTTTTGGTGGAGTGAACGAAGAGCGAGTCGTTTTGAACGAGAGTTCGCTGTGGTCGGGGTCCAAAGAGGACGCCGACCGGCCCGACGCCGCCCAATACCTTCCTGAGATCCGACGATTGCTGTTGGAGGGCAAAAACGCCGAGGCGGAAAAACTGGTATATGCCCACTTCACCTGCCGCGGCCCCGGCTCGAACCGGGCGCGAGGCAAGGATGTGCCTTACGGTTCCTACCAGGTCCTCGGCAACTTGAGGATCAACTTCATGGCGCAACCCGCAGAGACGCGGAACTACCGGCGCGCATTAAACCTTTCCGATGCGATCGCGAGCATTAACTATGCGCAAGGCGGCGCCTCCTACCGGCGGGAAACCTTCGTCAGCGCCCCGGACCAGGCAATCGTGATGAGGTTCACGGCCGACCAGCCGCGCAGCCTTACATTCGACATACGATTGGAGCGCAGTGAGCGGGCCGAGATCGCCGGTGACGGCGCGGACAGTCTGTTGATGACCGGAAGACTCAACAACGGCACAGACGGCAACGGCATGAGATTTGCCGCCCGTGTGCGGGTACTCCAAAATGGAGGAAGCGCCAAAGTCGAGGAAAAGACCCTGCGCGTGCGCGACGCAAATCATGCGACGATCCTGATCACGGCGGCAACGGACTACCAGGGATATGCCGGGCGTCGAACCTCCGATCCGTCAGCGGCAGCCTCGGACGACATGGCCAAAGCCGCAGGCAGATCCTACGAATCCCTGCGTTGCGCTCACATCGCGGAATATCGGAAATACTTTGATCGCACGACTCTATGGCTCGGACCTTCGGCGGCAGAAGCAGCGGCGAAGCCGACTCCGGCCCGACTCAAAGCCGCGGCGGAAGGAGGCCGGGATCCGGGTCTGGCGGCGCTGTATTTCCAGTTCGGCCGGTACCTGCTGATCTCCTCCTCGCGTCCGGGAGGCCTGCCGGCAAACCTGCAGGGGATCTGGGCCGACACACTGGACACACCGTGGAACGGGGATTGGCACCTCAATGTCAATGTCCAGATGAACTACTGGCCCGCTGAGGTCGCCAATCTGTCAGAGCTGCACCAGCCCATGTTCGCCCTCATCGCTTCGCTCCAGGAACCGGGCGCCCGGACAGCAAGGCTGTACTATGGGGCCCGCGGCTGGGTGGCCCACGTGATCACCAATGCCTGGGGTTTCACCGCCCCGGGGGAAGCGGCTTCCTGGGGTTCCACCACCAGCGGATCCGCATGGTTGTGCCAGCACCTCTGGGAACATTATCTGTTCACCCGGGATGACGCGTTCTTGAAATGGGCCTACCCGCTGATGAAAGGATCGGCACGATTTTATGCCGACATGCTGGTGGAAGAGCCCGCGCATCGGTGGCTGGTTACGATACCTGCGAACTCGCCCGAAAACGGCTACCGGCTCGCCGACAAGTCGATCGCGCATGTCTGCATGGGGCCCACGGTGGACATGCAGTTGTTGTGTTACCTCTTCGCTGCCTGCATCGAAGCCTCGCGCATCCTCGGCGTGGATGAAGATTTCCGGAAAGAGCTCGCGGATAAGCGGGCGCGCCTGGCGCCGACGCGCATCGGCTCGGACGGCCGGGTGATGGAGTGGTTGGAGGAGTACGATGAACCCGAACCCACTCACAGGCACATATCGCATCTCTGGGGCCTGTATCCGGGATCGGAGATCACCCCCGACGATACGCCGCAGCTTGCCGCGGCGGCAAGGAAGTCGCTCGACGCTCGAGGAGACATTTCCACGGGGTGGTCACTGGCCTACAAGATCAATCTCTGGGCCCGCCTCGGGGATGGCAATCGCGCGCACCGGCTCATATCGCTGCTGCTCTCTCCCGTTGCCGGCCAGAAAAAGGTCGAAGGGGTGAGCTTCCTCGGCGGGAGTTACGACAACCTGTTCGATGCGCACCCGCCGTTCCAGATCGACGGCAACTTCGGCGCCGCCGCGGGAATCGCCGAGATGCTGGTTCAAAGCCACAACGGCTTGATCCGGATCCTGCCTGCCCTTCCCGACGCATGGCCTCAAGGCCGGGTTACCGGCCTTCAGGCCCGCGGGGGATACGAACTGGATATCGCCTGGAAAGAGGGAAGGCTGACGGCTGCCACATTGCGCTCGAAGCTGGGCGGCATTTGCAGGATCCGCTACGGCCTGAAGGCGATTGAATTAAGCGCGAAGCCGGGTTCAACCCATCAGATCACTCCACTGTTGGCAGAAAACTCGAAGCGTTAGCAATGGATTTTGTAACCGCAAATAAACGCCGATGAACGCAGCGCGGCCAGCCGCAACCAAAGAGAGGTTCAAGCCGGATTTACCCAAGCGGCTTGCCGCGCTGCGTGAAAAAGGCAGCTTGAAGATTTCTTTCCGATTCGAGAAGAATCTGACTGTTAGCAGCGCCGAGCCACGAATTCCACGAATTGGGCAAGGCCCATGAGGGAATTTCAGTGTAATTCGTGGCTAGTATTTTCCGGTTTCAGCGGCTGGTCGCGACCTGGGCTTCGGCCGTTCGCAGACCCTCCGAGGTTGCCTCGATCCTTATCTTCCCCGGCTGTCCGCGCTGGGAACGTACGATCAAGAGGCACATGCCGCTGAAAGCCTTCCGGTTATCCGCCTGGAACGATTCCACGCTGGCCGCATTCCCATTATCGACGGTCGCGATGCGGCCGGCGCCCTCGACCTTGAACTTGACCAGGTTATCAGCCATCGGGCAGATGTTGCCGTCCTTGTCCTCGATCCGCACGGTGACGAAGGACAAATCATCGCCGTCCGCAGAGATCGAATTTCGATCCGGTGTCAGACGAATTTGAGCCGGCGGGCCTGCCGTGCGGTCGCGGCGGACCATATCCCGGATATCGGTTTCACCCCACTGGTCGAAATACTTGGCGGACCCGTTGCGCACCTTTGGCATGCGCCACATATCGAAGGCCTCATCCATCACCATAAGGCCGAGCCGGTCGCAGTATTCAAGCAGTTCCGGCGAAGGGGGGTTGTGGCTGGTGCGGACGGCGTTGACGCCCATCGACTTCATGATCTGGAGCTAGCGTTCGGTGGCGCGGCGGTTCACGGCAGTGCCCAGCGCGCCACGTGCACCGCCCCGGTGATATCCAGCCAGACATTGCGGTATATACCTGCTCCAGGATACCAGCGCGACGATTGGTCTTCAGGCGCCAACCGGACGGCGAGCACGTTTTCCTCCGAGCCGAATTTCAGCAGGAGATTCAGGTCAAAAGAAAAGCCGATGTATCCATAAGGACGCTGGCCGAGCTCCTTGCCGTTTAGAAACACCCGGGCATTGGACATCGCCCCGTCGAATTCAATGGAGTAGTACCGGCCTTTCACCGCCGCGGGTAAAGTAAAATGTTTGCGGTACCAGGCGACGCCGAAGAATGGCAAACCGCCGCAGTTCGGGTTGTATTTTTTGTCGAACGGACCCTCGATGGCCCAGTCGTGAGGCAAATCAACGGTTCGTCACGCAGAGTCCGCGAAATCAGGCTTTTCCGCCCCGGCCGGATCCTCCCGGGCAAACCGCCAGCCGTCGTTGAATCGGATTCGCCTCTCACCGGAAGGTTTCACCTCAACCGGGGCGGCAGCCTGAGCCGCGACGACAGACAGAACCAGAAGTGCACGAGAAACGACTTTCGCATGACGTGACCCTCTCTTTTTTCTCAGATGGGAAACGAAACATAACGGAAGGTATTGTAAATCCGAAACGGGGTAACAAAGCAAAACCTTTGACGCGAATATCGCCGGAAAACGAGACTGAGGCGTGGCGCCTGGCGGCCGCAACCAAAACGGCGGGCACAATTCACAGTTCGCAGTGTCAGTTCACAGCCGTTCGAGAGAGCAGCCCGCTTTTGTGAACTGATACTGTGAACTGCGAACTTCAAGCCAGCTTCGTTGCCAAGATTTTGCAGCGCAGCGAACTAGTTCTTGGCAGGGGCGGCTTTCTTCAGGACGAGGGGCAGGGTGTTGCCCGCCTGCGACCATTCTCCGGTCATGCCCTTGCCGTCCGCGCTCAGCTTGGCATTAAAGCTTCCGCCGACGATCTTCACCGAAATCTTGATGGAATCCTCAGTCACAGAAATCTCGTTCAGGGGGAGGCCGTTCGCCCCCTGGTCCGGGCTGTCAATAGTGCCAAAGGCCGAGCCCTCTTTATTGTCGAGGTTGAAAACCAGCCGCAGGCTGTTGCCCATCGCGTCCAGGCTTCCTTCCCACTTTCCGGTGAATTTCGCGGGCAGTTCCGCATTCCTGGGCTCCTGAACCACCTTCGCATCTCCGGTCCGCTTCAAACTCAGCGGGAAGCTGCTTCCCGCCTGGGTGAAATTGCCCGTGATGGTATTGTCGTCCTCGGCGACTTTCCCGTCAAATTTCGGCCCGCCCGCAGAAATGGTCAGCTCGAAGCTGACCGCATCGCCGGAGACCGCTATGGCTCGAAGGGACAAGTCCTTCACCCCCTGGTCCGGGATGTCGATGTCGCCGATCCAGGCGCCTTTTGCGTCGCGGTCGAGGTCGACAATCACCTTAAGGGCCCCGTTGGGAAGAGTGATGCTGCCTTCCCAGTGGCCGGCGGCTCCCGGCTTGGATTGAGCAAATGAGAATGTGGAAAACACGAGCAGCAAACAAAAGGCTGTAATAACGGTACGATTCACGATGCCCTCCAGAGTCTAATGGTTTTGTCCTCGCTTTGATACGAGAGAGGCGCGCGGGAAGTTACAGAACAGAATCCAGTCCCGCGGCGGCGGATATTCAGTGGTATTTGATCACCACCAGACTGATGTCGTCAGTCTGCTCGGCGACGGCGTTTCGTTCGCGGAGAATCGATCCGCAGAGCTCCTTCGCGGTTCCGTCTTTAAAACGCGAGACGTCCCGCTCGAATTGACCCTGGCTGTAAGTGGAAATCGGGTCCAGCAGGCCGTCCGTGTAAAGCAGAAGCACGTCACCCTGCCCCATCAGGTTGAGATCATTATGGGTGTATCGCTTCTTGTATCCGAGCGAGTGTTGATAGCGGTCGGCATCCGCCTGATCCTCGCCTGGCTGAAGCCCGATGGGTGGATAGCTGATCAGCCGGTCCGGACTTATGTCGACGAACCGGTCGAATTCGCGAGAGAAAACGAGCGGGGGAGGATGGCCCGCGCTCACAAAACGGAACCGCCCCGTGTGAATAATCTCGCCGTAGATCAGGGTAATGAAGCTGGACGCATCCGGATCGGCCGCGAGGTTGCGCAACGTCATCGACTTGAGAAAGCGCGTGTTGAGCTGCTCGAAAAGGCGTACGGTGATCTCACCGTTCAAGTCCATCTCGTACAGGGCCGCGGTCTGGAAGGCCTGGTGCAGCAGCAGCGCCCTGGCGGCATCCGTGAAATCGTGACCGGCGACATCCGCCACGAGGATGCCCCCCTTCCGCTTCTGCCTCTGAAGGTTGTGCACGGTGGAGCCCAGGGACTGCTGATGAGCGCGCTTGATGCGCGCATCCAGATCGTAGCGGTCCTGGAAATTCATGTAGGTGATCAGATCTCCGCCCACCACGCCGTTGAAGGGAACGGACATGCCGTAGATGTCGATGCCCGGTATCCGGGGTATCGCACCGGGTGCGGGCATGAGGCGCTGTGCCAGGTAGCGCGCACCCGTGCGTAGTTCATCGTCAAGATTAATTTCCGGCGGTTCCATCGTCATATCCAATCAAGACAGTAAGGAATATTAATATGCGAACAGCATAACGCAAAGATCCGATTTGCGGGCTGATGTCCGGCTCAGTTTTAACTAATCTTCTGGTGCTACTCAGCCGATAAAAATATCGTATATAACAACAAAAAGATCCAACGGCTGATCACAAGGAATGGAATGTACTCGTCTCTTTCCATGGGGGGCATTATGTGCGACCCTAAAAAGTTGAAAATGCTCCTGGACAAGCAGTTGGATCTCGACCAGAACCTCGAACTCTACGATCATCTGGATCGGTGCGAGTCCTGTCGCACGGCGCTTTACGCCATCTCCCGCGATCGCGACAAGGCCTTCTTCGTCTATCGCCCGTATAGATTCAGACCGCCCAAGCGCAAAAAACTGTCGGCTGCCTGAGCGAGGTCCCCGTCTACAATATCTTCGATACACCCGGCGTGAAAGCCGGTGGATAAATGCCGTCTGTGCCCGGGCTGGTCGGAGGCTCCATATCGATACGGCATTCTTCTGGTCTTGGTGGAAAACAGAAGTCGGATGAAGACACCTGATCCCATGTCACTTCCTTTCCCGTGTAGCAGGTGATCTGGCCCATGATCCCGATCAGGGTGCTGCATGCCATGTAATCACCGCTGTTGAGGACGCTTCCGGAGCGGAGAGCCTTGAAAAGTTCCTGGTGCTCGATGAGGTAGGGATCGAGGTTCGAGCCCTGATATTGCCAGTTGTTCTCCCCTTCGATGCGCATCCGGGTAAGGTTGCACCGGCCCTTGCTGCCGAGCAGGACGCTGGAGCTGTCGTTGTAGCATTCCGGAATGGTGCGGCAGAAGGCATAGAGCCGGACTCTGCCGGCGAACTCGTACACGACGGCATGGTGGTCGAAAACGTTGCCGTAAATCTCACCCCGCAGGGTGGATCGTCCGCCCATGCCGTGGGCCTTGACGGGAGCCTGATCGTGCAGGGCCCAGCTGGCGCGATCGAGATTGTGCACGAGCGATTGCGGGACGTCATCGCCGGAAAGCCAGTGGAAGTGATACTGATTGCTGCCCTGGTATTCGACCTCCGTCATGCCCTGTTGCCGCGGGTAGAGGACATACGGGGCGCGCAGAAAATTCTCCTCGATGGCCACGATATCGCCGATGGCGCCGTCGTGCACCCGCTGCATGGTCTCCCTGTATCCGAGGTGGTACCGGCTCTGAAGCCCGGAGAGCACGCATAGCTTCTTTTGCCGCGCCAGGTCGCAGGCTTCGCGGACGACCTTGATCCCCAGGGGATCGATGGCGTGCGGCTTCTCGACAAACACATGCTTGCCCGCCGCAATAGCTGCCTTCAAATGCAGGGGATGAAATTTGGCGGCATTGGCGATGAGCACCAGATCCGCGGCCTCGATTACGCCTTTATAGCCGTCGAATCCCGCGAAAAGGCGATCGTCGTTTACGGCAACCTGATCCGGCCTGCGCTCCCGAAGCGAGTCGCGTCCTTTCCTGGCGCGATCCATGATCAAATCCGCCATGGCAACGAGACGTGCCCCCTTGTCCGCGGTCATGGCGTTGACGGCGGCGCCGGTGCCCCGGCCGCCGCATCCGATCAGGCCTATCCGTATGGCGTCCCTCCCCGCGACATGCCCGGCCCGGGGCGCGGCAGGTTTGTTGACGGGCGCTGCAGCCGCCACGGCGGCCGTGCTTTGCAGAAAACTTCGACGGGTGATCAACGACGTCGGTCCCGGTTTACTGGCGCGATTCATGGCATCCGCCTCCATAGGTTGCTGATCATTTGCGGCGCAAACCCGGTAGAGAATAAACTGGGGATCGATCCCGGCCATTTTGGCAGCGCCGATCGCCATTCCGATACGGATCTCAATTCATCTGCGCTGGTATTTGCGCTACACCACACTAACAAAACCGGCCATAGGTTTCACAGTCCAATCTGGCGGCCTCAAATTGTTTGCGATCCGGCTCGATGCGCGCTTGAATCTCGAGTCGTCCGGGTGGAGAATCGGCTGGCGCCAGCCCGAGATCGCGGCCGCGCAAGTCCGCCCAGAAGGAGGCATTATGCAAAACACCCGGTTAAACCGAACCCCGTTCACCCGCCGGCTCCGGTCGATTCCCCTGCGGGGATGCGCATTGTTCTTACTCCTGGCAATCGGGGCGATCGCCCCGGCGGCGGAACCGGCGCGGGTGCGGGTGCTGATCCTCACCGGCGAAAGCGATTTGCCCTCACATGACTGGCGCACGACCACACCGTTCCTGCGCAGCCTGCTGGATAGCGCGGGACGCTTCGACGTCAAGGTCGCCGAGGAGGTCCGCGGGCTGGATGCCCGGTCGTTCGCACCATACGACGTCCTGGTGCTCAATTACAACGGGCCGCGCTGGGCAGAAACGACGGAAAAGGCAGTGGAGGAATTCGTCCGGGGCGGCAAGGGGCTGGTCGCGCTCCATGGAGTGAGTTACGGTTCCTTTTGGGGCATGGAGCAGCTCAAGGGGCGCTGGACCTTTCCCGAGGGGAAACCGGGGGGCTGGAGCGCATTTCCCGACCTGCTCGGATCCTCCTGGAAGCCCGAAAACGTCGGGCACGGCGCGCGGCACGCGTTTTCCGTGAAGTGGATCGATCGAACCCACCCGATCAGCAGGGATCTCCCCGAGACCTTCACCGTCAGCGACGAACTCTATCACCGCATGGATTTGAAGCCGAGTGCGAGGGTGCTGGCCAGCGCCTACGACGATTCCAAGTCGGGGGGGACAGGCAAGGACGAGCCCATCCTCTGGACCGTGGACTTTGGCAAGGGGCGCGTGGTGCACTCTCCTCTCGGTCACGATACCTCGGCGATGTACGCCGACGGTTTTCAGACCGCGTTTGTTCGCAGCTGCGAATGGGCCGCTACAGGAACGGTCACGCTTCCGGCAAAACCCCACCCGGCCCCGGCCGTGAAGCCCGTGCGCGCCCTGGTCGTCACGGGCGGCCACACTTACCCTGTCTCCTTTTACACACTGTTCGAAGCTCAGCAGGACCTCGTCTGGTCGCACGCGACGTCTCAGGCAGAAGCTTTTACCGCGAAGATGAAGGATCAGTTCGACGTGGTCGTACTCTATGACATGTACGAGCAGATCGGCGCCTCTGAGCAGGCGAACCTAAGGGAATTCGTCGAAAGCGGCAAGGGGGTCGTTTCCATCCACCACTCGATCATCGACTACACCTCCTGGCCCTGGTGGTGCGAAGAGGTCATCGGCGGCAAGTACTTTACCCAGGCCTCGGGATCGCACGAGCCATCGGAATACAAAGAAGGTGTGGACTTCGTCGTCAGGCCGGCCAGGGGGCTCGGCGGTCACGTCGTTACGCGCGGCATCGGTCCCCTCATTGTCCACGATGAGACCTATCGCAGGATGTGGCATTCCGACAAGATTACCGTTCTGATGGAGACTGACGAACCTCTGAACGATCGGCCGGTGGTTTATATCGGACCCCATCCCAAGGCACGTGCCATTTATATCCAGTTGGGCCATGGCGACTTGACCATCCGGCATCCCGGATATCGAAAGCTGGTGCGCAACTCCATTTTGTGGAGCGCCGGAAGAATGGATTAGTGATTCCTGCCGGAGCAATCGGCTGCTGTGGAGCGGCAGGCTTTCCGGCACAATCTATCGCAGCGACTCATGGAGACCCTTATGAATCCAATTCTCGAAGCCATCTGTTCCCGTCGGTCGGTTCGGTCTTACCAGCCACAACCGGTCCCCAGAGATCTCCTGTCAACCATCATCGACGCAGCCAATCGAGCCCCCTCCGGCATGAACAGTCAGCCGTGGAGGTTTGTGGTAATCGAGGATGCGGGACTCAGGAAAAAACTTGTCGCGACCGCCGTTCCCAATTCGAAGAAGTATCTCGAGCCTATAAAGGTGACCAACCCCGCGAGGCACGCGCTGATTATGAAGCGGTATGAGGAACTGGAAGACCCGGTCTACTATTCCGCCCCGGCCATCATCTTCGTTATGGGCACGGGCACTTATGCCTCGGATTCCTGCCCGCTTGCATGCGAAAACCTCATGCTCGCCTGTCATTCCCTCGGCCTCGCGAGCTGCTGGGTGAAACTAGGATCGCTGGTTACTGACAATCCTGAAATTGTTCAGGCGCTGGAGCTGAAGGAAAATGAAACGATCTTCGGACCGATCCTGGTCGGCTATCCGGATAACATTCCCGGTTCCCCGCCCAAAAAAGAACCGGTGGTGAAATGGATCTGAAGGCGAGACACGATTGTCAGCGGGAGGCCTCCGCTTTCTGGTAGGGTTTTTTAAAGAGGCATGCCTATGGACAACCAGGAATTATCCTGTGAAGAAGCGGCTGAGGCGATGCGCAAGAGGCACCGTTATCGCCAGATGATCCGCTCGGGGAAGCTGGTATTGCCATTCAAAAGCGCCGCACGGCTGCTGGGACCGGATTGTCTCTATCACTTGTATTCCCGCCGCGAGTCCGAAAATCCGGGCCCGGGGCAAAAAAAAGCCGGCGGCTAGAAGGCGCAAATCTCAGAAACGTCCGGCGACGCTGCGGAAGAACCGGTGAGTTCATTCTCCGAGACCGAATCATGACCGAGGATGATAATCACGAGCTGCTGTATGAAATGAATCCGGTGGGTCGCTTCACGGACCGTGCGGCGGACTATGTCAAATTCCGGCCGGGCTACCCCGCCGCCGCCATCGACGCGATCTTGCGGGGCATGGGAGAACCGGAGGGACTCGTCGCGGCGGACGTGGGTGCGGGCACCGGGATTTCGGCGCGGCTCCTCGCGGATCGCGGCGTCAGCGTGATTGCCCTGGAACCGAATGCCGCGATGCGACAGGCCGCGGCAGCGCATCGGGGCGTGGAATGGCGCGAGGGGAGGGCGGAAGCAACAGGTCTGGCTAGGGAAAGCGTGAGTCTCGTGGTTTGTGCGCAGGCATTCCATTGGTTTCGTCAGCATGATGCTGTTGCGGAGTTTCAACGCATTCTTCGCGCCGGGGGCCGGCTGGCTCTCATGTGGAACAACCGCGATCGGCGCGATCCGCTGACGCGTGATTATGTCGAGGCGATTCATGCCGTCAACGGAGAACACCCTGCGGAGTTGCATGAACTGGAGCGCGGGGTGATTGACGGCGCTGGACTGTTTACGCCCGTCCGGCTCGAGTTATTCGATAACTGGCAGGATCTGGATGGCAGGGGACTGCTTGGGCGGGCCCTGAGCGCCTCCTATGTGCCTAGGGAAGGGCCGGCTTTCGATGTGCTGGAAGCCCGCCTGGCCGAACTCTTCGAACGGCATCGCGATGCGCGCGGGCTAGCCAGAATGAAGTACGTAACCCGGGTATACCTGGCCGAACGGCAGTAGCCGGGCATCCCGAATCCGGAGTGCCGGGATTATAAATCGGAGCTAAAAAGAGGAGCCTGATGAGAAAATCCGCTCATCTGATTTTTTACGTCCTGCTTGTGTCCATCATCACTTCCAGTCCGGCATTTGCGCAGACTCCAGCACAAAAGCCAAACGATGCCAACACTCCGTTGCACCTGCTG
>Ga0315273_10003799_pt1 | contig 18276 bp, 27 predicted proteins | sample YL17G02_0_MG_FD_205753 | JGI IMG/M metagenome (GOLD analysis project Ga0315273, IMG submission 205753) | Sediment microbial communities from Yellowstone Lake, YNP, Wyoming, USA - YL17G02_0 | ecosystem: Environmental > Aquatic > Freshwater > Lake > Sediment | place: USA: Wyoming | collected...
CTGTCGACGGCACCTGCGACAGGAGCTGGCTGGCAACGCTGGCGGTCGCCGGTTCGAGGACGCGGGTAATTTAGTCTGGCGCATATCCGCACATGTTTCCCGCTTCGCTCGCTCATTTCGGTGGGAGTTCCGCGGCAGCGACACGGACGAGGACCGGGCGGCGTTGATCAGTGCCGTCGGTTGGTGCAGCGGCTGGCGCCCCCTGCTGTCAATCGTGGAGTCCGGACAACGCGAGCGAGGGAAGGCCGATACGTGACTGCGGAGAAGGGGCTCGGGGCCCTCCATTGGTCGATTGCTCTCCTGCTAGAGCCGGCCGCCAAGCGCGGCGAATGCTTCATCTGCGCCGTGCAGAAGCACAGCTTCGACCGGCATCTGTTCTGGTTCCTTCAGGAGTACTATAACTCCGGGCCCACAATAAGCAGCCTGCTGTCCTCGCAGGGGCTGTGCATCCACCACATGCAGGCGCTGCGCGAGCGCGATGCCCAGTGACAGGTGACTTTCTTCGCCGAGCTGCTGATGGATTACAACCGGCGGCTTGCCGAGAAGGCCTTGAAACGGGCCCGTTCGGCCCAGCAGAGAAGCCTGGCGGGCATTCTGCGCCCGACACCGCGGCTCGGCGAGGTCTTTGTGCCCCGCGCCGAATGTCCATTCTGTGCCTCCCTCCGCGAATCCGAACAGTTTGTCCTCACTTCCCTGGCGGATTCCCCGAGTGATCGCGGCATCGAAACCGTATGGCAGAACGTGTGCCTGCCCCACGCCCTGCGGCTGGCGCCGCTGATCTCAACCGACGTTGCTCTTTCGATAGGTGACTCGCTTCGCCGCCGCCTGGATGCCCTTCCGACTCGCCGCGATCTCGCGGTCTCCGACGTAGCCGCATTCTTCCTGGGCAGTTACCCAAGGACAACGCGTGCCGCCTTTCTCCCCTCGATTGAAGCCGAGATGCTTGCCGATGCGCGCGCTCACTCTAGCTCAGCGCTGCTGGCGGAGGTGGCATCCTCTCCGGTATCAGGCGAGGTCGATGGGACGGGATGCCCGCTCTGCACAGCCCTCCAGGCTGCCAAGAGCCTTACCCTGGAAACGGAGGTTCAAAGGTACTGCCGAGCGGACATCGCGACCCTACTTGAAACGTTTGCCAGCGAAGTCGTTCCACAGCTCGGGCAGTGGGCGCGGCAAGCGATCGAGCAGCGACTGGCGCATCCGCCGCAGCGAAAGAAGCCTAAGCTCGTTCGAACCACCACATGCCCCGCTTGTCGCGGGCGGTCCGAACGGGTGGCTTCGGCCCTTTCAGTACTGGAGAAAGCGCCGGCAGAGCGCTTCAGTCGGGTCCGCTTTTGCGTTCCCCATCTTCCGCTCGTCCTTGAGCGGGTCTCGCCCGAAGTTGCGGAGGCTATCCTGGAATCGCAGTGGAACACCTTTCGCCGTCTGCATGAGGAGCTGGCGGAGTTCTTCCGCAAAGCCGACTACCGCTTCAAAGACGAGCCACGAGGAAGCGAACAGACAGCCTGGATGCGGGCAGCCGACGTTCTTTCAGGTTGCTGGCTGCCGGAGAAGCCGGAGCCCGCTGAGCCGGTGGCGAGGATTCGCAGAGAGGAAACGTAGGCGCCGCCGGAGCCTAGACATTTGCCCAGGGGAGGCTGAGAGTATCGGATGCTACGCAGATTCGGTGTGAGGAATCCCGCTCTCGCGTTTGTTCTTCTGGTAGGACTGGTCAGTCTCTTTGCGGACATGACCTACGAAGGCGCCCGCAGCGCCACCGGTCCCTATCTCGCCTTGCTGGGGGCGAGCGCCACGGCGGTGGGATTTGTCGCGGGCTTCGGGGAGTTGATCGGCTACGGCTTCCGCCTCATCTCCGGCTTCTTCAGCGACCGGACGGGCAGATACTGGCCGGTCACGCTGTGGGGCTACGGCTTAAACCTCTTCGCCGTCCCCATGCTGGCCCTGACCCATCGATGGGAACTGGCGGCGCTGCTGATCGTACTGGAGCGGCTGGGAAAGGGCATCCGCACCCCGGCCCGCGACACCATGCTGTCGCATGCGACGGCGAGTATGGGCAGAGGCTGGGGATTCGGACTACACGAGGCGATGGACCAAACCGGCGCGGTAGTCGGGCCGCTGATTGTCGCCGGCGTGCTGTTCGCAGGCGGAAGTTACCGGACCGGCTTCGCCCTGCTGGCGATTCCGGCGGTGCTGGCATTGTCCGTGTTGTTGGTGGCGCGCCTTTCCTACCCGCGTCCGCGCGATCTCGAAGTGAGTGAGACGAGTCTGGAAACCAGAGGGTTCCAACGGCATTTCTGGCTGTATCTTTTGGCCGTATCGTTGGTCGCAGCCGGTTTCACCGATTTCGCGCTGATCGCGTTTCACTTCCAGAAGCAATCGATAATCTCTGCCGACTTGATCCCCGTCTTCTACGCTGCCGCCATGGCCGCCGACTCGATTGCCGCTCTGATCATGGGCCGCCTCTTCGACCGCGTCGGCCTGCCGGTCCTGGCCGTCGTCTCACTGCTGTCGGCCCTGTTTGCGCCGCTCGTCTTCCTCGATGGAGCGGCCGGGGCATTCGTTGGTATAGCCTTGTGGGGTCTGGGCGTGGGTGCTCAGGAGTCGATCATGCGGGCAGCCGTGGCCAACATGGTGTCTGCAGAGCGCCGGGGGACGGCTTACGGCGTATTCAACGCGGGCTACGGTGTCTCCTGGTTCGTCGGCAGCGCGCTGATGGGCATTCTCTACGACATCTCGATCCCGCTGCTGGTGGCGTTTTCGATAACCATGGAGCTCGCCTCTATACCGCTGTTCATCCTCGTTCACAGGTGGATTCAGGGCGGCAAATCCGGTTTGTCTCCAGATGGGGCGACGTCATGATGTGCGCCGCGCCGTGGATAATCATTCGAAGCGAAAGGAAGTCAGATGACCGCTAGAATTAGTTCAATCCGAGCCCTCGAGATCCTCGACTCCCGCGGTAATCCCACGTTGCGGGTGCATCTTGGTCTGGACAGCGGATTGGAGGTATCGGCCTCAGTCCCGTCCGGCGCGTCAACCGGAGAAAACGAGGCCGTGGAGCTACGCGACGGCGATCCCCAAAGATATGGCGGCAAAGGCGTCTTGCGCGCAGTCGCGAACGTCGAGGAGAAGATTGCGCCCGCGCTATTCAGCCTCGATCCCACCCGTCAATCCGAGATCGACGGCCTGATGATAGATATTGACGGCACCCCAACAAAGAGCAGCCTCGGCGCAAACGCTATCCTCGGCGTCTCGATGGCGGTGGCTCGCGCGGCTGCCCGTTCGGAGGGACTGCCGCTCTACGTTTATCTGGGTGGCCCCGGCGCCGTTCGCCTTCCCGTGCCGATGATGAACATCCTCAACGGCGGGAAGCATGCCGACAACAGTGTGGACTTCCAGGAGTTCATGGTCATGCCTGTCGGCGCTCCCACCTACGTTGAGGCACTGCGCTACGGCGTCGAGACCTTCCACGCGCTCAAGGGTATCCTGCGGAACGAGGGGTACACGACCGCCGTCGGTGACGAGGGGGGATTCGCTCCCGATCTCAAGAGCAACGAGGAAGCGTGCGAGGTCATCGTGGAAGCGATCAAGGCGGCAGGATATATCCCCGGCAAAGACGTGGCTATCGCACTGGATCCGGCCGCGTCCTCCTTCTTCGAAGACGGCGCCTACAATCTCAGGAAGTCAGGGCAGGGACGTAAGACGAGCGCGGAGATGACGTCGCTCTATGGCTCGTGGATCGAGCGGTTCCCTATCGTGTCGATTGAAGACGGTCTCGCTGAGAACGATTGGGACGGGTTCCGACAGCACACGGCGGCCCTCGGCAATAAGGTCCAGATCGTCGGCGACGACATCTTCGTTACTAACCCGAAGTTCATCAACCGCGGCATCGGCGAGAAGAGCGCGAACGCGGTCCTCATCAAGCTCAACCAGATCGGCACCGTCACGGAGACTATCGAAGCCGTCGACCTCTGCCGAAAGGCCGGATGGGGGTTTGTCATCTCTCATCGCTCGGGCGAAACCGAGGACACTTTCATCGCCGACTTCGCCGTCGCGATGGGCGGTGGCCAGATCAAGACCGGCTCCGCCTGTCGCAGCGAGCGGATCGCGAAGTACAATCGCCTGCTGGAGATTGAGGCTGAGCTGGGCGAATCTGCCCGCTTCAGCAATCCTCTGTCACGCGAAGGATGAGCAGGAAGGAGGGTCCTGTGCCCGGTTTTCTTTCGGACTTCACCGACCAGCAACTGAAGACGGCTCTGTTTCGGGTTCGGACGCATGATCTCCTGGCTTTCTTGCGGGAAGCGGAGGAAAAGGAAAGAAGACGAGCGCTAAGATTACTCTGTTCTGTAACCAGGGAGAATGTTGAGCGCTCCGACTCGAAAGAGCCGGGGGATCCGTCTGCGCTCGCTCGTATTGCGGCAAGCATCAAACAGGGCGACGAAAGCTGCGTGTTCTGCGACATCGTGGCCGGACGGATGCCGGCGAGCTTCGTCCATCGAGATGACCGGATTGCCGCTTTCATGGACCTGTACCCGATAACGCGCGGCCACGTCCTCATCATTCCGACGGAACACGTCGCGTCGATGGCCGCAGTCGCTCCCGATGTTGGAGCCGCAATGATGAATCTAGCGCAGCGGCTGGGAGCGGCCGTGATGAGCTCGGCGCTGGGATGCGACGGCTACAACCTCTTTCTTGCCGAGGGTGGCTGCGCCGACCAAGACATATTCCATGCCCACCTGCACGTCATACCACGGCATCACGTCGATGGGTTCGGGCTTTTGTACCCGCCGCGTTATCCTGTGGAGGAGAAGCGCTCCGCTCTCGATGAGACGGCGGGAACCATCAAGTTCTATCTCAGCAGATAGACTGGGATGCCGACTTAACGTTTGAACAAAGAATGAGGAAGGACAAAAACGGCGATTGCTGGAGGGAGCGCGAACGTGTCAGTATTGCTTGAAACCAACCTGCCCAACGTCTACGCCCGCGGCAAAGTCCGCGACACCTATGATCTCGGCGGCGGTCGCCTGCTGATCGTCGCCACGGACCGCATATCGGCCTTCGACGTGGTTCTGCCGCAGGGCGTGCCGGACAAGGGCGCGGTGCTAACCCAGCTATCGGCATTCTGGTTCGAGAAGACGACGGACGTGATGCCGAACCATATGCTGCGCCTGATCACCAACTGCGAGGACGCCGACCTCCCGTTCCCGTGCTCTCAGGACATCGTCGGCCGATCGATGACTGTCTGGAAGGCACAGCGGCTGGACATCGAGTGCGTTGCGCGCGGATACTTGTCGGGCTCCGGCTGGGTCGAGTACCAGCAGACGGGGTCAGTATGCGGGATTCCGCTGCCGAGAGGGCTGCGGGAGAGTGACAAGCTCCCGGACCCTATATTCACGCCTTCGACGAAGGCCGAGAGCGGGCATGACCTCAACCTCAGTCTTCCGGAGGTCGCGGCGATGGTGGGCGAAGAGACAGCGAAGCGCGTTCGGGACGCCACACTGGCTATCTACCGCTTCGCAGCGGACTACGCACTGGAACAGGGAGTTATCATCGCGGACACGAAGATGGAGTTTGGCTGGCACGACGGACAGCTCATTCTGATCGACGAGCTGCTCACGCCGGATTCAAGCCGCTTCTGGGATGCGGCGACTTATGTACCCGGCAAGTCGCAGCCGAGCTTCGACAAGCAGCCGGTGCGCGACTGGCTGCTAGCGTCGGGTTGGAATCGTGAACCGCCACCGCCGAACCTGCCAGACCAGGTGGTCGCGGACACGTCGGCCCGATATCGGGAGGCGTTCCGACGTCTCACCGGTCAGGAGCTATTCTAGCAATACAGCAACTACCTGTTCTTCACGAAGGTATTCGTGCCGTGAAGAAGACGGCGAACGACCCCGGGGCTGACGACACGAGAAGGCCCGCGCTCGCTGGCCTTCGATGATGCGTGGCAGTGTCCGCTTGTGCCCGGCCTCGTTCTTGGGAAGTTGAAAGGGCTGCGTTTTGCCCGACACGGAGGAGCGCCCGGCTCTCGACGAGACGGCACAGACGATCAAGTTCTATCTCAGCAGTATAGACAGGGATGCCGGTTTAACGTTTAGGATGCCGCTGGCACGGGTGATGTCACTTTGGAAATATGAGCAACGAAAGCGCGATTGTTCCCAGGATTGCCCACACGGAGTCTCTCTTCAAGACCATTAGCCAGAAGACGGCTCCCAGGAAAATCAGCCAGGCCTGCCAACTGACAAGCGATTTGTCCGCGAATTGCAGCGTGACAGCGACGAGCAGGCCGATGAATCCCGACAAGAATCCCTTGATCACTACCTTAATGATCTTGAGATTTTGCACCCTCGCGTGAACGTCAGCCAGGGCGATCATGGCGGCTAACGAGGGAGTGAAGATCGCCAGGGTTGCGAACAGCGCGCCGGCGAGCACGGCCACGTGATAACCAACGAATGTCGCCGTAATGAAGACAGGGCCGGGGGTGATCTGCCCCAACGCGATGCCGTCGAGGAACTGTTTCGTTGTCAGCCAGCCGTGGGCGTCGACCACCTGATGCTGAATGAGGGGAATCGTGGTGAAGCCGCCGCCAAAGGCGAGTGCGCCAATACCCAGAAAGGTCGTCAGCAAGGCGCGGGTTGACGGCACAAGCAGGCCGACGCCGAACAGCACCGCTATCGCCATGACCGGGATGAAATCCCTCACGCTTAATGCCTCGCGTTGTAGAGAAGCAGGTTCGGAAAGGAGCACCTCTCCTCTCGCCGCTCTCTCGCCCTCGAACTCGCCGGTGAAATAGAAGAGGATGAACCCGAGAAAGCCCGCGGCGAAGATCAGCCAAATGATGTTGACGCTGAAGAAGTAAATGCCGACGAATGTGACCAGGCTGATCGCCAGCCCCTTTGCGTCGGCGACTCCGAGCCTCTTGAACACCGATCGTCCAAGTATCCAGGTGGCGTTCACCAGGAGCGCCACAACGAGCGCCCCCAGGCCGGCGAACAAGGCCTTGACGAAGGAAATGTCGCCAAAGCGGAAGTAGGCCCAGGCTAGCGTCGTGATGGCTACGGTGGCTGGGAGAATGTAGAACAGGGGCGCCAAGATTCCACCCCACAGCTTATGCAGCTTGAAGCCGATGTAACCCATCACGCTCACGCCGGTCGCGCCGGGCAGGACCTGCGCCAGGCTCAGGGCGTTCATGAACTCCCTTTCGGATATCCACTTCTTCCGGTCGACAAACGTCCTCTTCATCAGCGCCAGGATCGCCGGACCACCGTAGCCGATCGCGCCGATGTAGAGGGTGGTTCTGCACAGGTCGAAGAGGGTCGGTTTCTTCATCGTGACCGGCTTGTGAGATGACGCACAGTCGCTCGACTAGGTGAGCAGCCCCCAGGCCAGCGTGGCGGCGATGGCCAGGAGCAAAATGCCGAAACCCTGCCTGATCCAGCGCGGCTTCATCGCACCCACCATCAGCCGCGCGCCAATCTGCGAGCCGATGACGACGGCCACGGCCGTCACCACCATCAGGGGAATGTTGTAGTTGCCGTTGGCGGCGTGGCCGGCAAAGCCACTGGCCGAAGAGAAAACGACGGCGAAGGCTGACGTGGCGGCCGCTAGCTTCGTTGGGTAGCCCATGAGAATGATCAGCGGCACAATGAGGATTCCTCCGCCGACGCCGAGAAGCCCGGAGATGAAGCCGATGCCCAAGCCGATGCCCGCCCCGATCGCGGCCCGCTGCTTCGCGGTGCCTCGCAGCGCCTCCGGCTCCGCCTGCCCGGCTATCAGTATCATCCGCAGGCCGGCGACGACGACGAATACGCTGAACACCGCCAACAGCCAGTCGCTCTTCAGGAAGCCCGTGACGTAGGCTCCCGCCGGAGCGCCTATCGTCGTGCCGACGATCAGAGGTAGGGCGATGCGGACGTCCACCAGTTTCGCCCGCCAGAACGTCCAGGAGGCGGAGGCCGCAGTCAGCCCGTTCAGGAGCAGGCCGGTCGGCACCACCACAGTCTTGAAGTCGTAGCCGAACCAGACCATGACCGGGTTGTAGACGGTGGCGCCGCCTAGGCCGAGCATCGAGAAGACGCCGGACAGGATGAGAATGAGGAGGGCTATCGCGGCCAGCACTCCGCCCTCCTCCGACTATCGACCCCGGTCATCCGCCGTAGCCGGAGCAGGGGATGCAGCGCGGCTGCCCCTGCACCAGTCGAATGTACCGCTCGAAGACGTACTCTCCGCACTTGCTGCACTTCGCCTTGTCGAAGGGATTGGGACCCGGCTTCTGGAAGGTGAAGTCGGGCAGCCGTTCCGCGACGAGGAGGTCCTTCTCATCCTGATTGACTATCCAGTCCACTACCGGCTGAATGACCTCCGACGGAATCTGCGAAGGCTCCAGCCCCTTCTTGCGATAGGCCATGAATTCGAACTTTCCCAGCTCGTCGAACGCCTCCGGCCGCAGCGAGACCCGCACCGCGCCCTTGTCCGGACGGTAGAGGACGAACGCCGCCTTGCCGTAATCGAGGTGCTGCATGATGCGCTTGGCGTAGGTGCAACCGGTCGCTACCTGAATGCCGTCTTCCATGCAGGTGTTGGGATGTCCGATACCCATCTCGGAAAACGCGAACAGGCCGTGATCTTTCTCGCGCTCCACGCCCAACTCTCGCATCGCCATGCGGCCCATGCGGTAGCCGATGGGCATGAATGGGCAACGATGCCCGTGAAACTCAAATGCCCACTCTGGAATAACGTCGATCATCTGTCTTCTCCTTCGTGTAGACCGTTTTCTGGTCTGGCTCGCCTGCTCAGTGGCCGGTCTTCTCTGTTCATGCCCCTATAGACGCGCCTTCCTCTCCCCGAACGCAAGATTGATCGCTGAGACGAGACGGACGGCTGTGATCAGGACCGCCGATATCGTGCACCACATGCCGCCGCGCCCGCGTGGGAGAGCCCGGATCCGTCTGCCTTGTTCATGGCGCCTTAAAGACTGGTCAGATATTTAACGAGATATTGGGTATAGTAGATTCCGGCCAAGACGAACACGGACGCTATTCCGTATCTGATCCACTTCTCCACTTTCTGTACCGCCTGGAATGCCTTGCCCATGGCCTGCATGCTGAAAGCGATAAGGACTGCGAATACTAATACCGGCAAGGCAGTGCCGACGGCGAAAAGCGGCGGCAGAACCAAACCTCCCCGGGAATCGAGCACCAGCGGAATCAATATGCCGAAAAACAGCGCGCCGCTGTACGGGCAGAAAGCGAAGGCAAACAACATACCCAATCCGACCGATCCCAGATGGCCCTTGTCCGCCAGCCAGAATCTCATTCTCTCGATCATCTGGCTGTTGTTTCCTAGATTGATCGTTACAGCCCCGAACATAACAAGGCCGATCAGGATTAGCGCGGGACCCAAGACTTTGTCGCCCCAGCCTTGGAAAATCCGGGAGACCTCGAAAGACGAAAACCAGAAATAGATCACGATCGCGAGCAGAGTGTAGCTAATGCCTCTGCCCAACGTGTAAGAAAGACCGCACAGGATCGTGTGCTGGGGAGTCTTGATATCTTTGGAAATATAGGCGACCGCCGTGATGTTGGTCGCCAACGGGCATGGGCTTATGGAGGTCAGGACTCCCAAGAGAAAGGCCGACAGGACCGGGATGTTGTAGTTGTCTATTAACGTGTTGATGAAGTCGACCATATTCCTACCGTTCGCCGAGTTGCTTCTTGAGCTCGGCCTCGAAGTAATCCATGTATTGCTGTTCATTGCTGACGAGTCGCCAGACGGTCGCGTCCTCGTGGATGTTGTCATTCCCGGCAGTGATGGCGTTAACGAAGAGGGAGGAACTGCGAGCCTGGTATTTCATCACGATATCCTCGTTTATCGGCAATTCGCCGTTTATATCGAGAAAAACGATCGTGCCGTTCTTGTATTCCTCCGGGAATCTCTCCTTGATGGTCTTGAGGGCGTATTCGCCGACAGTGACACAGGACCAGCACTGTTGGGTGGCGTGGAAGTGGACGACTTCGATCTTCTCGGCCGGTTGGCCGCTCGATGTACTAGCCGTCGAATCCGACGACTTGGGCGATCCTGCGTAACTAACGATCACCAGAAGTGCGAGAATACCGATACCGACTGCTATTCCGATAATTGTTTTCTTGTTCATATTCAAAAACCACCTCAGCGTTAAGTAGATCGAAGATCATCCGACCCCTGATTGCGTCCCTTACGGTCCGTCGATCTCATAGCGGGGGCCTGGCTTTCTCCCGTCGCCGCCATCTGCTGCCTAGCCTTTCACCGCGCCCGCGATGATCCCCTCGACCTCGGCGGCGCTAGGGACCCGCCCCGCAAGCACAACTTTGCCGTCGATCGCAAGACCCGGCGTCGCAATCAGTCCACGCGCGATGATCTCCCTGATGTCCGTGACGTGTTCTACCTGCGCTTGCAGGCCGAGCCTCGAAACCGCGTCCTTAGCCAACGCCTCCAGCCTCTTGCAGTTTGCGCAACCGGAACCGAGAACCTCTATCTTGACCATGAAGCCCTCCTAGAAAACCAAGTTAAACAGGAGCCCGACAGCCAAGATCCCCATGGCTACTGCTCACTTCCCCTGCGGATATAGTCCTTCGACGTCCTTTTCACCCCGAAGGCGAGATTAACCGCCGAGGCGATCAGGATGGCAGTAACGATGATCGCCGATATCGTGCACCACATGCACACCGCCTCGATGCGGTAGAGTTCTAACCAGGCCAGGTAGCCGGAATAGAGAGTCCCCGCGAGGCTCATGCCGAACAGAGCAAGGGACGCCTGTTCTCTCAACCTGGATGTACGGGAGATTCCGACGACAGCGGTAGTTAGTACAGCTAGATAGAGGAGGCCGCCCCAAACGGCGACGGGAACTCCCAGCACGACCGAATACTCGCTGGCTTGGACAGTATCGCAGCCGTGGCCGAACTCACAGAACAGCGACTCCTCGCCAATGTTTCCGTAGGCTAGGTAAGACGAGACCACCATGCCGCCAACGGCGAGCAGCGCGATCACGGCCAGCAGGATGGGCCTCAGCAGATGGTGTCGCTCTGTTGACTTGTTCGAGACAGCCGCTGTGTTCTTCATTGAGCTTTTGCCAGCGGCTGGCAGTAGCGGCTCTTTTCCGCTGGCCTCAACCCGTCGAGCTCCCCGGGTTGCGTTACGAACTTGACTGCCACCGGGCTCGATTCCAGACCGAGGACCTTCTGAAGGACGGCCGCCTGATTCATATTTGTTTGGTTTGCCATTTGTACCTGTGCCTGCTTTGTCAGGCAGTCCTCCTCTCGGGCTTCGCGGGAGCACACCCTCGGCCCACGTTCTCCCGGCTCGCTGGGCCCAGAGCGGCGACGGCCGCCTGCTGGACGGCAGGGATGATTCGCAGCCAGGCGCTGGCAGCGACGCGATAGGCCTCCTCTCCCTTCTCGGTAAGGCGGTGCACGTTGCGCCGGTGGGCGCCCTGGGCCTCCACCACGCGCTCAACGTATCCGCCCTCCAGCAGGTCGTGGAGAGCAGGATAGACCATAGCATCGCTGGGCTTGCAGCAGCCACAGCAGGCCTCGTTGATCGCCTTCGCCAGCCCGTAGCCGTGCATGGCCCTCTGGTGCAGGGCTGCCAGCAGAAAGAAGCGAGCGACGCTGCGGCTGATGAGCATCTCCCAGTATTCCTCGCGTCCGAAATCCATCGCCTTCTCCCTTAGCGTCGCACCCGCGGCATGGTCAGTCACTCGCTGCGGGGCGGCGCACTTTGTTCAGCGCCGAGCCGTCTGCCGCGAAGAAGAACTTGCGCGCCCACAAAGCGACGTACACGAGCGCGATCAGCACCGGCACTTCGATCAGCGGCCCGACAACCGCGGCCAGCGCCTGCCCCGATTCGATCCCGAATACGCCGATGGCCACCGCTATAGCCAGCTCGAAGTTATTACTCGCCGCCGTGAAGGACAGCGTCGCCGTCTCGGGGTAGCGGAAGCGCAGCCGCCAGGACATGAGGAACGAGACAGTGAACATGATGACAAAGTACAGGAGCAGCGGTATCGCGATCCGCAGGACGTCCAGCGGCACGTCGACGATGTACTCCCCTTTGAGGGCGAACATCACGACGATCGTGAACAGCAGGCCGATGATCGCTGTCGGGCCCAGCTTCGGCATCAGCACGCCCTCGTACCACTCGCGGCCCTTACTTCTTATGCCCAAATAGCGCGTGACGATGCCCGCCACCAGCGGGATGCCCAGGAAGATGAGGACACTCCTTGCCACCTCCCAGAAGCTGATGTGCACCTCGGAGCCGCCGCCGAACCAGGAACTGGCAACCGTGACGAAGAAGTAGGCGTACAGCGAGTAGAAGATCACCTGGAAGACGGAGTTGAGGGCCACCAGCACGGCCGCGTACTCGTTGTCGCCCTCCGCCAGCATGTTCCAGATGAGCACCATGGCGATGCAACGCGCCAGCCCGACGAGGATAAGCCCTGTCCGGTATTCGGGCTGGTCGGGCAGGAGGAGCCAGGCCAGCGCGAACATGATCACCGGCCCCACGATCCAGTTCTGGACCAGCGATACGCTGAAGATCTTCCAGGCCGTCGCCACCTTGCCCAGCTCCTCGTAGCGCACCTTCGCCAGGACGGGGTACATCATCCACAATAGGCCGATGGCGATGGGGATGGAGGTAGTGCCGATGCTGGCCGAGTTAATGCCGTCGGCGACGTCGGGGAAGAGCTTGCCGAGGGCGACGCCGAAGACCATGGTGAGGATGATCCAGAGAGCAATGAACCTGTCGAGAATGGACAGCCTTCCGGCCACTGCGGGACGCGGTTCGGCGATTTCAGCGCTGGTCATTCGACTTCTCTTTCGTTGTGGTAGCGATTAGTTCCTGTATGCGATCGTGGATGCCGTCGCGGACCTGCCGAAAGACGGTAAGCCGCTCCTTATGTGTCCCTTCGGCCGCCGACGGGTCGGGGAAGCTCCAGTGCAAGCGATTCGCGGCGTTCGGGAAGAATGGGCAAGCTTCCTTGGCGTCGTCGCAGACCGTGATCACATAGTCAAACCGCTCCTGCACGAAGTCGTCGACGCTCTTCGCCCGCTGCCCGCTGATGTCGACGCCTATCTCCGCCATCGCTTCGACGGCGAGAGGGTGCAGTTTGCCCAGCTCCGTGCCCGCGCTGTAGACGTCGAAAGCGCCGCCGCCGAGATGGCGCAGGAAGCCCTCCGCCATCTGGCTGCGGGACGCATTGTGGGTGCAGACGAAGAGCACCTTCGTCTTCTTTGCCGCTTCCTTTTCTTTATCCGCCGGGCTCATTTCTTGTGTCCTACCTCTACTCCTGAACGGAGAGGCGACTCCGTCCTTCAGCCAGTTCTTGTCGAGCCGTTGACATCACCCCCCGCGCCTCCATGAGCTCTCGCAAGCTGTTGAGGGCGGGGAATGAGACCGCCCGCTGCGGGCAGACGTTGGCGCAGGTCACGCAACCGACCATGCAGTGCAGCGGCTCCAACACCACCGCCTTCTCTCGTTCGTAATCGAACCGGAAGACGCCCCTGCCGCAGCCGGTGACGCAGACCCCGCAGCCGTCGCAACGCCCGTCGTCGACGATGGGGTGCCAGTCTATCTCGTCTCGCGGCACGCCGTGCCAGGGTTGAGTGAATTTCGGGTCAGGCATCGCGGCCCTCCTCAGCTTCCGAAATCAGTCATCACGAACCCGCTTCCTCAGCCGCGAGCACGTTCGCGAAAAGCGTGATCACCTCGTGCGTGGCCGGGACGCGACCGGCGGAAACCAGCTTCTCGTTGACCACGAGGCCGGGCGTCATCATGAGGTTGTATTTCGCGAACTCCGCCCGATCGGTCACGTACTCCAGCGTTGCCTCGGCACCCAGGGCCTCAAGCGCCTCCTGGGCCGTGGCCTTCAGATGAGCGCAGTTCTCGCACCCCGGTCCAAGTACCTTCACTCTCAGCATTTCTTCGCCCCTTCTACAATCGGGCTGGGAATCCCGGCCCGCTACTTGTGTTGCCTTCAAGGCACCATGACGATGTCCGGTTCGATGACGAGCTCGCTGTTGATCGAGCTCGCCAGCAAGCTGTACTTTCGGGCCGACTCGACCGCCCGTTCGAGACGCCGGCGCTCGGCCTCGCCGCCCTGGGCGACGATCCGCGGTCGCAGCACGACGCGCTCGAACGTCTCCGTCCTGTCGAGGGTCACCAGCTTTGTGCCCTCTCCAGCGCAGTCGTAGCTCTGGAGAGGGATGTGGAAGCGCTCGCAAGCCCAGAGGAACATGAGCATGATGCACATGTTGACACCGGCGACAAAGGCGTCCTCGGGAGTGAGCACGTTCTCCTCGCCATGGGCGTCGGGCGGCGCCGAAAAGGGGAGCACGGGGCCGTTGCCGCAGCGAAGCTCGCCGCGGTGACCGCCGGTCCAACTGACATCGGCGTGATAAGTTGCTCTGGTTACCGCCGGCATTGCTATCTCCTTTCCCCCCTCGCGCCGCGCTCGACGCAGAAATCGCGATAGGCGAGGAGCAGGGCCTGCCGGAGCGCGTTCTCCTTCTCCGCCGGAATAGCGTTATAGATGCGGGTGTGCTCCAGGAGGGCATCGGCAGTGACTTCTTCCTCAGGAGACAGACCCTGTCCGGAGATCAGGTCGAAGATCGCCGGCAGCGCGACGACCTCGAAGGTCTCACCATCTACGCCGATCCGTTGCACCGGTATGTCGCTGCCGCAGGAGCAGGTGACTTCCTCCGGTTCTTCGTTGCCTGCGCTCTCCGGCTGCGCGGCGCGAACGGTGGCAGGCTGATTCGCAAGCAGCCGGTCGACCTCCTGCGCGATAGCTTGGGCGGTCGCCTGCACGAGATCCGCGCGCGCCTCATCGGGACCGCGGACGCGGCGGGCGGGCGGCAACCCCAGTTGCGCCTGCAGCTCGTCGACGACGATGCTTGCCGCCGGCTCCGCGCTGTAGAGGGCGGTTGCCCTGGCGGCGCAGCGCTTGTCGCAGCCGTCGACGGCTATCGTCGGGAAGAAGCGAGCGAAAGCGCGCTCGCGCTCTTCTCCGGCCAGGAACAACGGCAGGCAGAGGGTGACCGTTCGCTGCGGACGCAGCCGCTCGAGAACGAGCAGCGCCGCCTCGCGCGTCGCCGTTCCGCAGGGCAGGTCCTCGCCGCTGCAGGCGATGATGCCCACTTTCTTCTCTGGTAGGTCAGGCATCTGATCCTTCCTTCCCCTGAAGCTCGTCTACCTTCTGCGCGATTTCGTCGGCAAGAATGCGGGCCATGGCCTCACCGGCCTCGCCGATGTCGGAGACCTGTCGCACTCTCAGCTCTTTGTGCTGCCGGAAGACGTCGAAGACGCGGAAGGAGGCGGCAGGCTCGGCGCCGGCTTGTTCGACGTTGATGCGGGCGCAGGCCTTGGGGCAGCCATCGATGGTGATGGTCGGGCGCTCGCGCACGCGACGCTTCGCCTCTTCGTCGCCGAGGGTCAGCAGTGAGAGGCAGAGGGTCGACGCGCAACCGGCGCGCAACTCCTCAGTGACGACGTATGCCGCCTCCCGGCCCACGCTGCCGAACGCCTTACCTATGCCGCTGCACGGCAGGATGATGATTTCGGACTCCCGATTATTGCTCATTGCTTACCCAACTCCTTCAGCGCTTTTCCGCGCACTGCTTCGAGATATTGTTCATCGCTTAACAGGGAAGCGCGCTCGGCCTCCCAGGCGCTCGGCACCACGACCGCGAGCCACCCCTCGCCGTAGGGGTCTTCGTTGACCAGCTCGGGCTTCGCTTCCAGGCGCTCGTTGACCTCGACGACGGTTCCGCTGAGCGGAGAGGCCACTTCCATCTGTACCTTCATTGTCTCGACGCTGGCCAGCTCATTGCCGGCCTTCATTTCAGTGCCTGAAGGACGCACCTCCACAAACGCCATGTCGCCGCTGGACTGCTGAAGGTAGTCGGTCAGCCCCAGGCGCGTCCTGTCTCCCTCGAGCTGAGCCCACACTCCTTCCGCTGAGTACCAGCAGTTTCGCTTCACGCGGAAGGTGAACTTGTCGACGGTAGTCTCCAGGAATTCGCTGTCCATCTTGGCTCTCCTTCGCTGTTCAGGCCGAGAGATCCCGCTCCTGCGGGCCGCTTGAGGCGATATATCGAGGCAAACTGATATTGTGGCTCGTCATCGTTATGGCCTCAGCCGGCAGACCTGCTCGGCTCTTCGCCGGTCGCCCGCTGATGGCCGCACCTCCAGAAGCGCGGACAGGCGCTCGCGAAGAGCGGCCGCGACCTCAGGGTTGGCGCGATAGAATATCCAGCGGGCATCCTCGTCATCGCGCCGGCTCTCGACGAGTCCAACGCGTCGAAGTACGGCGAGATGATTTGAGACGAGCGACTGCGATAGCCCCAGCAGGTCCTCAATCTCACAGACACAGAGTTCAGTCTTCGCCAGCAGAGAGAAAATACGCAGCCGGTTGTCTTCGCCAAGGAGGCGGAGATACTCGGCCAGCCCTATTCCCTGAACATCCTCAGCCGCGCTGCTTTCTGTTGCTGCTTTGGTCCGCATGATATATAGCCCTCCGTTAATATATTTTATGGCCCCTCAGCCAGCGAGTCAACTGGTCCAGGGGTGAAAGAGAACAGTCTCCCGAAATGTTGGGAGCCCGGTGGAGGCGCTCCGATAGATTAGGCATCTCACCCATGGCGTACATCAGCGCGATGTCCCCGGCCACCTCAACATCGATCACGACGGCCTCAGGGCCGAGCTGCGCGAGGCTTTCCCGAGCGCCCCCGCCCATGCACTTGACACATGGTCGCCAAAATGGGCACAATAAGTATATTAGTGAATACTTATAACGCTGCCGAAGACATGACCGAACAGGGGGCGGATGAGCAGGCGGCGGTATTCGCCGCCCTTGCTGACCTAACCCGACTCAAACTGATGAGGCTCCTCTGTCATCAGCGTGAGCCCGATGCCCTCTGCGTTAATGCCCTGGCCGGTCTGCTGGGAGTGACCCAGTCCGCTGTTTCCCAGCACCTGCGGGTGCTGAAAGCCATCGGGTTGGTCAAGGGGGAGAGACGGGGCATCCGTATTCACTACTTCGTCAACCAGGCCGTGCTGGAGCGCTGCCGTGAGCTCGTCTCCGCGGCGTTGAGCATGGATGAGCCAACTGAGGAGAGAGGCATGAGCTGTGCCAGATAGAGGGCAAACCGATGGACCGGCAGTCGAGGTACGTAACCTGACCAAGCGGTACGGGCAACTAGTTGCCGTCGATGGTATCAGCTTCGAGGTGAGGAGAGGCGAGCTCTTCGGCTTCCTCGGCCCCAACGGCGCCGGCAAGACGACCACGGCGCGAGTACTCACCGGGGTCATCAAGGCTGATGCCGGCGCCGCTCTGGTTATGGGCGCCAAAGCCGGCAGCCTGAAGGCCAAGCAGACGGCCGGCGTCGTTCCGGAAATGGCAAATGCCTACACCGACCTTTCCGGCTGGGACAACCTGATGCTTATGGCTGAGCTTTATGGTGTGCCTCCCGCCAGAGCCAGGGAGAGGGGCGGAGGCCTGCTAGAGGCTCTGGGCCTTCTGGAACGGAAGGATAGCCTGGTCAAGACGTACTCCAAGGGAATGAAGCAGCGTCTCATCCTGTGCATGGCTCTTGTGAGCGACCCCGAGGTGCTCTTCCTGGATGAGCCGACCTCCGGCCTCGATGTACAGAGCGCCCGCATGATCAAGGACCTGCTCCGCAGCCTGAATGCGGGAGGAAAGACCATCTTCCTTACCACCCATGACATGGATGAGGCAAACCAGCTCTGCGACCGGGTGGCTATCATCAACGAGGGGAAGATAGTGGCCATAGATGCGCCGGAGAGGCTGCGGATGGCTACCAGCGGTCGGCAATCAGTTGAGGTCAGCTTCAACGACAGCGTGAGCCCTGAGAGTCTGGCCAGCCTTGCCGGCGTGAACACGGTGCAAAAGGTCGGTGACAAGTACCGGCTCTACACGGATAATCCCGGCGACCTGGTGGTGGCTGTGGTCAACCACTCCTGCGCTGCCCGTCTCAAGGTAGTGTCGCTCAACATACTGGCCCCCTCCCTGGAAGACGCCTTTGTGACGCTGACGAAAAAGGCGGCCACGCATGCCTGAGACAGCCCTGATATGGCAACAGATGCGCCGCTCCCTGGCGATAGCGCGAAAGGACATCCGCATCTATTACTCCAAGGGGCCGGTAGTGATCTTCGGGATTCTCTTTCCCGTTTTTCTGTTCCTCTCCTTCACCATCGGCAGGCATCTGTCGGTTAATTTCATGATCCCCGGAC
>Ga0315273_10003800_pt1 | contig 18273 bp, 13 predicted proteins | sample YL17G02_0_MG_FD_205753 | JGI IMG/M metagenome (GOLD analysis project Ga0315273, IMG submission 205753) | Sediment microbial communities from Yellowstone Lake, YNP, Wyoming, USA - YL17G02_0 | ecosystem: Environmental > Aquatic > Freshwater > Lake > Sediment | place: USA: Wyoming | collected...
CGACACCGCCGTTGCGCAGCAGTGACACCTGCACGAGCAGCGGCGACTCCGAGTGCGAGAGCTTCGCCGTCGTGTAGGAATAGAGGATGGCGTCGTATCGCGACACGCAGAAGCCCGTCGTCATGCTCGTCGTCATGATGCTGACGTAGACGTAGGTGTCCTCGTCTGCGTTGCGCGCGACCTTCAGCCCCGCGTCGGTGAGACTCTTCGAGACAACCGATTCAATTGCGTCTTGCTTCAGCCCGCAGGTGGCGGCCGCCGAGTCCAGGCCTTCGACGACGACACCCAGTCTGGTGATGCCCTTGAGTTCGGCATCCGGCTTCATAGCGCCGATTGGCGCCTGGGCTGTGCCTGCCACGGCAGGCACGTCCTGCTTGCCGGGGTCAACGGCCGTGGGCGGGAGCGTCGGCCGGCTCGGATCGTAGGCTTTCGACGTGCCCCTCAGATCCGAACGCGGACTCTGCTGCGCGCCAGCAGGCGTGGTTCCAGCCGGGATGGTTCCCGCCGGGATCATGCCCGCCGGCGTCGGGGGCTCATCGGCCCGGGTCGGTTCGTACACGCGCGTGATGATGTCGCGGCTGCCACGCTCGACAAACTGCACCTGCACGATCAACTGCGGCGGATCGAGCTTGCGCGAATAGGTGTACCGGACCTCGCGGTCTTTTTCGACCTTGTATCTGATCACCAGAAACGGGCCTTCCCACCTCGCGTTGGTCGCAACAGGCGCGGCGTCGAGCGGCTGGAACTCGTCCTTGCCCTCAGGATGGAAGCGGCGCGATCGGCCCTGATCGTCGGTGATGCTGATCGCGGTCTCCGATTGCACGATCGTCAGATGCGGGGAGGGCGTTCGCACTTCGTCAACCAGTTGCCTGCCGTTCCGGGCTTCGGTCTCGCTCGTGTTGCGCGGCACGAACAGAGTCGCCTCGGTGATGTCGCGTTCGCTCGACCCGGTTCCGGGCGGGATCATGATGCCGAAGCCGACCTCGCGCGGAAACTGGCTGAGCGCTCGGTTGAGCGTCCACCGGCCTGCGAGGCTTGGATTCTCGGCCGCCGCCACCGATTCCCAACCGGTCGTTGCCGCCATGCCGGCTGCCACCATCAGAACCCCGATCGTCATCCACCGGCTCATGCACACGTCCCTTCGATTGTCGCCGCAACCACCCTTCTGATTATGACGCGCACCGCAGCCAGATAGCCTCCTGCTTTGCGCCCGGCATGCTGACCGCGTTCCAGGCGCGGCGGGCGATTCTTCATTCGCCATCCGCTCCGCTCACCGGCCACCACGCCACGCGAGCGTCATCCTCTACACCCCGCCGGACTTTCTGTAGACCAGTTTCTGCACGACGGGGTCGGAGCCAGCCAGCCCGGGTCCCGCTGTTTCAATCACCATGGTGTCGCCGTCCAGATAGATCGTCTGGGTTCGCTGCTGCGGTCCGAGGCCGCCCGGCGACCCCGTGATCGTCGTGATGAGCCGGCCGCTGTCCCAACGGCTTCGATACACGAACTCGACCTCGGCTGGCGCGGCGCCGCCGGCGCGCGCGGCAACGGTGACGGCGTTCCGGCTCTCGCTCGCGTCGAGACGGTACACCGTAACGGTGACGGCGTTCCGGCTCTCGCTCCCGTCAAGGCGGTACAGAGTGACCAGCGGGCCGCGCGGGGTTTCGTGTGTGACCGTCAGCGTCTCAGGCGTTTGCGTGATTGTCACCCGGCTGGCCGGTCCCATCGGAGCGGTGGGACGAGTGGTCGAACCTGTCGTCGCGCCCGGAGGCATGCGCACGCCGGGTGCCCCGACTGGAGGCGTGAACGCGCCGGGCGCCGGTTTGACCCCATCAAGGGAGAAGTTGACGGTCACTATCATGATGACCGGTACGGGAGTGCCTTTCAGGGTTGTCGGCGTGAACTTCCACTGCGTCACCGCGTCGAGCGCCGCCTGATCGAGCGCCGGGATGGAACCGACGACCTCGGCATTCGCGACGCTGCCATCGGTGTCGATGGTGGCTTGGATCATCACGGCGCCCGTGATCCTGTCGCGTTGGGCGTCAACGGGGTAGACCGGGCGCACGTTCTTGATCTTGGTTGGCGGACGAATGTCGCCGCCGACGCTCACCGGTGCAACGGGGAGCACGCTTCTCGAGGGATCGAGAACCCAGATGCCCGAGAAGTCGGGCGTTTGAGCGTGCGTGATCGCGGGAGCGCAGAGCGCCGCCGAGAGCGTCAGTACGAGGCGTATTCGAGTCATGCGAGCCATTATTCACCATCTGCGACGCAAAGCAGTACGGATCGCGATCGCGGAGCGGGTCGAGGCCCGCGCTGTGGGTGGAGGCCAGGCATCCGCCGCACACGCGCCGAAGATGGCACCCGTGGCACGCGGCCGTCCCCCGGCGGTAGTCGCGCGCGGCCTGCGAGTCGTAGATGCCTCCGAGCGACGCCTGTCGGATGTTCCCTACGGGCGACGGGAACTTGCGGCAGGCGTGCACCTCGCCATCGGGCAGCACCGCGAGAAAGTTGAACGCCGCTCCACACCCGTAGCCGGTGCATCCGCGAAACGTCCGTCTACCGCACCACCGGGACCAGCGCCCGAGCCTCGGCGAGCAGGCGCTGGAGTTCTGAATCGACGTAGGGCTTGCGTTTCTTGCTGATGGCGTCCTTCGCGTTGGCTGCCAGTCGCTCGTCGATGGCCGTCAGGGCCAGCCGCGCAGCGTCGGGTTTCCCGGTCCGAGCGGCCGTCATCGCCACCATGACCCCGTCAAGCGAACTCGGCTCCTTGCGCATGGAAGTGGCGCGGGCAATCGTCGCCGCGGCCTCCTGATACCGGCCAACCCGGTACTGTGCGTAGGCGAGGGTATTCACGTACTCAGCATCGTCCGGGGCGGCCGAAACCGCGGTCTCGGCAATCTCGAGCGCGTGGGCGTACTCGGCGGCCGACTTGGCGGTCTCGCGCGCGACATTCCAACTCCGGCCGTTGAGCCGGCTTGCGGCGCGACTCAAGAACGTCGCGGGCACCGGCGTCTTGGTGCGCGCGAACCGAACCGCAGCGATCAGCGCGCGATCGAGCACGTCCTCAGGGATGAGCTCGTCTCCGTTGCTGTCCGCCAACAGACTGAGGTAGGCAAGGCTTCGCTCGTCTTTCTGGTCCACCAGGCGCAGGACCAGGTCGCCGAACTGCTTGCCCAGAGCCGTCTCGAACTCGACAACGGCGGGCGCCACCGCTGGGCGCCCCCCCATGAACGAGATGTGAGTGACGGCCGACATCACGAGGTACTCTGCCAGACGGCCAGACAGCGCAGCGGGATCGTTGGCGAGTGCTTCGCGTTCCGCCGCGATCGACGCCTTGGCGGCCGGGACGAAGCGGGGAAGGTCCTTCTTTTCGTCCGCCATGTCCTGCAGCCACGCGACAACCACGCCCGCCGCCAGGCTGTTGCGCCGGGCTTCCCGTTCGGCCTTCAGGTAGAAGACCGTCGTCGCAGCGATCAGGCCCAGGACCACCAGCACAATCACCGCGCGTGTCATCCAACTCATCGCCTTGTCCGCCATTGGATTCCTCCTCCTGTCGGGGTGTCATCGCCGCGGGGCCTGCGTCCCGCAGGTCCGGCGGTCAGGGTGCCATCGACGCAATCAGCCAAGAGCTGCCCTCATGCTGCGTACTGCAGGAAACCGTCAGGAATGTTCCAACGAACTCGACGCGCGCGGCCGGCTGACGACTTCGAGCAGAAACTTGAGTTCCCGGTCCACGTCGGCCGGGTCGTCGACGGTCTCCGCCAGCGTCTCGCGCAACGACTGTCCGAATTGCCGCCGCATCCGGTGGACAACGACGCGTACCGAGTTCTCAGCCATTCCGAGCGCATCGGCCGACGCTTGGTACGACACCGCTCCGTCTCCCGTCAGGAACGGTTTGAGTTGCTCGAACATCTGCTGGCGGCCGCCCGCGCGGTTATGTTCCGCAAGGCGCGCCATCGCGGCGTCGAGCGTGGCGATCGCCCAGCGGCGCTCGAACGCGGTCTCGGGGGTCTCATTCGACGCGGGTTCCGCATAGGCCGCGCGGCCGTCGCCGGCCTGAGGGCCAATGGGCACATGCGCATGACCGCCACCGCGCTTGGCCGCGCGATCGTGGTCGCCCTGGTTGGCGAGGAAGTACCGGACCGCGGTCAGCAGAAACGAACGAAAGCGTCCGCGGTCGGGCCGAGCGGTCTTGAAGCTGTCCTTCTCCAGCACGCGGGCAAAGAAGGCCTGCGTGAGGTCATTGGCGTCTTCAGGCGAGCGTCTAGTCTGGCGGATGAAGTGATGGACCGGAGACCAGTAGGTTTCGCAGAGTGCCGCGAGCGCCGCACGCGCGTCGGGCGCCGAATTGCCCGCGGCGAGCACCAGGCTCCAGCGGGTAGTCGCGAAGCGACGGCGCGGGGCGTCGGCCACTGAATCCGGGCCGAATTCTGCCTCACACCGAGCCGGATGACAAGCGGTATTCCATCGCGAAGGCCACGCGGCTCGGGGGGTGTAACCACCCGCCCGCGCAATCACTTCGCAGCCGGCACGGGCACCCCATTCCAGATGCTGCGGGCGATTCTCCACCCGCTGTCCGCGCCTTTCACGAGCCACCACACCACGTGGGCGTTGGCTGTCAATCGCTTTCGCCCTCACTGCGGCGTCGTGCCGGGACCGCGCGCTGGAGGCCGGATCTTCCCTTCGACTTCGCTCAGGGCAGGCAGATCCGGGGGACATGCTGGTGTACGGCCGGGCGGGATCGTAGCACCGCTGTGGCTCCCAGTCTGTGTCACAGGGGTGTTGGCGTGGGAGGCGTGTTCGAGCGCGAGGTTCCCTGGTCGTGTGTGGCGGGTGCGACGACGGACGGTCGTCTCCAGGCGAGTATTGGCAATTGATATTGCCAATTGGCATTATAACATGCCACAATAGGTGTCGTCCAGGAGAGGCACCATGAGAACATCTTCGATGACGATCGACGGATTCGGCCGGCTTGTGATTCCAAAGGCCGCGCGGGACCGCCACGGCCTGCTTCCCGGCACCGTCGTTGAGCTGGAGGATTCGCCGCCGGGGATTCTGCTCCGGCCCGCGGTCACGGAAGTGGCGGTTCGGTGGAAAGATGGCATCCTCGTGCTGACCGCGCCAGCGGCGTCGAACCTCGACGACCTTGTGCGCACCGACCGGACGGCGCGATCGAAGCATCTGAGCCCGAAGGCCCGGCGATGAAGGTGCTGTTCGACACGTCGGTTCTGGTCGCCGCGATCGTCGAATCCCACACACGGCACGAGGCCGCCAGGCTCTGGCTCGAACAGGCGCAGGCCGGTCTGGTCGGCTACGTTGTGTCCGCCCACACCCTTGCCGAGTTGTTCTCGGTCCTCTCGACGTTGCCCACGAGCCCGCGCCCAACGCCTGCGCTCGCACGTCGGCTCGTTTACGAGAACGTCGAACGAGGCGCGCGCGTTGTGCCCCTGAGCCGGCGAGACTACTCGGCCGTGCTCCGCGACATGGCCGACCTCGGACTGTCGGGCGGCGTCGTCTACGATGCCCTCGTCGCCCGAGCCGCGCAGAAGGCAAAAGTTGACCGCTTGCTGACGCTTAACCCCGGCGACTTCCGGCGTGTGTGGCCGGCTGGCGAGCGCATCATCGCCTCGCCGTAGGCGCACCAACGCGTCGTCACGCCCGGCAGCGCGGTCGGAAGGAGTCGTATCACCGGGCCGTCCTCCCTGCAGCCACCGAAACATCGCCTGAGACGAGCACCACCCGGCGGTCCTCCGGCGCGAAGGCCACCACCGGGTGCGTGCGCGGGCGAGGCCGAGTCGTTCGCCGCGAGTACCAGGCTCCAGCGCGTGGTCGCGAGACGTCGGCGAGAGGTGCGTGACCAAGGGAATCGGCCGGCGTTCTCCCTTGGCCTGAGGCGGATGACAAGCGGTATTCTCCAGGGACGGGCGGTCGTCCCAATGGCAGATTGATCCGCGGCGCCTATCCAATCAGTCGGAATCCCGCGGTAGCGAAATGATGATCGAAGGCAAACGCGAATCGGATCTTCGCCCTTCGCATGAGGACGAAACTGACCGCGTCGACGGCTGACAGTTTGTGGAGATCGGTTCTGTCGAAGAACACCCAGGCGTTGGCCAGGTCGCGTGGTGTTACGGGCCAGACGCGCAGCCGGGGAATCGTGGCTAGACTCTGGCGCCACGCGGTGGCGACCTCGCGCGTCGTCTGACGGTCGAGGAACGTGAACGTCTCGAGCACGACGGATACCGAGGTGTGAAGCCGGGCCCCCGCCTGAGCCAGTTCCAGCCACGCCTCCCGGGCCCGCTCGTGGTACGGGTCTTTCGTGAGCGCCAGCGCGATCCAGGCGCCGGTATCGACGAAGATCGCCTGCGCATCGCGGATCACGGCTCGTCGTAGATCGCGTCGTGTTGGGAGGAGGTCCGACCGGGCGTGCCGTCCCACAGGGCCACTGGTCCCGTGACACGGGGCCTGAACCAGATCCGCCTGATGGCGTCCCGCACGAGCGCGGCCACCGGCCGGCGTGTCCGCTTCGCCTCGCGATGAAGCGCCTCCAGTTCCTCTTGCCGCAGGTACACTTGAGTCTTCACCATGTATGTCATTATTTCATGAGCACTGACACATATCAATCCCAGACCGGCGGCCGGCACCCTCTTGTCCTGTCACACCCGGCGGACGGGCTATCGCCCGAGCAACAGTTCGATCTGCCGCGCTGCGGTCGGTGTAAACCGCAGAAGACACCGAAAGGCCTGCCGGTGGGCGTCGGGATTCGCCGTGACTTCGAGGTACAGCACCGCTATCAGATCCCGCCACCGCAGCAACTCACGCCGCCGATTCGGCATCGAGGTCGCGGCGACCGTGAGATCGACCAATTGGAGCACTCGCTCGTGGGACCGCCTGGCGTCATCCAAGGCTCCGTTCTGCAGCAGTCCGAGGCCTCGGTTCATCTCGTTTCCGATCATGAGGATCTGCTGATCGAACGAGAAACCCGCCCACCGCTCCGGAGACAAACCGCCGTGCTGAACGACACCGGCAGGAGTCACCACGGTTCTCCCGACCCGATGAGATCGTGGATGATACTGCGAACCGTCTCGCGCAGGTTCGGTTCCTGAATCTCCATGCTCCGGTTGCCCTGAGCCGGGCGGATGTTGATGAGAGCCGTGTACTCGATGCAATGGGCCGCGCCGAATCCAGGATAGTAGTTCGCACCCCACACATCCAACTGGCGGCTGCCGTCCGCGAGGAAGAGGGCTTCTGCATTGGCGTGCAATTCACCGCTATCCGGCGGCGCTGAACGTCCACCACGACCTTCACCATGTCGCCGAACCACCGTTCGACGAGCGCACGAAGAACAGTGGGATCCGCCCGGACGTCGGTGATCAGAATCTCCGGCGGCATGCTGACTGTGTCCATGACGCGGAGCTTACAGTACCGGGCCGACGCGGCACCAGCGAAGGCGAACCGTCGTGTCGCAACTCCTGCTGTGACGCGCGGACGCCCGGCATGCCGTCACGCATCATGAAATGCCCGAGTGCACCTCCAACTACCCATGTGTCCTGTGGTCCCTGCAGGCTCTCGTCATTGTCCCGAGGCCGTATCGATCGTGGGCCTCGACCTTTCTATCTCAGAGGGCTCCGAACCCCGTCCTTGCCGAGGACGCCGCGCACGGCCAGTTCTGCCTCGGCCGCGAGCGCGTGCAGGATCTCGTCACCGGTGATTCCCCTCTTGGCCACCGCGGTCCGCAGCCGCTGGAGCCCCGCGCGCGCGGCCGCAACGTTGCCGAGCCGCTGCTGCGCGATCACCAGAAGGGCCAGCGATTCCGCCGTCGTGCTCTTGGCAAGGGACGCAACGCATTCCTGGTCGCGTCCCACGCGGCAGCGCGCGTACGACAACGTGAGGCCAAAGTCACGGTCAAACGGCAGCAGTGCCGTGCTCCGCTCCGCGTACGCCAGCGCACGCTGGTACTCCTGCATGCTGGCGCCGACCGTCTTTGCGAGTCGCATGCTCTCGGTGTCGAGCGCAGCCGGGTCGTCGCCGCGCCGTTCCGCGAGTTCCAGGGCCCGGTCGCGGACCGCCGCATCGATGCCAGGAACCCGGCGAACTTGCGCGATCACTTCGCTCGCCAGGAAGTGCCTCGCGAACAAATCGTCGACGATCCGCACCGCCTCGAGCGGATACGCGGATCGGCTGTCGAGCACAAGCACGTCGCTTCTCGACGCGGTCAGCACGCGGCGACCGTCGGCGCTGAAGGCGGCCAGCCACAGGGATTTCTGACCGGGCTCCACCGCGAGCAACGACTGGAACGAACGCGCATTCCAGATTCGCAACGTGCCCTTTCCGTCGGTCGACACGATGCGTTGTCCCGTTGGATCGACGGCGACCGATGTAATGTTCGTCTGATGGCCAGACAGCGTCGCCAGGCGGCGGCGGCTCGGCACGTCCCAGACGTCGAGGGTGCCATCGTTCCTCCCCAGTACGAGGCGGGCGCCATCGGCACTGAACGAGATCTCCCCCACGTCGGCCGACTGTCCCTCGAGCCGGCCTCGCGATTGCTCGGTGTCGATGTCCCAGAGATCGACCGCGCGGCCGAGGACGACAGCTAGCGACCGACCGTCCGGGCTGAACGCAAGAAGACTCGTTCTTCCCAGTTGCTGGAGAATGTGCACCGAGCGAGCCGAACGCAGGTCCCAAATCCGAATCGAACCGTCAGCCGAGGCTGAGGCAGCTCGGTCACTGTCTGGCGACAAGGCGACGGCGGTGATGGTGTTGCCGTGGCCGGTGAGCGTCATGACACCACCCTCCTCGGTGTTCCACGCGAGGAGCGCGTTGTTCGAGGTTGCCGCAACCAGTCGCCGCCCGTCGAGACTGAGCGCAATATCGCGGATGTCGCCCGCGTTCGCAGGCACGTTCATCGTTGCGGCATCACCGGGAGATGACAGTTTCCAAACGCGGATGCCACCGTCCGGCGCGTTCGTCGCGATACGTTCCAGATTGGCAGTGGGCTTCGACATATAGAACGGTCTGTCCGAGGTTCCCGGGGAAAGCAGTGAGCGAACGCGATCGAGATTCCACACGCGAACCGTCGCATCGGTCGAACCCGACACCAGGTGGCGGCCGTCAGCACTGAAGGCGATCGAGGTGACAGCGCTTGCGTGTCCCAGCAGCGTGACGACGGAACGGTCGCGGGAGACAGCGTCCCACAGGCGAATCGTCCTGTCCTGAGACGCTGACGCGACCATCCTCCCGTCAGGCGAAAACGCCACGGACATCACTTCGTCACGGTGACCCGCACACGTCGCGATCAACTCGCCGGTGGTCCCGTCCCACAACCGGACCGTCTTGTCAGATCCGCCCGACGCGAGGGTCCGGCCATCCTGGCTGAACGCGAGCGCCGTCACCCCGCCGTCATGGCGTGAAAGCACGTGCGTAGCCGCCGGCGAACCGATCTGCCATGTGCGAATGGTCCCATCGTACGAAGCGGACGCCAGCCGGGATCCGTCGCGACTAAACGCCGCGTCGCTGATCCCGTCCCGATGTCCGACAAAAGTGCCGAGCAGTTGCGCCGATCGCACCTCCCAAACACGCAGGATGTTGTCCCAGCTCCAGACGGCCAGTCGCTGCCCGTCCGCGCTAAAGGCCGCACCCGCCGGAGCATGGCCGCGGCCGGCCATTCTGACGATCGGGCGGCCGGTGGCCATGTCGGTCAAGCTGTACGAATCGACTGAGAAGTAACGAACGCCCCTCAGAACGCCAAAGGGATCAACGGGCAGCGACTTGCCGAGATTCGGCGACCGGACATGGGCGAGGGGCGTGCCCGTCGCCACCTCCTTGATCGTGACGATGTCTTGCGCGTCCGGTGAACTCGCTCCCTCTGCCATGAAGGCGAGTTTCCCAGGATTCGGCTGCATGCTCATGCGCCCTTCCAACCGCCAGGCAATGGAGGCGTACCGCGAGCCGTCTGGCGATGTGGCGATGATCCCCTCAGGTACCGGCGCGGCGACAGGGTAGCGGAATGACGGCACGGGCAGATGTGTCATCGCGTCGACCGCTTGCAGCACACCCGTCGTGGACAATGCGAGAATGCGAGTTCCGTCCGGAGTGAACGCGACCGATGTCACCGCGCCCGCCTGGCTGCCGATGGTGGCGGCGCTCGAATCTGCCGTCGCATGCAGGTAGTCCCACTCCCAGCCGCGGAGTTCCACCGGGGTCGCGGCAAGACGCTTCCTGGCCTCGTCCGATTGTTGCGATCGAAGCAGCAGGTCCGCGGCCGTGATGTTGGCGAGGTAGCTCTGTTCGGCTGCGGACTTGCGTTCGCGGTCGGCCTCGCGTAGCGATGCTTCGGAACGGAGATAGAACGCCGTGCTCATCACCAAGCCGACGACGAGTGCCGCGATGACGAGGGCGGAGGCGGCCACGCCGACCTTGTGCCGCCGCACAAACTTCCGCGTGCGATACATCACGCTGGCGGGCCGCGCCACGACCGCCTCGCCATTCAGATACCGCGTGATGTCGGCCGCAAACTCAGACGCGGACGCGTAGCGGCGCGTGCGGTCCTTTTCCATCGCCTTCAACGTGATCGCGTCGAGGTCGCCGCGCAGGGCCTTGCCGAGGGCGCCCGCGCTCGTCTGGTGGTGTCTGGCGACGTCCTCAGTCGTGGCGCCCAGAGCGCCGGCCCGCGTGCTGGGTTTCGGCGGATCCTGCTCGCGGATGATCCGATGCATCTCGAGGTAGCCCGCGCGCCGAAGTGTCTCGCCGTCGAACGGCAGCACGCCGGTCAGCAATTCGTAGAGGATCACGCCGAGCGAGTAGATGTCGGTCGTGGTGTCCACTTCGAGGCCGCTCGCTTCGGCTTGCTCGGGGCTCATGTACTCCGGCGTGCCGATGAGCATCCCGAGTTGCGTGAACGCCGCCTGCTCCGCCCGTCCCTGGTGCGTGGCCTTCGCGATGCCGAAGTCGATCACCTTCGGCACGGGCTTGCCGTCCTGCACGGTGACGAGGATGTTCGAGGGCTTGAGGTCGCGGTGGATGACGCCCTTCTGATGTGCGTGCTGCAGCGCCGCGCACACCTGCAGGAAGATCTGGAGGCGCTCCGGGTTGCGCAGGCGATGGCGATCGCAGTAGTCGGTGAGCGGCACGCCGGCGACGTACTCCATGACGAAGTACGGCCGATTCTGCGGCCCGAGGCCGGCGTCGAGCACCCGGGCAATGTTGGGATGATCCATCAGCGCCAGGGCCTGGCGCTCCGCTTCGAAGCGCGCCAGCACGTCGCGCGAGTCCATGCCAGGCTTGATGAGCTTGAGGGCGACGCGGCGGACGATCGGTTCACGCTGCTCGGCGAGATAGACCAGGCCCATGCCGCCTTCGCCGAGGGCCTGCAGCAAGTGATAGGGGCCGATGACGCTGGGCACGTCGGCCATGGACGTCGAGTGTGCCGCCCGTCCCAGGGCGACGGGCGACATGTGCGTGGCGTCGCCATCAGCGGCGCCACCGCCGGCGCCCGTCGATCCGGCTACCGCACTGGCACCCGTCATCCCGGTCAACGCATCAGCACTCGTCGTCCCGGCCAACGCCTGGGCGCCCGTGGCTCCGGTCGCGGCAGCCAGCCCCAGGTTCAGCAGGCAGGCGGGGCACAGGCCAGCGGGGCCAGATGCGTCAAGTGGCAGTCCGCACGACGAGCAGCGTCCCAGATCGATCATCGAATCTCCCTCCACCACGTACTCAAGCAGAGGCGCCGAATTGTTTCACCCGGCGCCTGATTGCCGGGCTGGAGCCCGGCGATCCCAGGCGTGTCACGCTGCCAACTGCTCGCGGGCGATGGCTCCAGCGCCCGGCGATCCCAGGCGTGTCACGCTGCCAACTGCTCGCGGGCGATGGCTCCAGCGCCCGGCGATCCCAGGCGTGTCACGCTGCCAACTGCTCGCGGGCGATGGCTCCAGCGCCCGGCAATGCCAAGGGTGTCGTGCTATCAAATCCTCGTAGGCGACTGCCCCGGGGGTGTCACGCGGCGAAGTCCTCGTAGGCGACTGCCCCGGGGGTGTCACGCGGCGAAGTCCTCGTACGCAAGGGCCCCACAGGCGTTGCTCTGCCACCTGTCCGATCGGCATCGAGCCTGGGATCGCCGGGCTCCAGCCCGGCCTGTTTCGGAAAGCCCCGTGCGAGCAACTCGTGCCCGACGCGTCAGCAATGATGCCCGGTGAGTCTGGTTCCTCTGCGAACGTCGGGCGGATTGTAACACCGGCGTGGGTCAGCCCAACTTGAGCCGTCGGTTTCGGAGAGCCAGCGGAAGATCCGAGTGGCTAGCTTGGTTTCAGACAAATGAGGCCACAATAATGTCCGTGTATTGACAAAAAATGGGTCATTTACATACCATCCAGTCAGATGAAACGCTTCGCCGAAGACCATATCGCTGCCTGGTTGCGAAAAGCGGGACGCAAGCCGTTGGTGATCCGCGGCGCCCGGCAAGTCGGGAAGTCGACGCTCGTTCGTCAGGCTGCCGACGCTGGCGGTCTGACACTCTACGACGTGAACCTCGAGCGCCATCCCGAACTCCAGCTTGTGTTTGGGACCATGGACCCCCGACGCATTCTCCGGGAGATCGAACTGGTCGTCCGCAAAGGTCCGATAGACAGCACCCGCGGGTTGTTGTTTCTTGACGAAATCCAGGCGGTGCCCGCCGCCATTGCCGCCCTGCGGTACCTGTATGAAGAGCGGCCTGATCTCCCGATCGTCGCCGCAGGTTCGCTGCTCGAGTTCACGCTATCCGAGCACTCCTTTTCGATGCCCGTTGGCCGTGTTGAGTACTATCACCTCGGCCCGATGAGCTTCGGTGAGTTTCTTGTCGCCAACCGGCAGGAAGAGCTTGAGCACTACTTGCAGGCCTATCGGTCGCCGGCGGATTTCTCAGCGGTTGCGCACGACGGACTGATGACGTTGTTGCGCGACTATCTGTTTACGGGGGGCATGCCGGAGGCCGTCAAGTCGTTCGTCGACGACCATGACCCGGAATCCGTCAGGGACATTCACCTGTCAATTCTGAACACCTACCGCGATGATTTCGCCAAGTACGCAGACAGAAACCAACTGCAGCGACTCCGTCGCGTCTTCGAGTACGTTCCAGCGGCCATCGGCAAGAAGTTCATGTACGCACAGGTCAATCGGGAGTGGAAAGCCAGGGAGATTCGGGCCGCCGTCGATTTGCTGGCCCAGGCCGGAATCATCCATCGCGTGCACCATGTCTCGGGCGCTGGGATCCCACTGGGAGCCGGCGCAGTGGATCGGGTGTTCAAACCCCTGTTCCTGGATGTCGGGCTGATGAACACCGCCTGCGGGGCGTCACCGCTCACCCTGCACGAGTTCGAGTCACAGCGGTTTCTGCACGAAGGCGCTCTTGCCGAACAGTTCGTCGGCCAGCATCTGCTCTACGCCGCCGGCGCGCAGTCGAAGCCGGAACTGTTCTACTGGCTGCGAGAAGGCAAGAACGCCAATGCCGAAATCGACTATGTGATACCAGTCGGGGGCCGCGTCGTGCCGGTCGAAGTCAAAGCCGGCGCCTGCGGCAGCCTCCGGTCCCTGCATCAGTTCGTCGCCGCGTACGCTGCGCCCTCGGCCCTGCGCTTCGACTTGAACCCGCCGTCGCTGCAGCGGGTGCGGCACGAAGCCATCACTCCCCGGGGGAGGCAGAACGTCCTGTTTGACCTGATGTCGCTGCCGCTCTACCACGCAGAACACGTCGCGAATCGCACTCGAGAGACTGGCGACGCCGTCGAATCTGCCGACGGGTAGGGCGAAGACTCTCTCTCGATTGCCGACCATCGCGGACGCGTCACTTTGCGCAGCGCGCTGGCCCGATCACGCGGCGTTTTCCCCGCTGCGTACTCGATCACCTCGCCGGGCGTGTCTCACGTGAGACCCTTCAATGCCGCCACGACCGCGGCGAGCCGCACATACCTTCGCGTGCGATACATGACGCTGGCGCGCCGCGCCAGCGCCGGCGCCCGGCGATCCCAGGCGGATCACGCTGTCCAACTGTCAGGCGTGTCACGCCGCCAAGTACTCGTGCGCGATAGCCCCAAGGGCGCCACGCTGCCACCTGTCCGATCGGCATCGAGCCTGGGATCGCCACGCTCCAGCGTGGCCAGATCCGGTGCCGGGCTGTCCGACTTCGCTGCGAGCTTGGTCGAGGTCACGCCGCAGCGCTTCGCGCGGAGGCGGAGAGCCCGCCCTTCGGCGCTGCTCAGGACGCCCCGAGCAAGGTCGAGGGGCGGCGATCCCGGGAAGACGCGCTCTCAAGACGATGCACCAAGTGCCTCTTCGGAGCGGTTCGCGGCAGGTGGCACGAGGGACAACGCCCTGGTTCGGTCATGGATCCTCCCTCCACCACGTATGGCCGGACTCGCTGCCCGGTCAGGATTCAGAAGCGGCGGCGGTGTCTTGCAGTGCGACCAGGTCGTCGTACGCGGCGGCATTTGCCGCGCATGTCCACGGCCCGAGAATCACGGCTTCAACCAGGCTGACAACCACCGCGATCGCATAGAACATCGGTCCGTTCCCGTCCGAATTGGATTGCCCGGCACGAAGGAAATAGATCGCGACCAGGCCCGACACCGCGGAGATACACCAGATGCCGAAGATCTTGCCCCGGTGACCAGCGGAGATTGTGGCGGAGAGCGTGAGCGAGGCGGAGGCCGACAACTTCCGGTCCTCCACAGCAAAGAGCGCACACATGTACGCGCACCACACGAGGATCCCGGGGACAACCAGCAAGAGATTACCGACGAACGTCAGCACGGTCACCAGCACGCCGGTACCCCACGACGGACCGAGACGCGACAGGCCGGAGAACAGATCGGCAAGGCCAGCGGGACGTCCTCGTACTGCCTTCAGCAGCATGGCGCACCACCCGATCAGGAGAACGGGATAGACCGCCAACAGACTGACGGCCATCGCGACCCAAACCCATGTCGGCGTGCTGTCAAACGCCATCGCGAGACTGGGGAGCGAGACGACGGTCAAGACGAGTGACGCGACAATGAGCGGCGCGAGCTGACTCGTGTACGCCTTCCACCCGCGCGAGAGCCAACGACCGAGACTCAGATCTGGAAGAGACGATTTACCCATATGGCCACCTCCGTTTCAGCCGTCATCGCCACGCGGCGCGTGACGAGTTCCGTCCCGCCGTCTTCTCAGCGCCTTTCTTCCTGGCCGGAATCTCGAACTTGGCCGCCACGATCCGCAGCGTCCCACACGCGCACCGCGGTCAGCAGAAACGAACGAAAGCGTCCGCGCTCGGGCCGAGCGGTCTTGAAGCTGTCCTTCTCCAGCACGCGGGCAAAGAAGGCCTGCGTGAGGTCATTGGCGTCTTCGGGCGAGCGTCCAGTCTGGCGGATGAAGTGGTGGACCGGAGACCAGTAGGTTTCGCAGAGTGCCGCGAGCGCCGCACGTGCGTCGGGCGACGCCGAATTGCCCGCGGCGAGCACCAGGCTCCAGCGGGTAGTCGCGAAGCGACGGCGCGGGGCGTCGGCCACTGAATCCGGGCCGAATTCTGCCTCACATCGAGCCGGATGACAAGCACGAAAAGAACAGCACGAAAAGAACCAGCAGACGCGGTTCGCATCGCGCCCTACGCTTCACGCCCTTGGCACGCCGTAGAGCTTCGACCAACTCCCTTCGACTACCCTCTGGGGGGGGGGCCGAGCAGACTCGAGGAGCTCAGGGCGAAGGCGGCTTGACGCCCGCCAGCGCGGGGCGTAGCATCCTGCCCGGTTCCCGATTCGCGGCGCCCGAACGCGGAGAACCGACGATGGGTGCGGTTTCTGCGGATGGCGACGATTGAGGTACAGACATGATGCGAAGAATATCGATCCTCTGCGTGCTGGCATCGTTCATCCTGATCAGCGTGGCCTCGGCCGCACCGGTCCGGCTGGCCCGTCATCCCGACTACCGCGCGGGCAAGATCGCCTTCAGCTACCTCGGCGACATCTGGGTCGCGGGCGAGGACGGCTCCAACGTCGTGCGGGTCACCGACAACACAGGCCGCGACGTGTATCCGCGCTTCTCGCCCGATGGCAAGTGGATTGCCTTCTCGTCGAACCGTTACGGCAACTACGACGTGTTCGTCGTCTCGGTGACGGGCGGCGTGCCAAAGCGGTTGACCTATCACACCGGCAATGAAGAGGTGGTGGGCTGGACGCGCGATTCGCAGCGCGTCGTATTCCGAGCGGGTCGCGGCGACGGCGCGTTTCCGAGCACGGCGACGCTCTACGAGGTGCCGGCTGCCGGCGGCCCCGACCGCGCTTTGCCGGTCGACTGGGGCTACTGGGGCGCCTACTCGCCCGACGGGAAGCAGTTCGTCTTCAACCGCCATCCGAGTTCCTGGTCGCGCAAGCACTATCGCGGCAGCGCAGCCGCCGATCTCTGGATCGGAGACCTCGCGCAGAAGACGTACAAGCCGCTGCTCGGCGGCGAGCGCTACAACCGCTACTGGCCGATGTGGGGGCCCAAAGACGAGATCTACTACGTGGCCGACCCGCTGCCCAACGACAAGCTGGTCAAGCCGGGCAGCCCGGACGTGCGCAAGAGCGTCAACAACATCTACAAGATCGGCATCGCGGGCGGCGCACCTGTCCAGGTGACCAGGCATACGTCCGGCAGCCTCTTCTGGCCGTCGATGTCGAGCGACGGGAAGGTGATCGTCTACGAGGAGAGTTTCGGCATCTGGAAGCTCGATGTCGCCTCGGGCCGCACCTCCGAGATCAAGATCGACATCGTCGCCGACGAGAAGGAGAACCAGGCCGACGTGGAGACGGTCGAGAGCGAACTGGACGCCTTCGATCTGTCGCCGTCGGGCCGGCGCGCCGTGATTTCGACGCGCGGACAGATCCTCACCATCGCGACAGACCGGGGTGACATCACCCGCGTGGCGCCAGACGCCATGGCATCACGCAGCCAGTCTCCCAAATGGTCGTTCGACGGGAAGTACATGGCGTTTGTCTCCGACCGCTCGGGCCGCGACGAGATCTGGATCTGCGATCCGGACGGGAAGGGCCTCAAGCAGATCACCGCACTCGACAACGAAAAGGGCGCGCTCGTGTGGACGCCAGATTCAAAGCTGCTGCTCTACACGGCAGCCGACAAGAAGCTCTACAGCTACTCGATGGCCGACGGCAGGACGGCGGTCATCACGTCGAGCGATGTCGGCCGGATCGGGTCGGTGGCGGTCTCGCCAGACAACAAGTGGGTGGCCTTCTCGAAACAGGATCGGACGATGAGGTCGCACGTGTACATCGCGCCCATCGCGGGCGGCGAAGAGCGGCACGTGTCGGACGACAGCCTGCTCTTCTCCGAGAGCAACGCAGTGTGGACGGCCGACGGAAAGTACCTCGTCTTCACCTCCTCGGCCGGCGTCAGCACGGGCGTCGCGTCGACGGGCGGGCGATTCCCGACGACGATGCAGATGTGGGCGACCGCGCTTCGCGACCAGGAGAAGGACCCGCTCAATCGCGACATCGACAACGAGGCGCAGGGCCTGGCGGCGGAGGCAGCAGCGAGACAGGGCGGGGGAGGGCGCTCTTCGACTCCTCGGCCAGGCTCGGAGCAGGCAGGCTCAGGGCAGGGCGGAGCCGGTGGCGCGGCACAGGCGCCGGTCGAGGTGAAGATTGACTGGGACGGATTTGCGCGCCGTGCGCGGCGGCTCAACGCGACGGGCGACACCTTCGGCGGACTGACGCCGACGCCGGACGGACATTCCGTCGCCTTCACGTCATCGGCCGCGCCTGCGGCTGGTGGCGCGGGCGGGGGCGATGCCGCGTCGGGGCCGAGCATCTACATCCTCAACGTCGAAACGGATCAGGCGGCGCGGGTGCCGCAGCCGGCGGCTGAACCGGCGGCAGGCGGGCGCGGCGGACGGGGCGGGGGTGGCGGCTTCGGCGCCGGCGGCGGCATCGCGTTCGCGCGCGATGGCCGCACGATTTACTTCCGATCCGGGCGCGGGCTCTACACGGCGCCTGTGGCCGGCGGTGGCGGCGGCGCAGCCACCGCCTCAGCGGCAGCCGCGGCGGGCGGTGGACGTGGAGGGCGCGGGGGCGCCAGCGGGACGGCCGAGGCCGCACCGGCGACGGGCAGCGCCACGGCGCGCCGGGTGAGCTTCAGCGCCAACATCGAGGTCGATCACAAGGCGTTGCGCAAGCAGGTGTTCAACGAGGGCTGGCGCATCATGAAGAACCGCTTCTACGACGCCAGGATGCACGGCGCCGACTGGAACGCGGCCAAGCTGATGTACGAACCGCT
>Ga0315273_10003801_pt1 | contig 18272 bp, 11 predicted proteins | sample YL17G02_0_MG_FD_205753 | JGI IMG/M metagenome (GOLD analysis project Ga0315273, IMG submission 205753) | Sediment microbial communities from Yellowstone Lake, YNP, Wyoming, USA - YL17G02_0 | ecosystem: Environmental > Aquatic > Freshwater > Lake > Sediment | place: USA: Wyoming | collected...
ACTGCTGTTGCAAGAACGCGCTTCCCGCAATGTGCCAATGACCCATGCCCGTGCCGAAGCATCGGGTGGCAATGCTGCTGCGCGGGAGGTTTCAACCCCAACGGCAAGATTATTCAATTCACCCACTGCCGGTTCTCCGGCAACCCATCTGCTTTCCAATGGTCAGTATAACGTGATGCTGACCGCTGCCGGAAGCGGTTACAGCATGTGGAACGGGCAGGCCATTACCCGCTGGCGCGAAGACAGCGTAGCCGACGACTGGGGATCCTTTGTCTATCTCCGTGAGATCAAGACAGCAAAAACCTGGTCGGCGGGCTATATGCCGGTGGCAACGGCCGCAGACAGTTACACAGTGATCTTTTCGGAAGACAAGGCCGAGATCATTCGCAAGGACGGCTATTTCACCACGACAACCGAGTGCGTGGTATCGCCCGAAGACAATGCTGAAGCGCGCCGCGTCACTATTTCCAATTCAGGTCTGACCTCGCGCGAGGTTGAATTTACGAGCCTTTCCGAACTCGTACTCGCGCCGGCAGCAGCCGATACGTCACACCCGGCGTTTTCGAAGCTGTTTGTTGAAACCGAATTCGTGGCCGAACATGAAACCCTTCTGGCCACACGACGCCGGAGGGCCTCCGGCGATCCCGAAATCTGGCTGGCACAATTTGTGCTGGTGCAGGGAAAGAAAGTAGGTTCGCTTGAATTCGAAACGGACCGCGCAAAATTCATCGGTAGAGGCAATAATACGCGAATGCCTGCTGCTCTGAAAGATGGTGGCCGTTTGTCAAACTCCGTGGGAACTGTGCTTGACCCAGTATTTTCGTTGCGCCAACGTCTTAAAATTCCAGCCGGCAGGCAGGTGCGCTGCACGCTCTGGACAGTGGTAGCCAGTTCGCGCGAGGCGGTCCTTGACCTGGTTGACCGTTACCGCCAGCCGGTGGCCTATGACCGTGCCATCATGCTGGCCTGGACACAGGCGCAGATCCAGCTCCGTCATCTGTCAATTGGTACAGAAGAGGCCAATCTCTATCAGACGCTGGCAAGCCACCTGATCTATGCGAACCCAACCTTTCGGGCGCCAGCACAAATCCTGCTGCAGAATATGGGTCCGCAATCGGCCCTGTGGCCGCATGGCATATCCGGCGACCGCCCGATCCTGCTTGCCCGTATTGATGATACGGGTGACATGGCCCTCATCCACCAGATCCTGCAGGCCTTCGAATACTGGAAAACCAAGGGATTGTATGTGGATTTGGTCATCTTGAACGACAGGATGTCCTCCTATGTGCAGGACCTGCAGGGTGCCATTGAGGCGCTTGTCCGCAAGACCAACGTGCAAGGAGGATCTGGGCAGATTTACATGCTGCGGGCGGATCTCATATCGCCTGAAACCCTGAAAGTGCTGCCCGCCGTGGCGCGGGTTGTGCTTTATGGGCGGCGTGGCGATCTCGGCGCCCAGCTCCTGCGTATCCGAGATTTGGCACCTATTGATCCTGTTCGCGTGCTTCCTGAGCCCCGGTCCAAGCCGCTTGATATCACCACTGGCCATCTGGAGTATTTCAATGGCATGGGTGGTTTTGCAGTCGATGGCCGCGAATATGTTACTGTCCTCCATGCTGACAAGCCCACGCCCGCGCCATGGATCAATGTTATTGCCAATCCTGGCTTTGGCTTTCATGCAGCTGCCGACGGGGGCGGTTACACCTGGTTTGGCAACGCACGTGAAAACCAGATTACGGCGTGGAGCAATGATCCCGTTACAAACCGCCCCAGTGAAGTGTTCTACATCCGTGATGAAGCCGATGGTGGGTTGATGTCGCCAACCCTTGCCCCACTGCAATCGGCAGAAGGCACCCATTTGGCACGGCATGGTTTCGGCTACACAGTGTTTGAGCGCAACGTGCACAATCTTCGCATGGAGTTGCTGCAACTAGTGCCCTTGGCAGAATCTGTCAAACTCAACCGACTGACACTTACGAATGATGGTGCAACTGCGCGCATCCTCACAATTACCTTCTATGCCGAATGGGTCCTCGGTAGCGCGCGATCCGCAACAGCCTCTTTTGTGACCACCGCGATGGATGAACAGACAGGTGCCATGCTGGCCCGCAATCCCTGGAAAACGCAAGGGGCTGAGCAGGTGGCCTTTGCCGATATGGCCACCGGACTTAACAATTGGACGGCCGACCGGCGCGAATTCCTGGGAACCTACGGAAGTCTCGACGCGCCTCTTGGACTGACATCCAAGGGAACGCTGTCAAGGCGTAGCGGGGCGGGCCTTGACCCGTGTTGCGCCTTGCAAACCTCAATCACGCTGAGGCCTGGTGAAACGCGCGCAGTGGTGGTTGCTCTGGGGGCGGCAGAAAATACCGGTGATGCGCAAGCATTAATCGCCATGTACCGCGGCTGGCAAATTGAAGATGTCCTGAAAGGCGTGATGAACCATTGGGAAAACACACTGAATGCCGTGCAGGTGAAGACGCCGGACCGTTGCTTCGACATTCTGATGAACGGCTGGTTGCTGTATCAGACACTGGCCTGCCGCATGTGGGCAAGGTCAGGCTTCTACCAGGCCAGTGGCGCCTATGGATTCCGTGACCAGTTGCAGGATTCCATGGCACTGCTGTTGACCCGGCCGGAGATTGCGCGCGAACATATCCTGCGGGCTGCAGCGCGCCAGTTCGTGCAAGGTGACTTCCAGCATTGGTGGCTCCCGGCCACCGGAATGGGTGTGCGTACGCGGATTTCTGACGATACGGTGTGGCTGGCAAATTGCGTGGACCGCTATGTAAAGGTCACCGGTGATATCGGAATTCTGGATGAGATAGTGCCCTTCCTCGAAGGCCAGTCCCTGGCACCCGAAGAGCATGATGCCTTCTTCCTCCCATCACATTCAGAACACACAGCAACGCTGTACGAGCATTGTGCCAGGGCCCTCGATCTCAGCCTGACGAAGGGCGAGCATGGCTTGCCACTCATCGGTACTGGCGATTGGAACGATGGCATGAACCGTGTGGGTGAGGCTGGCAAGGGCGAAAGCGTCTGGCTTGGTTGGTTTCTGCTCGCCACGCTGAAGGAGTTTGCAGGGATTGCCGCTGGTCGCGGCGATTCGGCGCGCGTGGCCCGGTGGATTGAGCGCGTTGCTGCATTGCAGATGGCGATCGAGGAAAACGGCTGGGACGGAAAGTGGTACCGCCGCGGCTTCTTCGATGATGGCTCGCTGCTGGGTTCGGCACAGAATGCGGAATGCCGCATCGATGCCATTGCACAGTCGTGGGCGGTGTTGTCAGGCGCTGCAGATCATGACCATGCTTTGACGGCCATGGAGCAATCCTATCAGCAACTGGTGCGGGCAGACGACAAGCTCGTTCTGCTGTTCACGCCGCCCTTTGACCACACGGAGAAGGACCCCGGTTATATCAAGGCTTATCCGCCGGGAATTCGCGAAAATGGCGGGCAATACACGCATGGTGTGATCTGGTCGATATTTGCCCATGCCGGGCTGGGGCAAGCCGAGCGCGCCATGGAATTGTTCTCGATCATCAACCCCATCAACCATGCGCGTAATGAAACCGACGCCGCCACCTATTGCGTTGAACCCTACGTCATCGCCGCCGACGTCTACTCGGTGGCTCCGCATGTGGGTCGAGGCGGCTGGACCTGGTACACAGGCTCAGCCGGCTGGATGTACCGCGCCGGACTCGAAGCCATACTCGGGGTCACTCGCGAGGCCAACCAGCTGCGCATACGAGCCTGTATACCTCGCGACTGGAACGCGTGTGAAGTTGTATTGCAATTTGGCAATGCGCGCTACGAGGTAAAAATGACACGCTCCGGTGCTGCCTTTGAGCCAAGCGAGAACGTGACCGAAGTGTCTCCGGGTGAGTATTTGATTGTGCTGCAGAATACCCGCGGCACACGCCAGATTGTTCTGCCCCTCAAATAAGTGGGCCCAACAACCCAGTTTATCTATGTTTTTTGAAGTGAGAGTTGCTGGGGCCGCCCCCTGTGAATGCTTGCAGGAAGAAAATCAAAGGCGAGGCAACCCAGGGAGAGAAGGTGGGAAGATCGCCCGTTGCACGCCCATCCGAGGGCTGATACTTAAAGCCATCAACTAGGATGTCTCTTTCATGTCATTTGCAAAACTTGATCAACTCGGCCACCGGCTTGAATCCCTTGAACATGCGCAATCCATGCTGAGTGTGGATGAGGCTGTGCAAATGCCTGCCGGTGGTGGCGAGAAGCGAGCCGAGGCCATGGCGATTCTTGCTGGCATGTATCATGAGCTTGCGACAGCACCCCACATAGCCGATTGGATTGCCGAGGCAGAAACTGAATCCCTTGATGCAATGCAGCGTGCCGCCTTGCGTGAGCGCAAACGCGTGTACACCAACATGACCTGTCTTTCCGCGGAATTTGTCCAAATGCAAGTGGGCGCCCAGGTGCGCTCCCAACAATTGTGGCGCGAACTGCGTCCCATGGGAGATTGGAAAGGTTTTCTTCCGGCCTTTGAGGGAATAGTGACCCTGGTGCGCGAAGAGGCACAACTGCGTTCGGAGGTTCTGGGACTTTCTCCCTACGACGCCCTGATCGACCAGTATGACCCGGGCAGTCGCCAGGCTGATATCACGCCCATATTTTCCGCGCTGAAAACCTTCCTCAAGGGCTTCATTCCGCAAGCCATGGAACGACAAAGGGCTGGGATGGACAAGCCGCTCAACGCTCCCTTTGCCATCGAAAAACAGAAGGCCCTTGGCCTTGCCATGATGAAGGCCATCGGATTTGATTTCGAGCATGGCCGGCTTGATATTTCCCATCATCCGTTCTGCGGGGGTGTCCCCAGCGATGTGCGCATGACCACGCGCTATGAAACAGGTGACTTCCTGTCGGCTCTCATGGGCATCCTGCATGAAACCGGCCATGGTCTTTACGAGCAGGGCCTTCCCAAGCAGTGGTCCCATTGGCCCGTCGGCAAGGCGCGCGGCATGGCCATGCATGAAAGCCAGAGCCTGTTCGTAGAAAAGCAGATCGCGCGGAGCCGCGAGTTCTGGCAGTGGGCCATGCCGAAGCTATTGGAGCATCTCGGCGAGGGCTCCATTGCAGGCTGGAACATTGACGACCTGATGGTACATGTTCACCGCATTGAGCCTGGTCTCATCCGGGTCGACGCCGATGAGGCGACCTATCCCCTGCACGTGATCATGCGTTTTGAACTGGAACAGGGCCTTGTGTCAGGCGGCCTGGCTCCAAAGGATGTACCCGATGCATGGGATCACAAAATGAAGGACTATCTCGGCCTTTCCACCATCGACAATGCGGCGAGCGGACCGATGCAGGATGTGCATTGGCCAAGCGGCGCTTTTGGATATTTTCCAAGCTACACGTTGGGCGCCATGATGGCCGCCCAGCAATGGGCTGCCATCGAAAGGAAAAATCCCGACCTCAGAGGCGATGTTGCAAAGGGCTCCTTTGACGCTGTGAATACCTGGCGCCGCGACAATATCTGGTCCAAGGCTTCGCAGTTCTCAACCCAGGAAATCCTCACCCAGGCAACGGGTGAACCCTTGCAGGCCAAGTATTTCATCAGTCATTTGAAGCAGCGATACTTGAGTTAGGGACGCACGCAAAGCAGTGCCTAGTCAATTATCGCCGACTTCATCGCCGCGATGATCGTCACCGCAGATGCGGCACCAGGATCCATGTGGCCCAGCGACCTTTCGCCCAGGCGTGCCGAGCGGCCTTTGCTTGCGATCATGCTCTTGGTTGCCTCGGCACCCGCCTGTGCCGCAGCCAAGGCTGCATCGAGACAAGGCCCGAGTTGCTTGCCATCTGCGAGCGCCGTGCCGATGGCCTGGGATGCGGGCTGCCAGGCGTCGAACATGGTCTTCCCGCCGGGCTCTGCCTTGCCGCGTTCCTGGATGCCTCTTGCCATGGCCTGGATCATACAAACCATGTCACTGCTGTCCAGCATTTGCTTACCCTTGACTGCACTAACCGCACGCATCAACGCCGTGGCGTACAGGGGGGGCCGATGCGGCGCCCACTGCATTGAGATAGGATTTCGCGGCTAGATTGAACACAGCAGTTGCTTCCAGGGCGAGCGTGTCCGCAGCGGCGATGGCATCATGGGCGGCCCGGAAGCCGAGTTCCATGGCAACCCCGTGGTCGGCATCACCAATCACACCATCCAGGGCGCAGAGCCTGTCCCTGTCAGCACTCAGGGCAGCGGCAATGTGTTCAAACATCGTTACAAGTTGTGGGCGTCCCCAATTGCATCGTCAACCGGCCCGGAACATGGCGCAATTGCAGGCATGATCCAGCATTTGCGTGAGTTCATCATCGCGATGCATGAGGCTGACCGAAGCACCCCGCCATTTCCAGCAACGTGCAGTAATAACCCATAAAGGTTGCGTGGATGGCCACAGCCAGGGCATCAAGCCGCTGCTTTACCCTGCGGTTCATGATATAAAGTTCCATGAGCAGCGTGGAGCCTAGGGAATTGACCAGGATGCCAACCCGGCCGCTTTCAAGGGAGCACGGAAAATGCCGGGTTCACCGTGAATGCCCATGCCGATTTCCATCTCCTCAGGGCCGATCTCGAAATTGAAGCAGCGGGTCTGCGGGCAAGGTGCAGGAGCTCAAGGCCACACCCATGGTAAAACTATGGTCATTGGCCTTGCGCGCCACGCGCTCCACCTCGTGGCGCGACAGCGTGAGGTCGCAGGCGGCACCAGCTGGCTTGAAGATGAAGAAATTGCCGGCCACGCCACGCCGTGTCTGGCGCCTGTCGCGCGGGGGCCGACGCCACATCGTCGGTGGTGAGCACGCTGCGCTTCAATATCATCCATGATCATCCATGGCCGGCATTTCGGCCGCCATGTCAAAATTCATGACATCGCCGGCGTAGTTGCCGTACATGAACAATGCGCCGGCTCCACCACTAGCCCCTCTGGCGCCGGCCATGATGGGATCCGGCGGTGGCGAGGCAAAGACGTAGCCAATGGCGGCGGCATCGGCAAGGCCCTTGCCCACGAACCCCAGGAACACAGACTCATGACCGGAGCCACCGCCGATCACCAGGCCCACTTTCGCCTTGCGCGGACCGTCCACGGCAATGATGGCGCGGGTGTGCTCGTTTGCACGGCGCAGCTGGGGATGGGCAGAAAGGATACCGTCCAGCATTTCGCCGACGGCAGCCTTGTCATTGTTGATGATTTTCCTGGTGAGCGTGTTGACCCTTTTTTAGGCAGAGCTTCGCCCAGATCGGCACGATTTGCAACACACCGGTTGCATTGCCGGATGGGCAAACATCACCTATAAAACCCCATGCTCAAGTCACATGCAGACCTTCTCGATGCCTATGCCCTGCTGACGGTTCGCTCCGGGCTCAACATCACGCCCGGCCAGCAACTGGTCATCTCCGCCCCCATCGAGGCCGTTGACCTGGTGCGACGCGTCACGCTGCATGCCTATGCGGCCGGGGCAACCCTGGTGACCACGCTCTATGCCGATGACGAGACCACACTGGCGCGCTTCCAGAAGGGCCCCGACGCAAGCTTCGACACGGCGGCAAGTTGGCTGTTTGAGGGAATGGCTGCGGCCTTCAAGGCAGGTAGCGCCCGACTTGCGATCACCGGGGAGGATCCGGGACTGCTTGGATCACAGGATCCGGAGAAGGTTTCGCGGGCCAACCGCGCGCGCTCCAAGGCCTATCGCCCGGCGCTGGAATACATCAGTGGTTTTGCGGTGAACTGGTGTGTTATTTCCTGTGCCACCCCGTCCTGGGCAAAATCAGTATTCCCGAAACTGGGGCAGGAAGACGCAATCAAGAAGTTGTGGACCGCGATTTTTTCCTGCTCACGGGCCGATCTCGCCGACCCTGTGCAGGCCTGGGTGGAACATTCCGCTAATCTCCGTGCACGGACGGATTTTCTTAATGCTAGGCGATATTCTTCGCTCAAATATCGCGGGCCCGGAACCGATCTCACCATCGGCCTCGTGGACGGTCATGTCTGGAAGGGCGGCGCATCGCCCGCCAAGAATGGCGTGATCTGCAATCCCAACATACCTTCCGAGGAGGTGTTCACCATGCCCCACAGGGATCGGGTGGATGGCATCGTGCGCGCGACCAAGCCGCTGTCCTATGGCGGCACGTTCATTGACGGTATTTCGGTACGCTTCGAGGGTGGCAAAATTATTGAATCCCATGCAGCGAATGGTGCAGACGCCTTCGCCAAGATGATCGATACCGACGAGGGTGGGCGCAGGCTGGGTGAGGTGGCCCTGGTTCCACACTCTTCGCCGATCTCGGCGTCCGGCATCGTGTTCAACAACACGCTGTTTGACGAGAATGCCGCGAGCCACATCGCTGTCGGCCAGTCCTATACAGAAACCATGAGCGGCGGCAACGCGCTGACACCGGAAGACCTCGCCGCGCGGGGGGCCAACAAAAGCCTTATCCATGTGGACTGGATGATTGGCTCGGGCGAAATTGATGTTGATGGCGTGCGCAGCGACGGCGTTGCTGAACCTCTGATGCGCAAGGGTGAATGGGCGGCATGAAATTGCCAACGCTCACATGAACTTTGTGCTGCTCTGTCTGACGTCATCAATTCCGCATCAGAGTTGCGGTGTGCCGTGAAATTATCCAGCCCGGCAGTTGACTCCTAATGTCATGAAATTGGACACGAAATCGTCCATGAAGGGCCTAACAGCGATCTCGATCGTGCCGATGTGTGCAAGCATCTGACAGTATAAATCCCGCCCCGGGTGTGACCTTGGGGCGGGAGTTTTTATTTAGGCCGTGGGCAATTGGAAGAACCAGTTGGCCCAGAGAACGACTGCCGCACCCACCGCAAGGGCGAGGTAAGGCAGCATGCCGGCTTTCCTTTCTCCCATGTCACCGTCTTTCAGGCCGAGGGCTTCCAGTGCTCCCTTGGGGAACTTTCCGCCATCCTGAATGAAGTGCCGATAGTAGAACACTGGGATGATGAAGGCCGCGAAGATGAGACCTGCCCACAGAGCATTGGAATAGCCCCAGACTTTGGCACCAGCGCCGAGGAACAAAGCGTTGACGAAGGCCAGAACAGTGTTCAGGCCAATGAGAGCTGTCGGCGCTTTCCACGGCCGCGAGATGTTTCCAGAGTCAACGCGATGAATCCAGCCCGCATTGAGGTTGAGGAAGTTGAAGATAATGTAGCCCACGTTGGAAATGGCCAGCACATAGAAGTAGCCGGAAACATCCGAAGCGAGCGCCAGCAGGAACAGGTTGAACACAAAATCCGTCCACATGGCCTTGCTGGGTGCTCCGTGACTATTGGTGCTCCCCAGGTAACGGGGCAGCCATCCATCCTTTGAACCCTGGTAAAGGGTACGCGAGGATCCGGCCATGGCTGTCATGATGGCGAGGAACAGGGCGAGGATCATGAGAATCACGAACACCTGCGTGACCAGGTGATTTCTGCCCACCATGTTGCCCAAGGCTTCGGCAATGCCGGTGCCGTCAACAATGCCCGTTGCCAGCATTCCGGACTGTCCGAGAACACCCTGGAAAGCGTAAGGTACAAGGAAGAAGAACACGCAGCAGAGGAGGCCCGAATAAAAGATGGCCTTGAAAGTATCGGTTTTCGGGTTCTTCAGTTCGCTGGTGTAACACACGGCTGTCTCAAACCCGTAGGTTGACCAGGCGGCGATGTAGAGCGCGCCCAGGATCAAGGTCCAGCCACCGAGGCTCCAGGTACCGTCTACACCGGAGTAGGCCGCGCTTGGCGGCAGAAGCCCGGTCACATTTGCCGTATCGATGGCGCCTGTGAGAATTGGTACGAGGCCCACCAGCAGCAGTGGCACCAGAACGATGATGGCCAATAGCTTCTGGGCGCGTGCGGTTGACGCAATGCCGCGATGTTGGATGCCCAGCATGATGAGCATGAGAGCCGCACCAATCAGGAAGGTGGCATTGAAATGCAATGCGCCAAGCCCTGGAATGGTAACGCTGAACAGTTCCCAAGTGCGAATGGCAGGCGTTGCTGCACCGGTCACTGCGGCTATCGCGTCGGCGGCCAGCTTTCCGGCATTTGCCGGATCAGCCAGCCATGCCAGCACTTCCGGCGACGTATCGATAAACAGCGGAATAGGAAACAGGGCGTTGAGAATGTAGCCCGCTGCAATGGCACAGCCAAGTGACAGCACCGGGCTCCAGGCAAACCAGTTGCACCAAACGGACAGCGGTGCGATGAATTTTGAATAACGCAGCCAGGCCGTTGCTCCGTAAACGGATGTCCCGCCCGACTTGTTGCCGAACATGCCGGCCATTTCCGCATAGGTGAATGATTGCAGGAAGCCCATGGTCATGGATATGATCCACACCACAAAGGCCAACTTGCCCGCAACACCGGCGATACCGCCGATGGAGAACAGCACCAGTGGCGGCACTCCTGCGGCCACCCAGAAGGCGCCCTTCCAGTCCAAGGCGCGAACGAGTTCGCCCGAGTTAGTTTCAGATGACATATTGAATTCCCTCCAAAATAATCCCCAGTTGAGGTTAAATCCGACTCTTTTCTGCGAGAATTCAAAATTACCCCTAGGAAACATTTTTGAATGTAATTACAGTGTGGGTCAAGGGCTACTCGTTACTATTGCGTGCCAAGAAAGACGCCCGTAAGCCGGCCAGATTGTTTGCTGGCCAATCTCGCGGGGGGGGGGAGCTGACGGCTTCCACAAACGTGGCTGTCAGCCGTCCGAAACGAAGAACTGCAATGTGTTCCTGTCACATTGACAATCAGTGAATGATGGGTGGAGACTGAAATTAACGGGCAAAAACACAGAAAAATGCCCACTAACAGTGAGGAAAAAAATGAAACCTGCAACAATTTGGAAATCTGCGGTCTTTGCTACCTTGGCTTTCGCTCCTTTTCTGCTGTCACCGCTTCCTGCTGGTGCAGTTGAATCCAACGATCCCATCAAGATTGCTCTCTTTGACTGGACGAGCGTAAACCTGAATTCCAAGATCCTTGGCGGAATTCTCGAGAAGCTCGGATATACGGTGGAATACCCCACCGGTGACTACCTCTCGAGCCTTACAACCAGCCTCACCAATGGTGATGCGACGCTGGGGCTCGAATACTGGGACACCACGGCAGGCGAGGCCATGAAGGCGTCTCTCGCCACGGGCCAGACCGAGCGGATCGGCGAACTCGGGCCTGATGCCAAGGAAGAGTGGTGGTATCCCACCTACATGAAAGAAAAGTGCCCAGGCCTTCCCAACTGGGAAGCCTTGAAAGATCCTCAATGCGCGGAAGCCTTTTCCACACCGGAAACAGCTCCCAAGGGACGCTATGTGGGTGGTCCGGTAACCTGGGAAGGTTTTGACGACGAACGTGTGGCTGCACTCAACCTGCCTTTTACGGTCATTCACGCCGGCACGGATGCTGCCATGTTCGCCGAACTTGATTCAGCCTATCAGCGCAAGGCGCCCATCATGATGTGGATCTATTCACCGCACTGGGCCCCAGCCAAGTATGAGGGCGAATGGGTACAGTTTCCCGAGTATACGCCCGAATGCTACACTGATCCAAAATGGGGTAGCAATCCCGACAAGGCTTATGATTGTGGCAAGCCCCACGGCAAGATCTGGAAGTTTGCCTGGGGCGGCATGAAGGACAAGTGGCCTGTAGCTTACAAGGTGGCCAAGGCCTACCAGATCGATACGGGTGAACTCAACAAGATGTCGGGCGAGATAGATCTCGACGGCAAGAGCATTGAGGATGTCGCAACAGCATGGATCAGTGCCAACGAAGCCAAGTGGAAGGCCTGGGCACAGTAGCTGATGCTTCGGACTTTGAGATGAACAGCAAATCTGCGGGCGCGGGTGATCCGCGCCCGATCAAATTGTCGTGCCGGAACCTGTGGAAGGTTTTCGGTCCCGGTGCTGCCGAATTCCTGCAGTCACGCGGTGGCACAGCAAGTGTGGGCGATCTCAGCAAGGCACAGCTGATCGGTGCGGTTCGCAACGCCGCAATCGATGTGCGCGAGGGCGAAATCTTCATAGTCATGGGCCTCTCGGGGTCCGGCAAGTCAACGCTGGTGCGATGCCTGTCGCGGCTGGTTGAGCCCACAGCCGGCGAACTCCTGTTTGACGGGAAGGACCTGCGCAAGGCCAGCGAAGCAGAACTGATCGACATCCGCCGCCACAAGATGGGCATGGTGTTTCAGCACTTTGCCCTTCTGCCACATCTCAATGTAGTGGAAAACGTGGCCTTCCCCTTGTTCATACAGGGGATAGGAAGCAAGCAGCGGCAGGAACGCGCGCAGGCCATGATCGAGCTTGTCGGTCTGACGGGGCGCGAACGGCATTTTCCGTCAGAACTTTCCGGCGGACAGCAGCAGCGGGTCGGCATTGCCCGTTCGCTGGCAGTGGAGCCAGAAATCTGGTTTCTCGACGAACCGTTCTCGGCACTCGACCCGCTCATTCGCCGGGAAATGCAAACGGAGCTGATGCGGCTGCAAAGCGTGCTCAAGAAAACGATTGTTTTCATTACCCATGATTTTGACGAGGCAATCCGCCTTGCCGACCGTATCGCCATCATGAAGGATGGCGAGATTATCCAGATTGGAACACCCGAAGAGCTGGTCAATCATCCGGCTACGGATTATGTGGCCGAGTTCACGAGCGATGTGAACCGGGCAAAGGTTCTTTCTGCCGGAAGCCTTATGGTCGCTGCTTCAGCTGCAGCAAAGAGCTACAGGAAAATTGACGCCAAGGCAAAGATCGCGAGCTTTGCAGCGGCCATTGTTGATTCTTCGAAACCATTTGCCGTCACCGACGCGAAGGGCGCGGTCATAGGGCAAATCACGCCTCGCGCCGTTATGGACGTGCTTTCTGGCAAGGAGCGGAGTTCCGCTGTATGAGTGAGATTGCGCTGATCAGCGTCCGGCCTGCCGGAGAATCACCCATGGCGGCCCGCTGGGTGGTGCCCGCGGTCATTCTGATAGCCATCGCCATCTGGCTATTGGGTCACCTCTGGCCCGCGCTGGTGCAGTATCCTGACCATGCCGTCGTCCCGTTCAAGGACGCCGTCACGGCTATCATGAACTGGATCAAGGTCAACTTCACTTGGTTGACCCGCGCAATTTCAGCGCTGATCGACATTCCACTGCGATTTGCGTTCAATCTGTTATCCAGGGGATTCAAGCTCGGCTACGGTGAAGAAGCCGTTGCCTTGCCGCGTCTGTCCTGGCTTGGTGTGACGGTGGTGATGGCCTGGCTCGGATTTATCTATGGGGGCTTGCGCCTTTCGCTGCTGTGTGGCCTGGGTTTCCTGGCGCTTGCGGTCTTCAGGCTGTGGGACGAGGCCATGCTGACCCTGGCCCTGATTCTGATTTGCGTGCCTTTCTGTGTGGTGACGGGCGCATTGCTCGGAATTTGGGGCTACTACTCACCGCGCGCCAGCCGCTGGATCATCACTCCAGCACTTGACGTCATGCAGACCATTCCGACATTCGCCTATCTCATTCCGATGCTGCTGCTGTTCGGTGCCAGCCCGGTATCAGCATTGCTGGCAACAGGCATTTTCGCAACACCACCGATGGTGCGTGCCATGATCCTGGGCCTGAACAAGGTCCCGCAGGAAATCAAGGATTTCGCCGACATGGTGGGATGCACGAGCCAGCAGAAGCTATGGCGCGTACTGGTGCCGTCAGCAAAGCCTTCGGTGATGATAGGTATCAACCAGGTCATCATGCTGGCTCTCAACACGGTGATCATTTCCTCGATGATCGGCGCTGGTGGCTTGGGATATGATGTGCTCCTGGCCCTGCGCGCGCTGAAGGTCGGACAGGCGATGGAGGCAGGTCTTGCCATCGTCATCATCGCCATCGTGCTCGACAGGTTGAGTCAGGCTATCGCGAGCAAAAGCCCAGAAACCGACCTAGGTGACAGTTTCTGGAAGCGCCATGCCAACCTGCTGATCGCCGGCATCATATTGGCGATCACCACTGGTGTAGGTGTGTTTGTGCCCGCGCTTGTCAAATTGCCGGACTCCATGACGTTCACCAGTGCCGTCTATTGGAAGATGGCTGTCGACTGGATCACGGTCAACTGGTTTGACGCCATCGAAGCCGGGCGCGTTTTTGTGCTGCTGTATTTTCTCAATCCGCTGCGGGCCGCCTTCGAGGCGCTGCCGTGGTCAGCTGTGCTCATTGTTATCGCAGCTCTTGGCTGGCGGTTTGGCGGATGGGGGCTTGCAACCATCCTGGCGGTCCTGACCTTAATCTGCGCCGCATCCGGATTATGGGTTGCGGCTATGCAGACGCTCTATCTCTGCGGCGCTTCGGTGCTGGTCTCTGCTGCCATCGGCATACCCATTGGCATTTGGGCTTCCCGCAGTGAACGGGTGCGGTCGGTGGTGTTGCCTGTCATCGACACGCTGCAGACGATTCCCTCCTTTTGCTTCATCATTCCGGTGGTGATGCTGTTTCGCGTGGGCGACGTGACCGCCATGATTGCCACCGTCGCCTTCGCAATTGTTCCGGCAATCCGGTACACCGATCATGGCATCCGCCAGGTGCCGCATGAACTCATTGAAGCAGGACAGGTTTCAGGCTGCACCAGGTGGCAGCTGTTTCGCCACGTGCAGTTGCCGGTAGCACTCCCCGAAATCATGCTCGGTATCAACCAGACCATTCTCCTGGCGCTCAGCATGATCATCATTTGCGCCATGATCGGTACACGCGATCTCGGCCAGGAAGTGTTCAAGGCCCTTTCCAAGGCTGACGTCGGGCGAGGCATTGTGGCAGGACTGGTCATTGCCTTCATCGGGATCATTGCCGACCGGCTGATCACCGCGTGGGTGAAGCAGATGCGTGAGCGCAGGGGAATGGCCTGACACAGTTCTCAGACAAGTATGTTTCAATGCGGTGGTATACGCTCAACTTGAACTATGCGATATTCGCGTTCGTCATTAGATATTGGTAAAGTTGTTTCCCTATGCACACGATTGCGCCTCAGCCCAGTCTCATTTACCGCCCCGGACTACGCAGCCTCCCGCCTTGCGTTGAGCGCTACATTGTGCGCGGTGCCGGATCGACGGTGATAGCCGTTTGGGCGGGAGATGCCTTGCTTTTGACCGACCTGGAAGGTGGGCAGACCTGCGAAGTTGCCTTTTGTGATGCGTCTGGCCGCTTTGATACGGGAGGTTTCGGTTACCGTGCCAACAGTCATGGCGAAGGCCTCAAGTCCCTGCTTGCCGAGAATCCGAGTGGCAGTTCCCGCACTCGGGCGGCCCTCAAGCGACGCGGAATTGACCTGTCACAGGCCACAACCCTGAAAATCTTCGGCGGGGATTCACCCGCAGGTGCCCGGGCCGAGTTCGAAGTTTCGCGCGATGGGGTGGTTATCGTGGCTGCACCCGGCAGGGCCATGTCACCCGAAGGCCAGGACACGACCACCGATATTGAGTTGCAGATCACCCGCGCCAATAAGCCCACGGAGTATAGTGAGTTATTGCCGGAGCCCCTGGCCGATCCGCTGAAGGACATCCGAATCAAGGCCGCCACCGCGTCCGCCTACCTGGTGCGTGCGGGTGAATACATCCAGGTCATCGATGTATCAGGCCGTCAGTGTACGGATTTTCAGGCCCTTTCGGCCCGCAAGGTGGACAAGGGACTGGATCTTGCCCTTGATGCAACCGTCACCCGGACCCTGATGGGCCGCAGCTATCCCATGCCGGGCCTTCCTTGCAAGTCCTTTGACCGCGATTTTGAGCCCCTCATTGAAATCGTCCAGGACACGGTGGGCCGACACGATGCCTTCGCGCTGGCCTGCACCTCACGATACTATGACGACATGGGCTATCCCGGTCACGTGAACTGCACGGAGAATTTCAACCACGCCTTGAAGCCCTATGGCATTGCACCACGAAAAGGTTGGGAAGCGCTCAACTATTTCTACAACACCAACATCAATCACAATAACCAGCTCTATCTCGACGAGCCGTGGTCGAGGCCGGGTGACTATGTGCTGATGCGGGCGCTTACCGACATCATCTGCGTGTCATCTTCCTGTCCGGACGATATTGATGCCGCCAATGGCTGGAACCCTACTGACATCCATGTTCGCACCTATTCTGAAAAGCAAAAATTCCAACACGCAGTGGTAACCCGCATGACCCCCGAAGCCGAAGCCCAACTTACTAAGGAAACCGCCTTTCATCCCAACTTTTCGGCGCTTACCCGCAACTATGCCGAGTATCGTGGGTACTGGCTGCCGCAACGCTTCAACAACGAAGGGCCGGTCGAGGAGTATTGGTCCTGCCGCAAGGACGTTGCCGTCATCGACCTTTCACCTTTACGCAAGTTCGAGGTGACGGGTCCGGATGCTGAAGCCCTTCTGCAATATTGCTGCACGCGTGATATCCGGAAGTTATCCGTGGGGCAGGTCGTCTATACGGCCTTGTGTTACGAAAATGGCGGCATGATCGATGACGGCACCGTGTTCTGCCTGGCGCAGAACAATTTCCGTGTAGTCTGTGGAGATGACTTCACGGGACAATGGCTGCGCCAGCAGGCAGAGAAGATGGGCTACAAGGCCTGGGTCCGGTCATCCACCGACCAGCTGCATAACATAGCCGTGCAGGGGCCAAAGAGCCGCGAACTCCTTAAGGAAATCCTGTGGACGTCACCTGCCCAACCTGCTATCGGCGAATTGGAATGGTTCCGCTTTGCGGTGGCGCGCATGGGACATTTTGAAGGCGCGCCCATTGTTGTGTCGCGCACCGGCTATACCGGTGAGTTGGGATACGAGATTTTCTGTCATCCAAAAGACGCCCAGGCCGTGTTTACTGCCGTATTTGAGGCTGGCAAAAAGCATGGATTGAAGCCCATGGGGCTTGAAGCGCTGGACATGCTCCGCATCGAGGCAGGTCTGATTTTTGCCAATTATGAATTCACCTCCGAAACCGATCCCTTCGAAGCCGGCATCGGTTTTACTGTGCCGCTCAAGTCCAAGCTGGACGACTTTATCGGGCGGCAGGCGCTCATCCAACGCAAGGAACACCCCCGCCACAAGCTTGTAGGTCTCGAGATTTTTTCCAACGAGACGGTAGGCCATGGCGACCATGTGCATATCGGTCGCAGCATCGTGGGCGTCGTGACCAGTTCAATGCGTTCACCCACCCTGGGCAAGAATATCGCGCTTGCAAGGATCGATGTAATTTATAGCGATCCTGGTACTGCAATCGAAATCGGCAAGCTGGACGGCCTGCAGAAGCGCTTGCCTGGCCGCGTGGTAAAGTTTGCGCATTACGATCCAGAGAAGTTGCGGCCGAGGTCGTGACCCCGATTTCGTCTTTCCCGCAAAACCGGAACTTGCTGGCAAGTTAAACTAAACGAGAATGCAGCTCTTGCCGCAACGGCGAAGCTATGATCAAGTTGCGAATATCTCCTGCAACTTGGCCCGCATCACGCTCGGGTCAACATCCACGCCCGTCCAGTATTTGATACCGATCACACCCTGGTTCACCAGCATCCCGAGGCCGTCCACCGTCTTGCAGCCCCGGGCGTCTGCGTCCTTGATCAGGTTGGTGTGGGGCGGGTTGGGAATGACGTCAGCGACGATGAGGCCCTTGCGCAACGTGCTCACATCAAGATCGAGGCGCGCATCTACAGCCGGAGTAAGGCCGATGGATGTCGCATTGACCACGATATCTGCATTGGGCGCAATTGCATAAGTCGCTTTCCACACCGCCAGCTCCGATTTTGCCTGGGTCTTGGCATTGAGCAAATCGACGAGGGTCTGCCCGCGCTGCGGATCGCGATTGACGATGGTGATATGCTTGGCTCCAGCAAGCGCCAGTTCAACACCGATGGCCCGTGCGGCACCGCCGGCACCAAACATCACCACGGTCTTGCCCTTGGGATCGATGATCTCCTGCAGGGACTGCAGGAAACCTTTCCCGTCGGTATTCTCGCCGATCAGCTTGCCGTCCCGCAAGACAGCGCAGTTGACCGCCCCCATGACGGCAGCTGACTCACCCAAACCATCTAGGTGTTGGATCACTGACACCTTGTGGGGAATAGAACAGTTGAAGCCGATCCAACCCATGGCGCGAGCCCCCTTGACGGCATCACCCAGCTTTTCCGGCGGAACCTCACAGTTGATGTAGCGCACATCCAGGCCGTGATGCCTGAAGGCCGCCTCCACCATGGCAACTGTGGGATTTTCGGCTGCTCCTTGGGAGAAGGAGCCGGTCAACTTGCTCAGGAAATTATGGGCCATG
>Ga0315273_10003802_pt1 | contig 18270 bp, 34 predicted proteins | sample YL17G02_0_MG_FD_205753 | JGI IMG/M metagenome (GOLD analysis project Ga0315273, IMG submission 205753) | Sediment microbial communities from Yellowstone Lake, YNP, Wyoming, USA - YL17G02_0 | ecosystem: Environmental > Aquatic > Freshwater > Lake > Sediment | place: USA: Wyoming | collected...
GTCCCAATCTTCGCTAGTACATTTCGTTGCCGTCTGCAGGAACGCAATACCGCTTGCTCCCTTGAAGTTTGTAAGGCCAAGGCGCTGGAGTTCGCCCTGCAGCCATCCTTCCAACTTTGTAATACCATCGTTGATGGGGGCCAGCTGAAGTTTATGGTCCTCCTGCATAGCCTCCTTGCGCCGTCGCATCTCCAGATACCCGGCGATTACTTGATCGACTGTCATCGTAGTCTCCTTATGCGTCGTCTTCTAGTAACTCTAACAATGCACCCTGCATCTTTCCTTTGTTCCGCAGCCGGGTATACACCTGTTTCTCTGCTGCGGAGCCCTGGATATGCACGATGAAGGTGTTCTTCTTCTGGCCTGACCGCGTGATGCGGGCGTTGGCCTGTTCGTAGATCTCGTTGCTGGTGATCGGAGCGGCCCAAATAATGGTGTTCGCTGCGGTCAAAGTCAATCCATGAGCCATGCACTGGGGGTGTGCCACGATAATTCTTGGGTCGCTTGTTCGTTGGAAGTCCACATAGGTGGAGTCTCGTTGCCCCTTTGGCGTCTCTCCATGCACAATCCTGACAGGATATCGCTTTCCGAGTATCCCGCCGAGGAGTTCCACAAGGTAGCGGAAGGGGGCGAACACGATGAACTTCGCATCTGCTGGCGCTTCTTCGATGATCGCGAATACTTCACGGAATCGGCCGAGCCCACCAACATACTGTCCCTTGCCCTGCGCGTCATACACAAATCCTGCTGATAGTTGAAGCAGCTTGGAGAGCTTCACGCCTTCGTTCGCTGCACTGACTTCTTTCGACTTAATTTGGATCGCGAGTTCATCAAACATCTTTTTGTAGAGCTTGACCGCTTGCGGCTCCATTTGGATTTCGCGGGTTTGATACGTCGTATCTGGGAGGTCAAGGCACTGTGCACGAGTGAATCGTACGCTGGGTCGCATGACTTCCGCAACAACGTCGTTAGCCTCTTGGCGCGCGATCCATCTGAACTGGCTAACTTGGCGCATCGTGCGCTCTTTAAATCCCTTAAAGCTTCGTCCAGCATTTTCTGGAGATAGCAGCTTGACTTGACCGTAAGCATCAGACGGCTCGTTAGGAGTCGGACTTCCCGTAAGTCCCCAAGTGTACTTACTACGCTTAACAAGAGGCTCCAGGTTTTTCCATCTAACTGCCCGCGAGTTGCGGTAGCTCGCAATTTCATCAACGATGACTCCATCAATGTCAGTTCGCGCATACAACTCTTGGTGACAGACTTGAACTCCGTCATGGTTAATAACATAAATGTCAGCTGGCTCAGATAAGAGTTTAAGACGGCGTCGTTTGTCTCCATATAGCACCACTGTTTTTAGGTTAGGAAAATTCTCAAACACTTCGTTCTCCCACACTGTCACCAGCGTGGAGAGCGGAGCGGCTACAAGTATACTCTTCAGCCGGCCGATGCTGCGTAGGTAGTCATACGCGAACAGTACGGCCCGCGTCTTGCCTACGCCCATTTCACTGAGCACGAACGCTCGGCGCGAAACAGAGAGCAGATCAGCCGTGGCGCGCTGCGACTCGAACGGTGTACCGACCCAGTCATAGTAGTACTGGATCGGGCTGGGCACCTGCATCCCCAGGTTGCGCAGCAAAATCGTCGTCTCGATATCGTGCGGCACAGCAAGGTAGTATTCACCTTTTGTCTTGAACCGCTGCGCTGCGGAGCCTAGGATGCTCTCTATGTCAGCGCGGTACGGTATCACTACCTTCTTGTGATCAGGATAGACCGTCATGAGGGCAGCTTGGCACCGAGGGCCTCGGCAAACGTCTGGTACTGATATGAGCGATTGCTACCTACCATCCGCATAACGTCTCGCACAATTTCTGGACGCACTCTTCGCTGCACGTAGCACAGCCACGCAACGTGCGTCACGTTAGTCAGCCGCCTGGGTTTTAGGCAGAAGAAGGAGTGCCACTCGGCCTCCGCTATGATGCGCTCTCGCCACCGCTTCTCAGCTAGTATTACATGTTCTGCCGCGGACATTAGTCGTATGATCATTTCTTTTTCCTCTTCGGCTTCGTTGTGTTGCGCCATGATTACGCCCCTCCAAAGTGCTTGCGCCATTCAACAATGGCCCTCGCCTGGTTGGCCGCGTCATCCACAGGATTGTGCGCCGTGGTGCCCATCTTGTACGCATCGCCCAGTTCAATACCCAAGCGCTTAGCTTCGGCAAAGATCGTGCGGCAGTCGCGATGTATTCTGAAGTGCACCGGAAAAGCCATGGCGATGCCGCATCGCTTCCACCAGTTCTGCAGGATGGTGATGTCAAACTGCGGGCTGTTGGCCCATACTTCATCAGCGCCCTCTACGAACTGTTTGAACTTAACAGCTGCTGTGAGCGCTGACGTGTCACCAGAGAACGAGTAAGCACGCGCTGCCTCTGACTGTTGCAACCACCACTTCACTGTCCGGGGATCTATGTGCCCATGCCAGTCGATAGTGGCAATAGCGAACCCGGCCGTGTCGGTCACACCGTTCTCATCGAACGAGGCGAGCCCAATAGAGATCACGCACGCATCGTCAGCTGTGCTCAGCGTCTCTATGTCTACCATTACTGATTTCATCTAACCACTCCTTGAGTTGTTGTAAGTTTCCATCTATCACGAACACTATGCCACCAGCAGTTTCGATCTCACGGATCGTGAGCAGCTGGCGGGCAGTGGGTTTTCCTCCGGGGGCCTTCGTCTCTATGGCGCATGGCCGTCCCTTGTGCAGCACGTGCATGAAGTCAAGCGCCTGCTTACCCATGCCGTTCTGAACCGGGCAGTGCCAGTAGCACCCATGCTCTTTCAGCAACGCCTTAACGCTTGCTTTTACTTTTCCTTCTGGAGTCACGCTTAGCGTCCTGAATCGTGTGTTGGTGCGGGCTCAAGCCCCTGAAGGTTTTCTTCAGTGCAACAACTGATTTGGACAGGGCATCAACCAGCTGTGAGGTTTCCACAGATGGAGGCCGGTCGTCGAGTAGCTTACCCACATGGGCAGCATCGAGAATGATTGCGCATGATGCAGCGATAGAAGCAATGTGTGGGACACCTGACTTGGGGTCTGCCCACTGGCCATCGTTAAACTTCGCCAGGTGGCGTTTAATCGCCCCAGTGTATACCGACGCCCTAGCACCAGCGGCTCTCCAGTTATACTTTCCATATTTCAGCGCCCCTTCAAGCATGGCTAACGTGGTGTAGATTATAAGCGTCTCGGGCACCAAGTCCATCGGTAGCTTGTCGCCAGCGATTGCGTCCTTGGGATTTGTATCTTTGGTGGCTCTCATTTCGTCTCCTTGTGATGAAAGAAGTGAAGCCCGTTGAACCACCTACGTATTACGTAGCTACGTACCAACGAGATCACGGTGAACAATAGCCCCATGCTGAACGCAGCACCGGGCTTGATGTGGAACCCATACAGCGGGAGGATCAGCATGTTGGCGAACCAGTTGATGCTGAATCCAATCGCGATGTTAGCCCACGCCTCGATGAACGAGCCTAGGTGGGTTTGCATTTCTTCCTTCCCTTCATGAACTCACGTTCAGCCGCAAGCAGATCAATTTCAGCGTTTGCAAGTGTATGTAGTGCTGCACGAAGTTTGAGTTTCATGCTGCTAATGCCCTTTAGTGGATCGCCGTGGCCACTGTTGCCATACCACTCGATGAATCTATCGCAGTTACTGAGGGCTACGTTCATTGACAGTGACTTTTTCTTCTTGCCGCGGTACAGAGTAAACGAATATTTGACGCTGGAGTTGACTTGCGCGGGGTCGAGAAACCCTCCGCCGCACCAAGTATCTTCATCCTTCCCGTGAATTTTCATTTTCAAAGTCTCCATTCTCCATCTACGATGTTGATTAGCTGCCGCTTGCCATTCGCCAGCAGGATGCAGTGCGTATTCAGCCAGCCGCTTGGGCCACCGTTGTACTCGAGCCTCAGTTTCGTGGAGGTACCCACCTGGTAGCAGCCCTCGTCAATGCCGGGAGAGTGCGAGTGCCCGATGACACTGCGCATACCGATGCGGCGCAGGTTCTTGATGCTACCCCGCGCGCCGTTCGGCCCAGCGTCGCCGTGCATACCCAGTTCGATATCCTTGAGCACGAAGCTCTCGTCGGACTTCAGTACCCGCACGTCGGGCATATTCGCCTGCTCCAGCCAGTACGCGAACGGACTTGGGTACGATGTACCCCGGCTCGTGAGCTTGGTCTGTCGCCGCATGGCCAGCGCCGTCTCTAGGTAGAACTCGCTGTTGGTAGGATCACCACGCCAGTCGGTAGCCAGGATCCAGCGGCGCAGGAAGTCATCGTGGTTGCTCGACACTACTACAGACTTGGTATTTGCCGGCGTGTGTTTACGCAGGAACTCCACAGCGCGCTCAACTTCTGAGCGGATACAGTCAGCGTTGCCAAACTTCTTGGCGATAGCGTTGAACGCGTTACCATTATGGTGTGGGTTACAGCTGTAACCGTCCAGCAGATCATGCCACAACAGATGTTGCGGCCTCACCGAGTCAATGATTCCGTCCTTACCGAACGTAGCTGCCTCAACCTCGTGGTCGATGTAGTCAACGTGGGTATCGCCCATGATCAGGGCCAAGGCTCTAGCCGCGGGCTGCACCTTGTCAGAGTAGTACGTCGTGGCGATATCGGTACAGCTTTCGGTGTGCTTGTCGAAGTGCAGCTGCCGCAGGTGGAACTTCTTACCCTTGACCTCGACCAGCACAGCCGAGAGCGAGTGATGGAACTCGCCTATCTTTCCGGCCCGGCTATCCGTGTAGTTGGGGACAGTGCAGGCGCCCGTTGAACACACCAGCTTGGCCATGCGGCTGGCGGGTGTAGGCACAGATTTCAGAGCCATCTTCGTGTGGCCCACGATCCCTGAGTTGCTATGTGAGAGCGCGTCGAATCCACCCAGCGGATCAACCGCCGTCGGCTGTGTCTTGATATCGGCCAGCAGGGATATGTTCGGGCCGAGTTCTTTGCGCACGTTCCATAGATAAGGCCTGACTTCCGCGGCCCAGTGCTCGGCGTTGCGCTGACTCCCCGACCACTGACTGGTTGGGTTCTTGTATCGCAGCGGAACTACGAGTAGCTCAGCTGACAGGCTACCCGCCATGTTAAGTAGCACGTCCCACCATACGGGCGAGACGGGCGTAGCGTTCTGCGCCGCGGTAATGATGTACCGTTTGGTTCCTTTCGGGATGGCCCGTTCGAAAACCGATGCAGGCGTCTCTACCTTGTAGGTAGGGTCGTGTGCCTTCTTGAATTCAGCCAGACTCTTACCAGTCTTCATGTCATTTTCTCCCGCAGCACCTTTGCAAACTGCGGGGTACCAGCCCACACCCGCTTGCTGCTCCTGCCAACCTCTACGTAGTACGCCTTGAACTCTTCCCGGAACATCGCCAGGTCGGTGGTACTCAGCCCGCAGAGTTTCATGAACTCCATCTCGTACATCCAGCTGTCACCCAGCTTGACTAGCCCGGCCTTGATCTTCTGCGGGACGATGAAGTTCTTGTCGTGCGCAGCGCGGAATTCATCTAGTGACTTTCCTTTGGCGGGCGCGGTGGATTTGGTATCACTCATTTCTTCAACCTCATTTTGATGATGGGAGGCGCGCAGTAGGGATCTATTCTGCACGCGATTTCGACCGCCTTAGCTGCTGACGCACCCATGTGCATCGCGCCCATAGCGGCCTTGGAACCTGAACCTATAGCGTAGAATTCCTCCATAACTTTGATCGGGCGGCACCAGCGGTCAACCTCGTACAGCCCGTCCTTGCGGAGAATAAGCACCGTAAAGTCCGCTTCGCCGTGCACCAGTAGCTCAGGCATATCTTTACCAGTGCCGAACCAGTCAACGAATACCATGCCAGAGAACGTCTCGCCCTGCGTGGCAAGGATCACTTCCTCCTGGTCAGTGCGGTCCAATGTAGGGACTGTCTTGCGGAATAGTTTCTCGCATTTGAACACTTGTGTTCCAGCACCTTCGGCATCGTAAGTGCAGCGGGAGTCGGCGGCAATTACACCGTCGCGGTATGCAATGATCGTCATTGGATTCCTCCAGTTCAGTGCTGGCACCCTCCGTTAAGAAGATGCCAGCGTTGAACATCAGGGAGTCGTGACCGAACCAGCCAACACCACCTGGCTACTACGCCAGTAGTTATGGCCTGACGTGATCAACGTGCTGGCTTGCTGGTAGATGATGGTTGCAGTGATGGTTGCACCAGTCGATGAAGTCAGAACAACTTCGTCTTCCTGCATTACATCGCAGCGATACTTGAATGGCACGTCGGCCTTCACACACTCACTGACGTAGTAGTACGCGCTCGGCCCCCTGTACTGCACACCACCGACAGTCACATACGTATAGTTGTTGATCGTGTTAGGTGTTACAGCGATAGACGGATCAGGGAGCGAGTACGTGGCAGCTGCGACAACCCCACTCATCAGCAGCATTCCGATTGTGATTAACCTCTTCATAAATTATTTCCTTTGTATCCAATGAGGGCACGATTTTACAGGGCAATAAGCACAAAGATAGCTGGGTCGTGCCGGAAAATCCAGATCTTCATGCGCAGTCTGATATCGCTGAACCCTTGGGAGGATCTCGCTCCATACAGACGTACACTCGTCACGCTTCATAGTGATCGGCGCTACCTTCTTGGTTTTCAACCAGAAATAGGCCAGCGTAAGTTCTTCAAGTTCTTCTGCTAGCAGGAATGTGACAGCACCAGTTAACTTAAGCTGGGTGAAATCGTCCACCGGCTTACCTGTTTTCCAGTCCCAAACTATCCCTGTCCTGCCGTTCAACTGAGTCAGGTCCGATATCACGCGCAGGTACGCGTCCTTGTCGAACCATCCTGTCGGCTGATACTCAGCGTTCAGTGTGATCTTCTGCTCGATTACCTTCTCGCCTGGCGCAGCTTTGATGGGCGCGAGATACTTCTCGAAGTGCCTTATGGCCAACGGGAGACGCGTCCCATCACGCATGTACTGGGCGAAGGCCTTGTGCACCATATCACCATACTCGCTGTGCTCGTTTGGCGGATCCTTCACCGACTTCGCTACCGAGATAGCGTGATACTTCTTTGGGCAAGACTCGTAGCTTGACAGCCGCGAGTAACTCCAAGCTATAAGTTTACTCATATTTTTCTCACAATTTTTCTCACAATTTTTTCTCACGCTTGGACGTACGTATATAATCGCCATCCATAAACCACGCAGCCTCGTATGGGTAGTGGCGCAAGCAATCACATGCCTCTTTGCGGATGGTCAGCGGAACCCGGGGAGTTTTCTTTGGATCCAAAAGACGGTACAGAAATTCGCGAGTCGAATCGACAGCGTATCGACGCTCACTAGGCAGTGTCATTTGCAGTCTCCATATGTCGGGCCGTGGTGTATTTCCACGGCTATTGGTAGCTTCGGCATCCATGGTACAGGGTCAGTCATCACGCGGGCAATCGCTTTCTCACACGCATCGACGTGCTCTATCGGCACGCAAAAGATCAACTCGTCATGTGCTTGGTGCACTGCACGCAAGCCCGCCTTAGCGAGTCGCAGTTCAGCTCTTGTGGCTATGATTCTAGCCAGAGCTTGCACCACATTCTCCGTGATCGATCCTCCCCACAACTGTTTATTGTCAGAGTACCGCATGTTCCCGTACCCGCCAGTAACCTCGTGCCGGATCTTGTGATAGATGATCGGCATGCCGTTCGGCAGAATGATTCGCTCGTGGGCAAACGTAAGCGGACCCCACGTATGGAGCCCGCTCGGGGCCAGCACGTAGTCTTTGACTAGTCCTTCTAGTCGTCCCCACAGTGCTGGGATGTGCTCGTACGTGTTCCGGTATAGATACACAGCGGCGGTCGTCTCTTTCAGAGACATGTGTACCTGGGTATCAGCCGTGGCGAGTGTGAGCCGCAGCTTCTTACTGCCCATGCCGTAGCCGAGACCGAGAATACAGGTCTTGCCCACGAACCGTTCGACCAGATGGTCTTTCTTGTTGATGGGCCGCCCGTACATGCGCGACGCAAACTGCGAGTACACATCTACACCTGACAAGAACGCCTCGACCAGATCCCACTGCCCTGCGAGTGTTGCCACGATGCGGGCTTCGATGTTCGAGTAGTCGGCCGCAATAATCATCCAACCGGGCGGCGCAACAATGCTCTTGCGCAGCGCCGCACGCTCGGGATCATTCGGCTTGCCCCTCGGCAGGTTCTGCATGTTCAGGCCGTCCATACCGCTGAATCGTCCCGGATGGGCGCCGTAGTACAGCAGCGGAATGGGTAGTACGTGCCCCGGCTGGCTGTTATACAGCCGACGGAATCTAGCCAAGCGTGATTCTTCGATTGTTGAGCCTAACTCTATCTTGGCTGCGCACAACAGGCGCACCCTCGGATCGTCGTGCACCAGCAATTCCAGAAACTCTGGGTCTTTCTTCGACATGGCGTCGGTGACTGTGTTCTCACCCTTGGAGTTGACTGTAGCTTTCTTGCTCAGTATGACGCCTAGTTTCGCCAGTCTTTCTTTGAACTGGGGCCTCGACCGAAGGCTCGAGACGGTAACACCCATCGACTGAACGCTGGCCATCACCAGTGCTTTGGTCGCTTTCAGCGTTTCTTCTCTGGCAGTCATCGCCTCTTGATCAAGAAGCAACACAGGCCTGGTGAATTTCTTTATAGTAAGGTCTATTAGATCCTTTTCGTCGTCAGGGAGAATCCCATCCAGATATTTACCAATCTTCGTGCACAGAGCTACGTCCTGCTTGCAGTAAGCGCCGTAGCTGTCCAGCTGCTCCGCGGTAAAGGACACGCGGCGTCTGCCTTTGTGGTTCTGTACCTCGGCCCCCTTCTGGCCGACATTCAGGTACTCAGCTACATCCGCGAGACCCATACTGCCCGTATACGGGACTATGTGCGGGCGAGAGCCCATCATTGTGCACAGATACTTCGCCGGATGGCAGTCGAAGATCCACTCTAGGATCGCCCCGTCGAATATGGCGTTGTGCGCCATAACCCTAGTCTTAGACCAGTCAATCTTCTGCAACGCGCTGCGTATCTGCTCTACGGTGCCACTGAGCCATACTGGGTCGTTACCGTTAGCGCTGATGCCCACGCCGATTACTTCGAACCGACTGTCGCGCACATACTCAGCTGTCATTAGTTTCCCGAGGGAAAAGTCAGCATCGTAGTACGTCTCAAAGTCAACCGTTATAGACTTCATACACCCGCCGTTCGTCACCGTCAATCCTCCGTGCCCAGGTTACGCGGTCGTACCGACCCATGTTGGTAGGTACGCTGTCATTTTCACTAGATGGCGGCATCATCTGGCACTTAGATATAAAGTCATTCATGGCAATGACGGCGTTGAAATCCAGATTGAAATAATCCGCTGGTATAGCACTGAGTTTCTTCTGCTCTTTGAAAGCTGCCTGCGTGTTCGGAGTAGCAAACGTCAGCATTTCCGGCACGATCCGATACACCTGCCCAGCGGTAGAGCACATACCCATTACGAACTTGAACGCAGTCAGCGATGCTTCGGCTTCGAGTCTGATGTTATGCGCCATTTTTGCCCACTCCAAGAATGGGCCGGCATCGTCGCCTAGCCTGTCAATAAAGTCAGACCACGGGATTCCTTCGGGGCTACGCGTCGGATCATTTCGCAGATCAAAAAACATATCATCTTCACCGGGCCTTTTCTCGAAGCGGAACTCCCACCCGGCATCTGTAAATGCTTGGTTTCTGTAGCCATCAAAGTACCGAGCAGTGGATTCCCCCAGTCTTTTGAGAACGCGGACAGCAGTAACAGCTTCGTGGTTCGCAAACGATGCGAGTATTTCAGCCAGTCGGGCGGGCGGGACGGGGCACAGGATCAGGTTAGTCGGGCGGGCGAACAGGGATTCAACCTTCTTCCGCATCAAGTTCTTTTCGTTCACCGACAGCTTCGTGTTCGGCGTGCCCTCGTCGTTCATATTTACTCTACGTCTTGACATGTTACCTCCTAGAATTCTTGTGCGATTACGCCACCGTTCTTGACGAAGTCAATCGCAGCACACTGCGCCGCGAAGTCAGGCTCCGGGATAAGCGACATCATCGCTTTGCCCAGTACCTTCATGGGAACTTTGGGCGGGCGGTTTACAGTTAGACTCCGCTGACCCAGGATATTTGAGTACCCTGTATACCAGGGGTGATACTTCTCACCAGTTAGCTGGTACATGGGTTCCAATATGTCCATGACTTTCTTCTTAAATGTGTCCTCCTCAGTGTTATCTGGAAGCGAGATCCAGTTGTATCGTCCGTTGCTTATCTTGGCATGCTTGATGCCAAACTTCTGGCACAGCAAGGAGTAGACCAAGTACTGCTCGCTGCCTATATTGCCGCGGGAGAATCCACGCTTGAGGGAAGTTACGATTGCGGATACCCTGGTTTTGTTCAGCAGCGACAGATCGATGTGCATGACGCCAGAGGCTTTCGCGTAAGGAGCGAGCTTCCTCTCAACACACAGACCACCCATGCCATGAACGCGCTTCAAATAAATTACGCCCATTACAGTCTCCCTCGTTTTACAAATAATTCCCTGAGATACGCCCATATCTCAGTGGTTCGATAGTCGATCCAGACATACGGGCGGTGCCTTGCGGCCCAAGTCTTTGTCCAGTCCCAAATGTTCATGTCTTCTCCTTGCCGGTCGCGGCGCGGTAGTCCTGTACTGCAAAATCAAGTGCCACAATAAGCAGGTTCTTTTCACCATCACCTATCGCTGAGTCAAGCATGTGCTGTCTTGCGTCAGATAAGATCTCCGCCATCCCATCCCCCGCCGCCGACAGCGCGGTAAGCTGGGCTTCGAGTTCTTCGATGCGCATACGTAGCGCTCGTTTGCTGATCATGGTCTGCTCCTATTTCTTCAGGTCCACATGCACCGTCGTGCCCCACGGCGCAACGATGTTGGGAGTAGTGATGCACCAGATGGTATTCACCGGCTGCTCCTCTCCAAAGCCGGTGTACCCGTCAGTGAATACGATCACAGCTTCGGCATCAATGCTCCGCTCTTCCATCTCTCTGAACACCACAGTCATATCGGTGCCACCGCCACCGCCGGCCTTCTTGCCCAGCTCCAGCAGCTCATTTGGGTCGTCGATTTCGTGTACGTCTCCGTGGAGTTTCGCATCCACGTACATGACATGGATCTTCTCAGGCTCCATGTCAGTCAGGATTCCGTGCAACTCGCTGAGGAACAGCTTTAGTTCTTTCTCAGAGATAGAGCCAGACGTGTCGATCTCCACAACAAACTCGCCAGAGCGGGTGCCGTTCCGGCCGGGCCAGTACACGTGCGGCGGGAGTGCCAGCTTCTTGCGGTTGGGTCTGGTCCACGTAGCCTGATCCTTGCCGTAGCTGCTGACAATCAGTTTGCGCAGATACTCCTGCCACGTGACCTGGTGCTCACACAACTCGTCAATGAACCGATCCATGCCACCTGGCATTTTGCCCTGCGCCTTGGCTGCGTTCGCTGCACCCTTTAGAGCACGTTGAATCGTGGCCTTGTCTGGCATATCGGCCGGATCGCCGGGGATATGCTGGTCCCAGCCGTCGTCCTTCTCGTCCTCGTCGTCGGGGAGCTTCAAATATACCTCGTCCGCGATATCAGCCTTGGTTATCTGGCTGTTCTGGAGCGTGCCTAGCGGCAGCTTGAACCCCTGCTCTATCAGATAGCTGTTGATGATATAGTCGCAAGCGTGGTTGAACTTCCCCGCACTGAACGGCTTAAGATCCGGGCCAAACCCAAGGTTTCCGTAACCCCGCATCCGCTCCGGGTGCTGCATGATCACGTGTGTTATCTCGTGAGCCAGCACTCCCACCCGCTCCTGCACTGACAGTTTCGCCATCCACTTCGGGTTGACGAACAGCTTCTTTCCGTTTGTTGCCGCTGTTGGATTTGGCACGCCTTCGGCGATTGCCTCGGTCTCCACCAGTTCCAGTAGGTCCATCAGCAGTACTGCGAAGAACGGGTGCTGATTGATCATCACCGACATTGCTTCGATTACTGCTGGTTCTTTTGCTCTCGCCATTACGATAGTCCTCCATTGCACTGTTATGTAGAGCGTCGTGTTCCGGCTTGTGCTCGGCGCACATCTTTATCCAGAACACTTCGTTGGCTTCGCACCCACATGGTAGCTTCATGCCACAGCCTTGCTACGCACCCGCTGTTGACGGATGTTCGCCTCGTTCACCCACTGCTCGTGCGGGCCGAAATAGCACAGCCTGAACGAGTGCCCTTTCTCCAGCTTCTTGATAGAAGTACGCTCGATCACCGCCTGCTTGACACGGAACACGTGTTCCTTGTCTTTGAACGATGACTCATACGACGCCCTGATATCCCACTCAGGTTCATGGGCCTTGAGCGTAGCGGGAATGCCGTAGCTCTTGTTGGCACGGTCAATTATTTCCACATGTCCCCCATTGCGGCGTCGGTAGCCAGGATTTGGGCCTCGGCAGCCGTGGCTGTGGCCATCGCCATGTCCTTCTTATAGGCGTCAATCGGGTGCTGCAACAGTTTGGCCTCGATCCTGTCGGCCAACTCAGCGAGCTTGGGGTTCCCGGTGAAGTTCATGTTGCGGGCCAAGTCTACAATACCCTGCAGATTAGTCCTAAGACTATCGTGCAAGCGGGTATCTTCGCCAGCTCCCTGCTTGGTCAGCTGGGTATTCATGCGCTGCAGCTCTTTAATTAGCCGTTCCCGCATATCAGCTCGAGCATTCTCCACCCGCTGCTCAGCCATCTCCATGTTGCGGTTGCTCAGCGCCTCAGCTAGTGGGGCTGGGACATTAAGCCGCTTGAAGTCAGTAACCGAGGGCACGGGTTTGATATCGACTGTAACGGAGAACAGGGCAGGTATCTCTGCCGCAGTCGGATAGTCGTCCCTACTGGGGTTCGATAGCCCCGCGAGGTTATGCATAGCCTCCGCAACGCGTTGATCGAACACGCTTGATAGGTGCATAACTGCTGCATCGTATGCCGCCTTGTGTGTGTTGAGGTCACGCAGGAAGTTCATCGCCTCCACGGTGGCAAGCAGGCGTTCGCCGCGCTGCGCACCATCGGAAGTCGCCGTCCAGGGGAGGGTCTTAGCGTAGACGAATCCACGCATTGTTGCACCCAGCTTATGGACGAGTTTCAGTTCCTGTCCCGCTGACGCCATCAGGTTCTTGACGAATGCACCGCTGTCATTCACCGCGTTCTTGGTAGCAATCAGCTCGTCACCGGCAGCCCGGTCGGTTCTCTTCCCGCTCCACGAGCGGTTACGAAAATCAACCAGCATGTAGTTCCCTGCCAGTGCGTCATTCAGTGCTTGAGCATCCACTTCCTCTCCTTACTTGGTCGCAGTTGTGACGTTGATCAGGGCACGGTTCTTACCGATCCATGAAGTCAACGACGGGGAATTGAGCAGCACGGCGCCGCTCTTCTCGATCAGGGTCTTGGCAGCACTGACCTGCAACTCCTTGGGGAGCCGCTCGACGTACTGCCAGAGTTTATCCACGTTGTTCGCCTTGCAGAAGTGCAAGCAGATTTGCATGGCTGCATACGCGGGGGCCAGATCTTCAGGACACTTGGCCTTCTTGGGGTCCTTCTCGATATCCTCGATGGTGGGCAGCTGGTCGTGAATCTTCAGGAAACTGAACAGATCAGCCGCGGTGGCATCTCCCAAGCATCCAGCAACGAGCTGCTGCATGATGGAGTCCGAACGCAGTTCCATGTCCACCAGATCGCCCTTCTCGTCACGCTTAGCGCTGATGCTGAGATACCGCTCGGCGAACACCAGGGACCTCGGAGTAGCGAACGGCTCGTCATTCTTCGGCACTTCGCCGCTGAACACGAGACCCGGACGCTGCTTGGCCCACGCGATGATCATGGGGTGAATGCCCTTTCCTTCGGCCCATATCGCCCACGAAGTCACGTCTGAGTCAATGTGGATAGTGTTCTCCCGGTTGCGGTTCATGCTCAGTGTTCCTACAACACCAGCCTTGTCCTGCTTGCGATTCGATGCCGAGCCTACGATCCACCCATCGGGCAGCTTGTAGTCTCCAAACCGCTTGTTGAGACGAACATCCGACAGGGCCTTCTGCGTGAGCATATCGGCCGAGTCGCTCTCGTCTATGAAGTAGATCCCACGCGGATGCGCAGCCAGATATTCCTCGGGCGGCATGATAGCCGGGCGAGTGAAAAAGCTGGTCGGCTTCCCGTTGGCATCCTTGGTCGGGATCAGGAATCCACGAACGTCGGGTGCGTCAATTGTGGGGGCCATGCACTTCCAGAACCCGAACTCTTCGCCGTAGGCGGCAGAGAGTGCGTCCCTGAACTCGTGCTCGATGCTGTCAGACTTCCCTTGGCCGGGTCCGCTCTTCAAGTGAAAAGCTACACCAGCTTCGTAGATGGTCTTGGCAGACTTCACGAAGTCAATCAGTCTCATGTCTACTCCTTGGTTGCACGTAATGCGTTCGATGGGCCGAACGCTGCCTCAATGAACTGGAACTTCTTGAATTTGGGGTTGTCAGCCTCAAACATAGTGATAAGACCATGCGCAAACTCTGTGATGGTCTTACGTTTCAGGTCTCTGTCGTTGGACGGAATTGTCACGTCCGCGTCGTTGCGCCGCAGGTCTTCATCTATAGCTGCGGCGATCTTGATGTAATGATTTTGTGTAAACACGTCCATTCCTGTTTGCAGATGTTCAAGCGCTTTAATGTTGAGACGCGCCTTAAAAGCCGCCCATTCTATAGGGTCGGGCATATGTATCAGCGGGGCCGGAAGCACAGCTCCAACTCCTTGATTAACTCAGCCCGGCGCTGCGGGGTTAACGGTTTGTCGGCCATCGCAGCAGACATATCGGCCTCCGTAACAGGCATATCGGCCATCAGTGTCTCGGCCACGAAGATCAAACGGTTCAGGCGGGCGAGACGGGCGGCGTTGAAGTCGATGATTTCTGCGCTCATACAGGCTCCTCGGCTACAATCTTGTAGCCACGGTTCATCCACGGTTCTATTTGCATGGTGCGGAACCAATCGGCCACAGTTGGTATTCGGCCGGCGCAGTCTTCCTTGACGTGCTGTTCACCGATATAACGCACCGGGACTTCAAGCCCCGCGCTGTTGGTGATTGTATGACCGAACACGCGCTCGGCCTCAAAGATACCTTGGCTGTGGTGGCGCAAGGCTCGATGCCGGCAGTCTGCGAACTGCTCTTTAGTCGCGTCGAACCAATCATGGATGCCCACGTAGTCCTCAGGTTTGCCGCCAAACACCTTGGCAGATGTTATGGCATGGTGGCTTGGGTGCATGTGACCTCCTAGAATTCGATACTGTGATCTTCAGTGTTGGTATAGTTGATACCAACATTCAGGACAACGTTCATACCCTCGGGAGTGAAGCTAATTTCTAGCTGCCCTTGCCCGCCGTCGTTGTTATACCAGTCGAGCCCAGATGCCTCTAGCGCTTTATCTCCCAGCTCTTTTACAGCTTCATCAAGAGTAGTTCGCAGCTCTGTCCTGGTTTCGTTCCATTCACCATTGAGTATTGTGCTAAACGCACCAGGCCACGCGATCATTGTCTCCTGCACTTTGCTGCTGATATCTTCGCCCTTCGCATTGAGGTAAGACGGCTCCTGCATGTCGCCACTATCGCCACTGCCGGAGAACTCGATGGTGATATGCGCTATACCGAGCAACTGAACCTTGGACATGAACGTATCGCGGCACTCCGCGTTGGGGAACAGCGCGTTCCCCTCAGATTCTTCCGACATGTTATCCTCCTTTTAGGTAACTCCGTAGTGAGTAGGCGACCAGCGCCCAAAACAACAAACTGAACAGCAGACAGCCCAAGATAACGGGCAGCCGCATAGTGAACCTTGCCTCTTTCATCTTGCTCTCCATAGGTCAGCGAGAACCTCGCCCCACATTAAGAACACCACAGCAATAGCCACGACGAAGCTGCCGATCACGACAACTATGGCCTGCAACGTGCTGATTATTACTTTGGCGATCATGTGTGTCTCCCAATACCCCACGGGGGCTAGTACCTTCAGAGTCAGTGCCCGTTGATAGAGACTAGGCTCTACCTAAAGCCGACGGGCGCGGCTACCGGGGAGTTCCTTACTTGCTTAACGCCTTCTTCATGGCGGTGTTCAGTTCGTCATGAGTTACGGCGTCGCTCACTGCCGCGGGAGGAGTGACTGCGTGCTGTTCATTCAACAGTGCAATACAATCCTCGCCTAGCGCTTCTTTCACTTCCTTGATGGAGCAATAGATCCGCTCCGCTGCGATGTTCATGCCCTTCGACCAGAACTCGTTGGCAAGTTTTAGCTGCACGCAGCCCTTGTCCTTGAACCCTCGGCCAAACGAGATGCCGCCCAGCACCGAACCCAGACCCATATGTGAGTCATAGCGACACCCAGACGTGGTGTTAGTGCCAGAGCTGTAGCCATCTACGGCTTGCTGCACTTCCTTGTACACAGAGCTATTGCTCACGCTGTTGCCACCAGAAGAAGCAGACGCACCAGACGTGCTATCGCCGCTCTTGGCCGAACTGGTTGACTTTGAACTCGCATCAGCATCGGACACCGACTTCGAATTCGCGTTAGCATCGGCATCGGACACTGATCTCGACGTGTTGTTCACATCGATATCGTTGATATCATGGCCGTAGGCAAGCGTTGCCTGTACAGCCAGGACAATAGCAGGGAGAAGTTTCTTCATGTTCGACCCTCAGTGAAGTAGTAAATGACAACGATCAGGACACTCAACCCAATCACTATAGCTCTCCAATTGCTCAGAAGCCAGCTGGGCTGCTTGGTCAGAAACACATGCTGCGATGCAGCGGGCGCGGCGGGCGAGATTCTCGCCAGTAGCGACTTTGCGACAGCCACTTCGGCTGCGTGGGCGTCATGATGCCCGGTCAATTCAGCGGTCAAGGCGTCGCGCTTCTCACGCACATTCGCCGCGAATTCAGCCACTTCGGCCTCGACAGCTGCGATCCGCGCAGCCACGGTTGTAATGTCACTCATGGGCGTATCCTGCTTATTTGCTTGTTGATGATAGCTTTCGCAGCCACCAGAGATGATGCCACGAAAACCTCGACCGTCGGTTCAGGGCTTTCGTCGTAGATCTCCACGGTGATCGTAAACCCATTTTGTACCAATTCCACGACTACCCGATTTCGGGTCTCTAGTTCCATAAAACTACTCCTTGGTAAAATTAGTAGTACTCGTTAGTGAAGGTGAAGTAGTGTCCCTCCCGCGCCCACCGTGCCACTTCATCTATCAAGTGATGGCGTAGCTGGTCAGTCACTTCGCGATTCATCTGCCACAGCAACTCATTGACTGCACTACGTGCTCCGTGCTCGGCTATCCTCTTAGGTGTGTACACCAGCTTCACAGCCGCCACCAGATCCCATAGATTGCTCTGCGTAAGCATCAGCACGCCTTCTTGTGCCAATGTCTTGGCCGCAGTAGGCATATACTCGGCGTTGCGCCTGCGCTTCTTCATCAGAAGTCTCCGGGCGCAACCTGGCAACACGTGATGCCATTGCGCCGCCACATATCGACTACCCGCTGTCGATCATCAAACACAATATCGGGAGCCTTGCCGAGCACGCGGGCTTCGTTGAGCCACTGTTCCTTAAGAACAGCGTCGTCTCTATAGTCGCCTACCGGACGCATGCGCAGCTGCTCATAGAATGAAATCTGATTCAATCGTAACCACTCCTCTGTCTCTGGCCTTACTAGTTCGTTGCGCCCGGACCATATCTCTGCGGAATTCGACTTATCCTCCGTATAGATAAGATCCCAGTAGAGAGCATGAATGGGGACAATTAGCGAATCATCCGCACAAGCACGATGGAATGAGTCCCAATCTTTCTTCTCACCTTTGGGTCTCTTGATGTAGTGCAGTCTATGCACACAGTTAGCCAGAGTCCCATCGAGATCGAATACAATTCGCATGTTCTACTCCTTCGGCGGGCGCGGCACCCGCAGCGCTTTGATGCCGGCTGCTACTCGCATCAGCACAGACATGAACCCCATAGCCTCAGCCATGAACGAGCCAACTATGGCGCCGAACACGCCCATTGCAATGTAGTCAACTGTATTCATGTGCAGCGCGTGGCCCACAGCCGTGAACGCATACGCGCCAACAGCGGCAACGCCAACAGAAAAAATTGGTATCTTCACAGTCTTACTCCTTACAGGCGCGGCACCCGCAG
>Ga0315273_10003803_pt1 | contig 18270 bp, 15 predicted proteins | sample YL17G02_0_MG_FD_205753 | JGI IMG/M metagenome (GOLD analysis project Ga0315273, IMG submission 205753) | Sediment microbial communities from Yellowstone Lake, YNP, Wyoming, USA - YL17G02_0 | ecosystem: Environmental > Aquatic > Freshwater > Lake > Sediment | place: USA: Wyoming | collected...
AATTTTGAGCGGCTGGAAAAATTCTTGGGGGGAAGTTCGGGCATCTTTTTGCCATTCTTGTAGCTGTTGGATCCATTTTATTTCTTTGGCCGGCGCCGGCGCAAAAATTTTTTTGATGTAAGCCCGCAGTCCTTTTTGCTCGGTGTAATACCAGTGGGCCGCGATGCCGCGTTCTGCTTCTTCGTGCATCTTTTCGGTTCGGATTTGGATTTCGGTAATTTTCCCGTTTTGTGAAAAGACAGTCGTATGCAGGGATTGATAGCCATTGGGCTTGGGGAGGGCGATATAATCTTTGATGCGGCCGGGCAGGGGACGCCAAAGTTTGTGGATGACACCGAGCGTGGCGTAACAATCTTCAACGGTTGGTAAAATGATGCGCAGCGCCACTAAATCGTAAATTCTGTTCAAATTCATCTCGTAGCGCTTGAGTTTCTGATAGAGGCTGTAATAATTTTTTGCGCGCCAGTGCATTTCTGTCGGCGCGATGCCTTCTTTCACTAATTCTTTTTTGAGATAAGGGATGAGTTTTTCCAGGTATTTTTCCCATTCTTCGTATTGGTCGCGCACTTGCGAAACCAGCCAATGATATTCGTCGGGCATGAGGTAGCGGAAAGAAAAATCTTCCAGTTCCCCTCTGATTTTGCCGATGCCCAGGCGGTCGGCCAGCGGAGCAAAAATTTCCAGTGTTTCAAGCGCGATGCGATGTTGCTTTTCTTTCGGCAAGGCCTGCAAAGTGCGCATATTGTGGAGCCGGTCGGCCAATTTGATTACTACGACGCGAATGTCTTCGGCCGTGGCCAGAAACATTTTTCTTAGGTTTTCTACCGCGCGTTCAGCGCCTTGATATTTGATTTTATCAATTTTTGTGACTGCTCTAACCAGATTCGTGATTTCCTTGCCGAATTCTTTTTCCAGTTTTTTCTCCAATTCCGGTTGTTTTTCACCGCTATCGTCTAAAACATCATGCAGCAGCGAAGCGGCGACGGTTTTAGAATCAACTTTCAGGTCGGCGACAATTTCCGCCGTGGATAAGCAATGGAAAATATATTCTTCCCCGGAAATTCTTTTTTGTCCCGTGTGGATTTGCGCGGCAAAATCATAAGCCCGGCGGATTAACTTTAAATCGCAGTCGGGATTATGTATTTGGCATTTATCCAGAATTTTTTTCAGTAATTCTTCGGCGTTCATTAATTTGGCTTTTATTAATTGAAAAGCCGGTTTTTTGCGCCCGGTATTTATGCGCAATCCTTATTTGAGCAGACAGTACCTTTTTTCGTTTCCGCAATCAGTGCGCCGCACTTGGCGCATTTTTCGCCGGTCGGTTTGTCCCAAAGGGCAAAATCACATTCAGGATATCGGTTACAGGCATAAAATATTTTACCGCGTCTTGTTCTTTTGGTAAGTATTTGTCCTTCCCGGCACTTGGGGCAGGAAATATTGAGCGGCGCGGTTTTATTTTCCAGCGATTCGGTAAAGCGGCATTTGGGAAATTGCGAGCAGGCATAGAATTTGCCAAACCGGCTTGTTCGGATGACGACGGGGTGACCGCACTTGGGGCAGGTTTTGTCCGTGGCTTCCGGCTGCGGTTTTTGTTTGGCGACCTCTTGATATTTTTGGTTTAGATGTATTTTGAAAGGATCATAAAACTCGCGAATGACCGGCGTCCATTCCATCTGCCCTTGTGCGATTTTATCTAGATCGTCTTCCATGCGGGCGGTGAATTTTAAGTCAACAATTTCAGGAAAGTGTTCAACCAATAAATCGTTGACCACAAAGCCGATATCAGTTGGAAAAAATTTTCTTTCTTTGTCTTTTTGCGTATAATTTCTTCCTTGAATTGTGGAAATAATCGGCGCGTAAGTTGAAGGCCGGCCGATGCCGTTATCCTCCAGCGCTTTAATCAGAGTGGCCTCAGAATAACGGGCCGGCGGTTGGGTGAAATGTTGCAGGGGGTCCAGTTTTTTTAATTCAAGCATTTCGTTTTTGGTAAGCGGCGGCAAGATTGTTTCTTGGATTTTTCCGTTGTAAATTTTCAAAAAGCCGCCAAATTTAATTTGGCTGCCATTGGCGCGAAAGAGATAGGCGTTATCAGAACTTAGTTTTTTTGCCTCAACGTCAACGGTAGTGGTGCTCAAAACCGCCGAAGCCATCTGACAGGCCAGAGTTCGCTGCCAAATGAGATTGTACAGCTTGTATTGATATGAATTCAGATATTGTTTAATTTCGTCGGGCTGTCGATTAATGTCGGTCGGCCGAATGGCTTCGTGCGCTTCCTGCGCTCCTTTAGTTTTTGTTTTGTAAACGCGGGCAGCAGGCGGCAGATATTGGTCGCCGAATTTTTGCAAAATGAAATTGTGAATTTCGCTGACCGCTTGCTGTGCCAGATTCAATGAATCGGTGCGCATGTAGGTGATAAGACCGATAGAACCTTCGCTATTCAGAGTAATGCCCTCGTAAAGCTGTTGAGCAATCTGCATTGTTTGTTTGGCGGAAAACCTTAATTTTTTAACAGCTTCTTGTTGCAGGGAACTGGTGGTAAAGGGCGGAGCGGGATGTCGCTGGACGTCTTTTTGCAAAAGCTCCGATACTTTGTATTGCGCGGCGGTTAAATCCGCGATGATATTTTGCGCTTCTTCTTGCGATTTTACGCCAAGCTTGGGTATCGCCTTGCCGTTTTTTTGGGTTAAGATCGTTTCAAAGGGTTCACTATTATTTTTGATTTTTAGCAGCAGAGCAATTATCGTCCAGTATTCGTCGGGTTTAAAATTCTGAATTTCCCGTTCGCGTTCAACTATCAAGCGCATAGCGGCCGACTGCACGCGACCGGCCGAAAGTCCTTTGGCCACTTTGCGCCACAAAAATGGCGAAAGCTCATAGCCGACCAAACGATCAAGAATCCGGCGCGCCTGTTGTGCGTTAACTAAATTCATATCAAGGTCGCGGGGATTTTTTAGGGCGTCGTCAATCGCGCTTTTGGTAATTTCGTGAAAAACGATTCGTTGGATAGTATCAGTTTTTAGCTTCAGGGCTTGGACCAGATGCCAGGCGATGGCTTCGCCTTCGCGGTCTTCGTCAGTTGCCAAAATAACACTTTTTGCTTTTGCCAAAGCGCCTTTGATTTCAGCCAGCCGTTTGCGGACTGTCAGCGGCACGACGTATTTTGGCTGAAAATTGTTTTGGACTTCAACGCCAAGTTCCCGCTTGGGCAAATCGCGAACGTGGCCGTAAGATGACTTCACGACAAAATCAGCCGGCAAAAAATGTTGGATAGTTTTGGCTTTGGTGGGGGATTCAACAATGACTAATTTCATAAGAAGTTAAAAGTGAAAAGTTAGGAGTGCAAAGTTAAAGTTAAAAGCGTAAAGTTTTAGTGCTCCGCTACGCGGGACTTATTTAATGTATCCCGCGAAGCGGGATACATTAAATTTTCACTTTTCATTTTTAATACGTCCTTACCAGATTTATCTGGCAAGGACGTATTGCGTGCCGCCCAGATTTTTAACTTTTCCTTTCATTTCCATCACGCTCAAAGTTGAGTTCACAACGGCGGTTTCCAGTTTAGTCGTTTGAACGATTTTGTCAACAGACGTTGGCTCGGCCGACAGTATTTCTAAAATAATTTCTTCTTCTTTGGTGTCAGCCACGATTTTTTGCACGGCGATATTTACCGCTAAGTTTCTCAGGTTTAATTCCTCAAGAATGTCTTGCGCTCCGCCGACTAATTTCGCCCCCAACTTAATAAGGTTGTTCGGGCCGATAGAATTGGCTGAATAGATTGATCCGGGCACGGCAAAGACCTCGCGGTTTTGCGCCACGGCATGATTGGCGGTTAAAAGTGCGCCTGATTTTTTTGGCGCTTCAATGACGAGCGTGCCAAGCGAGAGTCCGCTGATAATACGGTTGCGAGCGGGAAAATGATGTTTGAGCGCAAAAGAACCGAGCGGATATTCAGAAAGCAGCGCTCCGTTTTGAATTATTTTTTCGGCTAAACGCCGATTGGCCGGCGGAAATAAACTCTGCCAGTCAATTGCCGAGCCGATAACAGCGATCGTTCTTTTTTGCTGTTCAACCGCGGCCAGGTGAGCCAGCGTGTCAATGCCGTGCGCCAAACCCGAAATAATGGTGAGCCCAATCTGCGCCAGATCGCGCGAAATTTGCGAAGCAACCTGCTGGCCGTAGGCAGAAAGTCGGCGCGTACCCACAATCGCAATGGCAAATTCATCCTCGGGCTTGAGCGCTCCCTTGATATACATTATATATGGCGGGTCGTAGATTTCTTTCAGGAGCTTGGGGTAATTTCTATCCAAAATCGTCAGAATACCGATATTTTCTTTGGCTAGCTTTTCCAGCTCTTTTTCTAAATTAATTTGCGGTCGGCGCAAAACAATTTCCCGTGCCAAGCTGTCTTCCAGCCCCGCGGCGATAAAATCTTGAGAGTTGCCTTGTTCCCACGCTTTTTTCAAATCGCCAAAATATCCGAGCAGCTTTTTGAACCGCATTGGTCCGATGCGCTCATTAAATAAGTTAAAGGCGTGGAAATACTTGGCGTGTTCGTGCATAGAAAAAGCGGATAGTCATTGCGAGCTCCGCGCAGCGGGGCGCGGCAACCTCGTGTCAGTGGCAGCAGCTCGGGACTGCTTCGCGGAGTCGCAATGACAAAAGGATATCTATCACTATATCATTTATATTTTTTTTCTGCCAAATCAGGATTTTTCAATTCTTCCACCGCTTCGTTTAGCATCTGCATGTATAGATTCAAGCCGACGGCGTTGATCGGGCCGGACTGCTCGCGCCCCAAAATGTTGCCGGCCCCGCGGATTTCCAAGTCCTTGAGCGCGATTTGGTAGCCCGAACCCAGCGCCTCGGCTTCTTTGAGCGCGTCAAGCCGCGCTCTGGCAGCATCGGTTAAATGTTTGGCGTTGTATAAAAAATAAGCAAAGGCCTGTTCGTGCGAGCGGCCGATGCGGCCGCGAATCTGGTAAGCCTGTGCCAGTCCCAAACGCGCGGCGTTAGACACAATTAATGTGTTGACCGAAGGGAAATCAAGGCCGTTTTCAATGATGGTGGTGGCGACCAAAACATTGATTTTGCCGGCGCCAAAGTCATCCATAATTTTTATCAGCGTTTTTTCCTTAAGCCGGCCGTGCACGAAACCCAATTTGGCCTGCGGCACGAGTTTTTTGATTTGCCACAGTGCCATTTCTATTGTTTTCACACGATTGTGCAAATAGTAGACCTGGCCATGGCGGATCAATTCTTTGGCAATCGCCTGCCCGATAAGTTTTTCGCTGAAAGATTCAACGCGGGTTTCAATCGGTCTTCGACCGGGCGGCGGAGTTGCGATAATGGAAATATCGCGCAGGCCGGAAAGCGCCAAATGCAGCGTGCGGGGAATGGGCGTTGCCGAAAGGCATAAAATATCTATTTCGGCGCGCCATTCTTTGAATTTTTCTTTTTGCTTGACGCCGAAGCGCTGCTCTTCGTCAATAATGGCCAGCCCTAAATTTTTAAATTGTATATCTTGAGATAAAATTCGGTGTGTGCCAATTAAAATATCAATTTTGCCAAGCGACAAGTCCTTTAAGATTTTTTGCTGCTCGTTTTTGTTTTGTAAACGCGTGAGCAGCGCCAGGCGCACGGGAAATTTTGCCAGGCGCGCGCCGAACGTGCGCCAGTGCTGATTAGCTAAAATTGTGGTCGGCGCAAGCAGCGCTACCTGTTTGTCGGCCGAAGCGGCTTTGAAAGCCGCGCGCAAAGCCACTTCTGTTTTACCAAAGCCCACATCGCCGCAGACCAAACGATCCATCGGTTTTTCCGATTCCATATCTTTTTTAACTTCGGTAATGGCGCGCGCCTGGTCGTCGGTTTCCACATAGGGAAAATCGTTTTCCAATTCTTTTTGCAGCTCGTCGTCTTGGCCGTAAGAAAAACCGCGGCTTAAAACGCGTTTACAGTAAAGCTCAAGCAATTCTTTGGCCAGCGCCAGCGTCTGTTCTTTGACGCGGCGTTTGGTATTGAACCAGAGCGTGCCGCCCAAACGGTGAATGAGCGGCGTCTCAAAGCCGATATAACGGGAAAGCTTTTTTTCAAGCGCCAGCGGTACATAGAGCCGGTCATTTTTGGCGTATTGCAAAACAAAAAAACTTTCGGCGCTTTTTTCGTCCGGCGGCCGGGTGGAAATTTCGCCGCCGGGTCGATGCGCAAAGCCGGTAAAAACGCCAACACCATGATCCAAGTGAACCAAAAAATCGCCCGCTTTCAACTGAGAAAGCAGCTCTGCGGGCCGACGCCGGCTTAAATCCTTTTTTATCGTTTTTGCGGCTTTAAGAATTTTAATTGACAGAATTTCAATTCGCTCAATTTTGTTGCCAAAAAATTCCAGGCGGAAAGCCGTGGCGGAATTTATCGGGAAGATATCCAGAATGCCGCCGCGCTGAGAAAATTCTCCGGGTGCTCCGAGCGTCTGTACTTTTTCGTAACCCAAACCGTTGATTTGGCGCATCAGCGCAAAAAGATTAATTTGCAAGTCATTTTCCAAAAACAAGGTGTTTTCTTTCCACCAAATTTGGTGCAGCGCCGCCTTTTTGATTTTTTCGTAATTTTGTTCAAACCAAAAAATGTCCCGTTCCAGAAAATAGGGAGCTAGACCGGCAATCATTATTTCTTTGGGCGGCACACTTTTCTCCATAAAATTTTTAGTCAAACGCCAAAGCGCCCCGATTTATAAAAACAGGGGGGCGTAAAATAAAAACAAAGTTTCTCGCGGCAACGTCGTGTGGCATCTGCGGAATTCTCCGGAGCTTTTAATTCTGCTTCGCCAATGCTTCGTAGGGTTCTTCTCGTCTTTATCCCCGCAACTTGCTACGGGGTATTCGGCGAAGGAGAATAAAATTTCGGCTTGACAGCTTTTGTCCGTCGCCTTATAGTATAATATTCATTAAAAATCGTCAATTTTCTGCGCGCGCTTTGGCGCGGATTTTGCCCAGCATCCTATCTGCGAGTGGCGAAAGCTTAAACAAATCCCTCCTACGTTTAAGCGAGTAACCGCAAGCTTCGACCGCCAGGTCGGGGGTCTCGGTTTTCCGAGACTTCAGGAGGGGTCGCATTTGCGTCTGCTCCTGGCGCTCGTGGGTAGGATGGTGGACAAAATTGTTCCTTATATCATGAAAAACAAAGGGGGTTTCAATATGGATCGGTATACGATTCTAAGATATACGGGCTTCATTGCACAGCTGATACTGATTTTCAGTCTGATTATTTGGAAAGTTATAAACGCTCTGGGCCGTAAGAAATGTTCTAAAGTAGTTTTGGCATCAGTAGTAGCTATATTGCGCAATAAAGCACGAGATTATATCGGATTTAATGTGTCAACGGTTCTCCAATAAGGTTGTCCGCTATCTAATAGCGGACTTTTTTTTCTGATCTAAGCAGAGCAAAAAACAAAAAACCCCTATCTTTTTAATAGAGTCAGTAGGCGGTTGGAGATCGATCATTTAAAAATAAAAAGCGGCTATCTTTCGAGCTTAATTAAATTGATTCTGGGCTTTCGGCAGGTCATCTTTTAATATTAGCAAAATTGCCTGATTAGCTTTTTTAATGGCTTCTTCAACTAAAGGCAGTTCAGCGTGGCTAAATTTTTGTAAAACAAATTTTTTGGTGAAAGCAAGACGCCGAAAAAAAGTGGTAAAAAATGTTTGGCCTAAAGGATGAATGCCAAGGCGCAGGCGAACGAAATTTTTTGTGCCGAGATTCCCAATGACTGAATCAACGCCCTTGTGGCCGGCGGCGCTTGAGCCTTGCGATAACCGTAAAGCGCCCAATGGCAAATCCATGTCGTCATGGATGATCACGATATCTTGAGGAGCAATTTGGTAAAAATCGGCCAGCGTTTTGACGGTCTTTCCCGAAAGATTCATCATGGTCCGGGGTTTAGCCAAAATAATTTTCTCGCCTTCAATTTCGCCTTCGTCCAAAAGCGCCTCAAATTTCTGTTTTTCCTGCCAAGCCGAAAAAACCGGCTGGTTTTTCTGAAAATAATCTAAAGCCATAAAACCGAAGTTATGACGGGTGAGCGCGTATTGCGCGTCCGGATTGCCAAGGCCGATGATTAGTTTCATGTTAAATTGAATTCTATTGCGAAATTATATCAGCAATATAGTTTCGGATTTCTTCATAATTGTCCTGCCCCGCTTTTGGCAGCAGCACCGAAGCAGGAACCCCGCCGAGGATCTTCTGTGAACCGGTTAGAAAATTGGTGCCAATTTCGTTTTTATTGATACTCCTGCCCGGGATATCCCTTATACTATCCCAATAACTTTTCATCTGCCAAAGATTCAGGTCGCTTTTAACGTTGGTCGCGACGGCGTTATAAATATCAACGAAGGTTCCGATATTCCAAAAATGAAGCGCGAGAATTTTTTGTTTCAAGACCTGCAAAACATCTTGCTGGCGTTCTATCCGGTCCAAATCGCCGGCGGTGGAATGCCGCGAGCGGATGTATTTGAGCGCGGTCTCGCCGTCAAGGTATCGCCAGCCGGCTTTTATTTCAAAGGTCTGAAAGGTGTGGTTTGGGCCGGGATAGCTTGTGTCAACGATATCCTTTGCTACCATTATATTCACTCCGCCCAAAATATCAATTATTTTTTTAACGGCGAATAAATCAACAAGGATCGTGTGGTCAATTTCAAGGCCGGTAATTTCTTGCGCTAGTTGTTTTATCAAGTTAAATTCGCGGTCTTTGTTTTTTTTGCCGAATGCGTAGAGCGCGTTGATCTTGGTTTTGCTCTCGTTGCCGGGAATTTTGACAAACAAGTCGCGGGGCAGCGAGAAAAGATAAATTTTGTTTTTTTCCTGATTGAGCTGCGCGACAAGAATCGTATCGGTTAAATCGGGCGCGTCGTTGCCTTCACCGGCCGCGCCCAGCAGTAAAAAATTAGTGACGGTATTTGTATCTTCGTTGCTAATGAAAGGCAAAAAAGAGAACAGGTTTTTGGGTCGGGTAGAATCTTCCTGCTGATAAACGGTGGTGACGGAATTGCCGGAAGAAGAGTTTTCTATTTCAATAACGCGCGGTTTGGTCAGCCCGTTCAACTGAAAGTAAAAAAAGATTAAAAGCCCGGCGATTATTGTCGTGCCGAGCACCAAGGCCTTAGGCGAATGGCGGTTGAAGAAATCGGCAAGGAAGTCCATCATTTTTATTATAGCACGAAAGCAAAAACCGGCCTCTTGCGTTAAGTGCCTTTTTAGTTTATTATTATATTGATATTTTAGAGTTAATTACATTAAGCGTTATATCAAACGGCAAAACCATTATGAAAAAATTCTTGCTTTTCGTTTGGGAGATAGTTAAGATTACGGCGATAACGCTAGCAATAATCGTGCCGGTGCGCTATTTTCTTATTCAACCATTTTTTGTTAAAGGCGCTTCCATGGAGCCAAATTTTGAAGATGGTCAATACCTCGTCGTTGATGAAATCTCTTATCGTTTGCGAGCGCCGGAACGGGGCGAGGTAATTATTTTTCATTACCCGCTTGATCCTTCGCAGTTTTATATCAAGCGCATTATCGGTCTTCCCGGAGAAACCGTGGAAATTTTTGAAGGGAGGATTAAAATTTTCAATTCCCAACACGCGCTTGGTTTCATTTTGGACGAATCGGGGTATCTTTCCGGTGACGTAAAAACTTATGGGGATACGAAAGTAATTTTAGGGGAGAATGATTTTTTTGTTTTAGGCGATAACCGGCAATTCTCTTACGATTCGCGGCGCTGGGGCGCAGTGCCGGCGGATAAAATTACCGGAAAGGTTTGGGTGCGGGCTTGGCCGCTGCAAACCGCCGAAGTTTTTGCTGCGCCGCAGTATTCTTATTAAGGCGGAAAAAACGGAAGCAGAGTATAAAATATAAAAGAAAGATAAATCATGAGCCCGAAAGCAAAAAAACAAAAAGTTTTTCAAGCGCCGCGCGGCATGCGCGATATTTTACCAGATGAGCAGATTTACTGGAGAAAGTTTGTCAAGGTGGCCGAGGATTTGGCGGAGGATTACGGTTTTCAAAAAATTGAGACTCCCATTTTGGAAGACGCGGAGTTATTTACGCGGGGAACGGGCGCTTCCAGCGACATCGTCACGAAACAAATGTACACGCTAAAGACCGCCGGCGGCGACACTTTGGCTTTGCGGCCGGAAGGAACGCCGGGAGTGGTGAGGGCTTATTTGGAAAATGGTCTGGTGAATTTACCCCAGCCCCTGAAGTTATATTATTATGGTCCGATGTTCCGCCACGAAAATCCTCAGGCCGGACGCTACAGGCAGTTTTTCCATTTCGGTTTGGAAGCTATCGGAGGGAAAGAGGCGGTAATCGACGCGCAGATTATTCAGTGGTGCTTTAATTTTTTGAAAGCCGTCGGTTTGAAAAAAGTAAATGTGCAGATAAACAGCCTTGGTTGTCATCAGTGCCGGCCTTCTTACCGGCGGGCATTGCTTGATTATTACCGTTATCGCAAAAACCGGATTTGCCCGGATTGCCGGCGGCGCATGCAGGAAAATCCGTTGCGGCTGCTTGACTGCAAAGAGGAGAAATGCCAGCCGATTAAGGCTCAGGCGCCGGCGCTGATTGATCATCTCTGCGAAGAATGCCACGCCCATTTTAAAGAAGTGCTTGAATTTATGGACGAACTGGAAATTCCTTATTTCTTAAACAATGCTTTGGTGCGCGGTTTGGATTATTATACCAAAACCGTATTTGAGTTTTTTTGGGAAGAAGGTGAGGTGGCGGCGCAAACCGCTTTGGGCGGAGGCGGCCGTTATGATAATTTGATGAAAATTTTTGGGGGCAAAGCCACGCCGGCCGTGGGTGTGGCCTTGGGGGTTGACCGGATTATTTATTTGATGAAAAAGGAACAAATTAAAATTGCGCCTTTCTATAATCCAAAAGTTTTTTTGGTGCAGTTGGGAAATCGGGCCAAGCGTAAAAGTATGAAACTTTTCGAAACTTTACAGCAGGAAGGGATTTCGGCCGCCGAATCGCTAAGCCGTGACTCCATCAAAGCGCAGCTGAAAATCGCCGATCGTCTCGGGGTCAAATTGGCTTTGATATTGGGCCAGCAAGAAGCGTTGGAAAACACCGTGATTATCCGCGATATGCAAACGGGAGAGCAGGAAACCGTGCCGCAAGAAAAAATTATAGAGGAGTTAAAAAAAAGGTTTAAAAGATAGCGAAATCTCTGCGGATTACGAATTTCTTACGAATATACGGATACGTATAATTTACTCCCTCTTTTTCAAAGAGGGGAAAATGTATCTGTAAATCTGTAGCCATAAAGATGAACGAATGTATTTTCTGTAAAATAATTAATAAAGAAATTCCGACGGACTTTTTATACGAAGATGATTTGGTTGTCGCTTTCAAAGATATTTGTCCGATAATACCGGTGCATCTGCTGATTATTCCGAAAGCACACATTGCGTCAATCGCCGATTTACAAGATAAGGATGAGGCGCTGGTCGGACGGTTAATTATGGTGGCAAAAAAGCTCGGGCAGGAGTTTGGCATCGCCGAAAACGGCTATAAGCTTCTATTCCGCGTCGGTCGTCACGGCGGTCAAGAAGTGCCGCATATCCATTTGCATTTATTAGGCGGAGCGAGATTGTCAGAAAATATCAGGCCAATATAAAAAAAATTAAAAATGTAAATATCAAAAATCAAAACGATAATTTAAAATATAAAATCATCAAAAATTTTGAGAAAATTTTTGATACCAATATTTTGCAATTTGATTTTTGCATTTTAAATTTCGTCTAAAGGGAGGTGTTTTATGTGGCAGTAGAAGTCAAAAGAAAAGAAAAAGAGCCGATTGGCTCGTTATTGCGCCGTTTCACCCGCCGCGTCCAGCAGAGCGGTGTTTTACTGAATGCCAGAAAGGGGAGATTCTATCACAAACCCAAAACGAAGCGCCAAATTCGCGCTTCGGCTTTGCGGCGCGAACAGTTGCTGGCCTTGCGCTGCGAGATGATGAAAGAAGGATTAATTGAAGAAGGGCAGCTGATACCCAAAGAGATGATTAAGTTTAAGAAATAATCTTTTGCTACTTTTCTGTAATCAGAAAAGTAGCAAAAGAGTTCCGCGCCGAGCATAAGATTTTGAGAAAATCTTTGCTATGGCGAGGTGACGAAAAAAGATGACACTAAAAGATCAACTTAACCAGGATTATAAAGAGGCATTTAAGGCAAAAGAAGAAAAAAAGGTTTCGGTTTTGCGGCTGCTTAGTTCGGCGATTAAAAATAAAGAACTGGAAAAGCGTGCAAAGCTGGTGGGCGCGGCAAAAGAAGGCGAGGATCTGGAAAAAGCCAGTCAGCTGACCGATGAGGAGGTGCTGGCGGTTTTGGGCATCGAAGCTAAGCGGCGTAAGGACTCAATTGAACAATATCGCAGTGGCAATCGCGAAGATTTGGCGGGACAAGAAGAAGCAGAAGTAAAAATTTTAAGCGTTTATTTACCCGAGCAAATGGGCGAAGACGAAGTGCACAAGTTGGTAAAAGAAGCCATTGCCGAAAGCGGTGCTGCAAGCCAGCAGGATTTGGGTAAAGTGATGAAGGTTTTGATGCCGCGCGTGAAAGGAAAAGCGGATGGGGGAATGGTGAATAAAATTGTTAAGGAGGAACTTGGAAATTAGATTTCTCTACAAGATTACAGATTAATACAGATATAACAGATACGGAAATGTCATTTCTTGCCTTTTGCGAAAAGGAAATGATTTAATCTGTATATCTGTAAACAATCCGTATTCTGTAGCTATATTTTGGAAATTACCAACCTTACTCGACAAAAGATTGATGAGAAAGACCTCAAGCGGGTGGCAAAAAAGACAATAAAGATTCTCGGCAAAAAGGGGCTGGAAAATTTAAGCTTGGTTTTTGCCTGTGACGCCCGCATGAAAGCGCTAAACAAAAAATATCGGCAACGCAATCGCGCGACCGATATTTTAAGTTTTGAAGGATTAAACGAAATCGTGATTTGCCTGCCGCAAGCCGCGCGGCAGGCCAAAGAGCTGAAAACTCCGTTGCTTGACGAATTGAAGCGTTTATTGATTCATGGTATAGTTCATTTAAAGGGCTATGAGCACGAACACGGTGGCAAAGAAGCGGAGAAAATGCAAAAAATAGAGAATAAAATTTTAGCGAAGCTAAAATAGGATTTTATTTTCGCTTTAATATTGAAAAAAATGGAAAAAGTCCTAATTTCTTTTTAATTTTATAGTTCTAAATAATTAAAGAGTTTTATTAATTTTTAATTTTAAAATTATGGATTCGCAAACCAATTCATCTTCGCAGCCAATGACAAGCGGCCAAAAGCCCAAAAACAATTGGCTGCTAGTCGTTATATTTTTCGTTCTTGGTCTAATTGTAGGCGCATTAGCCTACGCCGGCTATTCGTGGTTAGCGTCAAAAGAAATTGCGCAGCCATTGCCGACGCCAACAGCATCAGTCATTGTTTCGTCCACGAGCGCCACGCCGATGCCTTCATTTGATATCTCTGATTGGCAGACGTATCGGGACGATAAGTATGGGTATGAAATAAAATTTCCTAAAGATTGGATTTTGCAAAAAGAAGAGACGGTGATTAAGGGGGCTGGCAATATATCCGGTTTCACCGGAGTTCTGCATTTTGAAAACAGAGAGCTGCTTGGTTACGGTTACAAAGGAGATCTGTTAGGTATGGTTAGAGTTTATTCGACGGAATTACCCTTGGAACAATGGTTTGAACAATTTATGGCTAAAAGGGAAATGCAAATCGCCAACTCCATTGAATTCATGAAACGAGAAACCGGTGATCCAAATTATGTTTCAAGGTCAGATGTTAGCACATCAAACGGTTCTGTGAATATCAATGGTTTAGCAGGCAGATTCTCTTACGAGAAAGCGCAGAAGCCACTTTATATTGAAGGCGGTCCTGATACTTCAAAGCAGTATTATTTGAAGAATAACTCTTGGATTTATGATATTATAGCAATCGGATTTACTAGCCAAGAGACCGAGGATCTGCTGAAAATTTTTGACCAAATTGCAAACACCTTCAAATTCACCAAGTAATTTTTCATTTTTAATTTTCTCTGATGCCTAGAGAAAAAATCATTATCGGTCTGGATGTCGGCAGTTGCAACGTGCGGGTGGCTGTCGGACAGATTAAGGACGGCAATTCCTCGCCTCAAATTTTAGGCGTGGGCAAGGCGGTGGCAACCGGCATGCGCAAGGGCGTCGTGGCCGACATTGATGAGACGGTAAAAAATATAAAAGAAGCAACGCAGGCGGCCGAACGGATTTCGGGCGTTTCCGTTGACCATGCTTTTGTCAGTATTGGCGGCGGGCACATTGGTTGCCGTGCAAGCAAAGGAGTCGTGGCTGTTTCCCGGGCGGACGGCGAAATTTCCGAAGAAGATAAAGCGCGCGCGATTAAAGCGGCCGAGGCAATTTCTTTACCTTCTAATCACCAGATCTTGCATGTTTTGCCGCGCCGTTTTGCCATTGACTCTCAAGAAGCGATAAAAGATCCGGTGGGCATGCGGGGCGTGCGGCTGGAAGTAGATGCTTTAATTGTGGAAGGGCTTTCTCCTTATATCAAAAATCTTGTTAAATGCGTCCGGGAAGCAAATTTGTACGATGACGGTTTGTTGCTCGGGCCTTTGGCAGCCGGTTACGCGGCGTTAAATAAGCGCCAAAAGGAACTCGGCGTATTGTTGCTGGATTTGGGTGGCGGTACGACCGGCATGACCGTCTATGAAGAAGGCGATATTCTGCATTGTCAGATTTTGCCGGTAGGCAGCGCGCATATCACTAATGATATTGCGATTGGCCTGCGTATTTCGGTTGACGCGGCAGAAAAAATCAAAATACAATACGGTTCTGCTGCGCCGCAAAATATCGGCAAGCGGGAAATAATTGATTTGTCAAAATTCGACGACGTGCAAGAACAGGTTTCACGCCTGCAAGTGGCTGAAATCATTGAGGCAAGAGCGGGCGAGATTTTCGATTTAGTTAACAAAGAACTGAAAAAGATTGACCGCGCGGGACTCCTGCCGGCGGGTGCAGTACTCGTGGGCGGCGGAGCAAAACTGACAGGGCTTGTTGATCTGGCCAAGGAAAAATTAAAGTTGCCGGTGCAGGTCGGTTATCCGCAGGGCGTTGAGGGAGTGGTTGATGAAATTACCGACGCCAGTTTTACGACGGTTTGCGGTTTAATTCTCTCAGCCCTGACCGAAGAAATGACGCGCGAGACAAATTCCGGTCGCTTTGGCGAACTCCCGTCTATTTCGCCGGCCATAAATAAAGTCAAGAAATGGCTTAAGGGATTCTTGCCTTAATTTTTAGAAGGTATTGACAAGCGACGTTCGATGGTGATATAAAAGAATATTGCTTTTAGGTTCTGTTGGCGGGGACGACTGGACTTTTATTCTCTTATTTATAATTTTATAAATTCTCATCCGAGGGGGATCACCGGAGGGGTGAAAATTTTATTAACATGGCCCAAGTTAAACCAGATATGGAGACGTTCGCCAAAATCAAGGTGGTGGGCGTCGGAGGAGGGGGCGGCAATGTCGTTTCGCGAATGTACGAATTTAAGATACAAGGAGTGGAACTGATTGCCATTAATGCCGACGCGCAGGATTTACATCATAATCTTGCCCAGCAAAAATTGCTAATTGGCAAAAATTTGACCAAGGGTTTGGGCGCGGGTATGAATCCTGATATCGGCCGCCAGGCCGCTGAAGAAAATCGCGATGAAATCCACGAGGTTTTGAAAGGAGCCGATTTGGTTTTTGTCACTTACGGTTTGGGCGGAGGCGTGGGCACCGGCGCCGGTCCCATTGTAGCCGAAGCAGCCAAAGACATCGGCGCTTTAACCGTAGCAGTTGTGACAAAACCTTTTTCTTTTGAAGGCGCGCAGCGTTCGCGCATCGCTTTTGAGGGCTTGGCGCGGCTACAGGACAAAGTTGACACTTTGATTACTATTCCCAACGATAAAATTTTACAGACGATTGAACGCAATACTTCGCTCATGGAGGCCTTTAAAATTGTTGATGACGTTTTGCGGCAAGCCGTGCAGGGGATTTCCGATATCATCGTGACGCCGGGACTTATCAATGTTGATTTTGCCGATTTGCGGGCGATAATGTCGGGAGCCGGTTCGGCTTTAATGGGTATCGGCAGCGCGCAGGGCGACAATCGGGCAGTTGAAGCCGCCAAAGCGGCCATCAATTCTCCTTTGCTTGAAATCTCAATTGACGGCGCCAAAGGTGTGGTGTTTAATGTCGCCGGCGGCGCGGATATGACGATGATGGAAATAAATGAAGCCGCCAAAGTGATAACCGATTCTATCGATCCGGAGGCAAAAGCGGTGACTGATAATTCGTTAAAGAAGGGCGAAATCAAAATCACGGTAATTGCGGCGGGTTTTGGCGAACCAATTTTCAAGCGTGAAAGGGAAAAGGAGAGGACAGATAAGCTGGAAACTGCCAAACAGGAAATGCAGCAGCCGCCTGCCAAGAAGCCGGCCTTTGCCAGCCAAGTGAATCCGATTGATAGCGCTGACGAAGAATGGGATATCCCCGCCTTCATCCGGAAGAAAATGAAGTAAAAATTCTTAATCATTGAATCCTCCGCCAATTTATTGGCGGAGGATTTTTGTTTGTAAAAGCAGGACCTGTGGAAAACTTTTGCGTGACATTTTGGATAAGCCATAATTTGTTATTTGACCCCGATTGTTTATTGGATTAGAATAAGAATACAAAATATAATCTTAACGTCAAAAAAATGGCCGCCGCAAAAAGTATTAAGTCCAAATTTGAGAAAATACAAAAAAGAGACGGCCACTTAGCGGATTTTGAGGCCTCTAAAATCACAAGCGCGGTACACAAGGCTTTAACGGCCACGGGTCAGGGCGACGGAAAAATCGCCAAGCGCGTGACAAAAAAAGTTATTGACCTTCTCAACAAGCGTTTCCGAAAAGATGAGATTCCTAAGGTTGAAGAAGCGCAGGATATCGTTGAGGAGGTTTTAATTTTGGAAAATTTAGTGGAGACGGCGCGTTCTTATATCCTTTATCGCGAGCAGCGCCGGCGCATCCGTGAAGCGCTGAGCACTTTTGATGAGACGGTGGAAATGGTTGATAAATATATTCAGGAGCTTGACTGGCAGGTGAAGGAAAATGCCAATATGGCGTATTCGCTTCAGGGCTTGCATCATTATATTACCTCTGCCATCAGCAAAAAATACTGGCTGGATAAAATTTACACCAAAGAAATCCGCGAAGCGCTGCAAAGCGGCGATTTCCATATCCATAATCTTGATTTTTTGGGCGCTTACTGTTGCGGTTGGGATTTGTATGATTTGCTGATGCGGGGTTTTGGGGGCGTGGCGAGCAAAGTAGAGTCGCTGCCACCCAAGCATTTTCGTACGGCGCTGGGCCAGCTCGTCAATTTTTTCTATACCATTCAGGGCGAGGTGGCCGGGGCGCAAGCCGTCAGTAATTTTGACACGTTGTTGGCGCCGTTCATCCGCTATGACGCGCTTAATTACAAGCAGGTCAAGCAGGCGATGCAGGAATTTATTTTCAACTGCTCTGTGCCTACGCGCGTCGGCTTTCAAACGCCATTTTTGAACGTGACGCTTGATTTGAAACCGCCCGTGAATCTTGCGCACCAGCCGGTGATTTTGGGCGGCCAGCCGCAAAAAGAAACCTACGCCGAATTTCAAGAAGAAATGTCAATGTTCAACCGCGCTTTCTCGGAAGTCATGTCGGAAGGCGACGCCAAAGGCCGCGTTTTTACTTTTCCTATTCCCACTTATAACATCACCAAAGATTTTAACTGGGACGACCCCGCGTTGGAAGGCGTTTGGGAAATGACTGCCAAATACGGCGTACCTTATTTTGCCAATTTCATTAATTCCGACATGAACCCGGATGACGCGCGTTCAATGTGTTGCCGCCTGCGGTTGGATAACCGCGAGCTCTATAAACGCGGCGGCGGGCTTTTCGGCGCTTATCCCCTAACCGGCAGTATTGGCGTTGTGACGATAAACCTGCCGCGCATCGGCTATCTTTCTAAAACTAAAAAAGAATTTTTCCTGCGGCTGGAGCGCGTGATGGAGCTGGCTAAATTCAGCTTGGAAATCAAGCGCAAAATCCTTGATGATTTCACCGAAAAAGGGCTTTATCCTTATTCCAAGCATTACCTGGAGGCCATTAAAAAAATGCGTTCAAGCTATTGGCATAATC
>Ga0315273_10003804_pt1 | contig 18269 bp, 16 predicted proteins | sample YL17G02_0_MG_FD_205753 | JGI IMG/M metagenome (GOLD analysis project Ga0315273, IMG submission 205753) | Sediment microbial communities from Yellowstone Lake, YNP, Wyoming, USA - YL17G02_0 | ecosystem: Environmental > Aquatic > Freshwater > Lake > Sediment | place: USA: Wyoming | collected...
GCTCCGCCACCACCCTGCTGGTAGTCACGAGGAACTGTACGTCCGGGTTGCGGCGTTGGCCGGCGAGCAGCGGTGCAAGCATCCGGAACTCCGCCAGCGAAAAATGAGGGCTGCCGAGAACGACCATGTCAAGCGCCGAGCTGTCATTGGTGCTTAACTCACGACGGGCAGCCCGCAAGCGTTCCAGGGTGACGTCCACGACCAGGGACGGCGCTCGCCCCTGGAAAGCAGCCTCCGCCGTGGGAGCCTCGGGCGTTACGCCGACGAGATGAAAGAGGGCGACCGCGCCCGAGGACGCCGCGGCTGCGCATACCGCCTTGAGCTGGTCTTCGGTAGGACGGGCGCTCAGCCCCTCGACGACCGGTATCCGGTCGCCTGCGACCTCGCCCATCAGATGGCCAAGCACCGGGTAGAAGGAGTCATCGTCTTGCATGCCGACGGGTAGCGCCGGGAGGCGCAGAAGTATCTGCCCTGCCCGGTTGTGAGTAAGGTGGAGGCCGGCCGCAGGGACGCGCCCGGTGATCGCCGCGCAGATGTCGAGAAGGTCCGGGTAGCGCTCGGTCCGGGCGCCGATGACGGAGTTGGCGAAGGCGATGGCGTTGGACTCGCCCCATGCGATCTGCTGGCCGAACGCCGGCCGGTGGACCGTCTGGTAGGGGGCACAAGTCCAGGTGGGAAGGCAGCCCAATTCCCGGTAGGCCGCCATGTGGCGCTGCGCCTTCTCAGCCCACTCGGCCGGCACGGCCCACTCGCGCCAACCGTGTTCGTCCACGCCGCTGACGTTGGAAGTCGCCGGGACCACCACGTGCGCGCCCAGCTCGACCAGGCGCTCCGCGTACTCAAGCGTCGCGTCGCCCATATAGAGCGCGCTGTCGATATGGGCGGCCGTGATATCCATCAGATCGCCGGCGCCATAGACCTCGGCCATACGCACCATGATGCGCATCGCCATGCACGCTCCCGCTCCATGCGCACCGTCCAACAGAGCACGGTCATAGGGAGTCAGAACGAGGTTAATGGTCATCGCGGGGTCCCAGCATCAATGCGAACAATTGCACACGCGTCAGGCGGGTGCACGGCCATGGCCTTCCCTTAGGGCCGAGCGCGATCAGCGCGACCACTCAGGGTTTACCGCCGTGACCCAGTATAGCGCTGACCCCTCGGGTCCGGCAAACGGATAGCGGAATACGGTGAGGCCTACAGATGGGGCTCGGGGCGTGTCGTATGATAGACTGGTCATGTGGGTGTGGGGAGCATGCTCGACTATGATGGATAAACACTAGGCAAGGACTTGACAAACAATAACACGCGTGGCATACTATCAACGCGATTCAAGGTTAGGGGCGCAGAGGGATGTGGAGATGGCAGGCTATCTGGCACTCAAAGAGATATGGCGCATGCGGGGGCGGTATATTTTGTTTAGCTCGGTGATCGCATTGATCACCATGTTGGTCCTGTTCGTGGCGGCGTTGGCCGAGGGGTTGGGGGCGGGCAACCGTGAGTACCTTCAGAAACTGAACGGCGACCTGATCGTTTATCAGAGCAACGTGGATCTGAATATCGGCGCCAGCCAGCTTGGTGCCACTGTATCGGCCGAAGTTCGGCGCCTGCCCGGCGTCGTAGCCGCCGGCCCAATCGGCTTTGCGAACGCGACTCTGGTGCTGCCCGACGGAAGAAAGCCATTGGGCGTTGCGTTGATTGGCGTGCTGCCAGGCCAGCCGGGAGAGCCCCCCGTCACGACGGGCACGGGCCTGCGGAACCGGCGCGACAACGAGGCCATTATCGACCGGCAAGTGGCGTTGCGTACCGGACTTCGGGCCGGCGATACCCTGACAGTCAAGTCGATCCAGGGCGCAAAGGAGCAGTACTACCCTCTGAAAGTCGTCGGGGTCAGCGACAACAGACAGTATTCCTTACAGCCCAGTGTGATCGTGCCCGATCGCACGTGGGATGAGATACGGTCGCAGGCGATCGTCGGCGGCAAGCCTGACGGCGAGTTCGTCGCAAACGTGATCGCGGTGAAGGTGGAGGACCCAAGGTACTCTGCCGAGGTGGCGAAGGCCATTGGCTCTAACATCAGGGATGTAGTTGCCGTCGACCGGGTGACCGCCTACGAAGCGACGCCAGGCTACAGCGCACAACAGAGCACTCTCAACACGCAAAAGTACTTCGCGCTGATCATCGGGGTCCTGGTCATCGGCGGGTTCTTCCAGATCCTGACGCTTCAGAAGGTGGCCCAGATCGGGATGCTCAAGGCGATCGGCGCACCCAATCTCACCGTAGGCCTCGCGGCGATCATCCAGATTATCTGCGTCACTGCTGCCGGGGTCGGGATGGGTGCGGCCGCCACTCTTCTCCTTTCGCTCGGCTTTCCGAAGACAATTCCGATCGTCTTCTCGGCCGACGCCGTGCTCACGGCGATCCTTTCCCTGCTGCTGATCGGCCCGATCGGGGGGCTCGTTTCGGTTCGCTATGCGCTCAAGGTCGAGCCGCTTACCGCCCTTGGCCTGGCTTCCTGAGGCTTTCCGATGAATACGTCACCGATTGCACTTCAGACAATCGCAGTCTCCAAGAGCTATGACGGGGGTTCCAGCGTCATCCGGGCCGTCGAGCAGGTTTCGATCGAGGCCAAGGCGGGGGAGTTCGTAGCCCTGGTCGGCCCAAGCGGATCCGGGAAGACGACGCTGCTTGCGATGCTGGCAGGGCTGCTGACTCCGACCACCGGCGAGGTGATGATCGACGGGAACAACCTTGGCAAGATGCGCGAAGCCGAGCGCACCGCGTTCCGCCGTCAAAAGATAGGTTTCACTTTCCAGGCAAACAACCTTGTACCATTCCTCACAGCCCGCGAGAATGTCGAGCTGATGCTTCGTCTGAACGGCAAGCTCGACAGGGCCGGCCAGGCCCGCGCTGCCGACCTGCTAGACCGTCTTGGGCTGGGCGATCGGATGAACAACCTTCCGCGCCAGCTCTCGGGCGGCCAACAACAACGGGTGGCCATTGCCCGGGCTCTGATCCACGACCCGAGCGTAGTGCTCGCCGATGAGCCGACCGCCAGCCTGGATACGCAGCGGGCCTTCCAGGTGGTCGCGACCTTCGCCGACATGATCCACGAGCAGAACAGGGCGGGCATCATGGTCACGCACGACCTACGTCTGTGCCGGTACGTCGATCGCGTCATCCAAATGCAGGATGGGGTGCTGGTTCGCAACGTGGACGAGGAGGCGGAAATCTCCGCCATGGCCAACGGTAGCGGCCATTTCGACATACCGTCAATCGGGCTTCTCGATGCGAGGCTGGGCGCGCCGAACCTGGTCGGTGTCTGACTCGTCTCTTGCCGGCGCCCCGGTCAACGAGAGCTGGTATCTCGCCCCGGCCAGAGGTCGGCGCCGATGAAGCGCTCGATGAGCCGGACCCGCCAAATTCGCCGCAACGCGAGCGCCCAAAGCGCCGCAAGCACGCCGATCAAAGCGAGTTCGGCTGGCGACAGGGTAGACAACTCGAAGAACCGCCGCAAAGGGGGAATGGCAAGCACGACCCCGAAGAGGAGCAACAACCCCACCGCAAGCAGGGCAGGCCGATGGTCTCCGCTCAGCTCATCGCCGCCCGTCCAGGCCTTCGTGGGAGGTTCGACGAACACCACCAGCAGCAGCCCGCAGATCACGGCGAAGACCGTCAATGCGGTCTGTGCTCTGGGCATAGATGCCGCGCTCGCTGCCATTTCGGACGCCAGCGGATTTGCCTCGACGAATTCCCTGAACGCAGGCACAAGGTGCACGAGATAGACGAGGAGCGCGGTTACGCTGATAGTCAGCACGGCGGGAAGGACGAAGTGCCACACCCGCCGCACAAGGTCGATCCGCCGAAAGCTCCCCGGCCGAGCCCACGCCGCCAGTGCCAGGGTTGGAATTCCCACCGTGAACAGAGTAAGCAGCGAGTTGTGCTTCGGCGTGAACGGAAAGACCCCCAGGATCCCCATCGATACGATGAGGATCGCTGCGTAAAAGACCCGGGTCAGGAAAAGCTTCAGGATGTCCTGCATGCCGTTGACGATGCGTTGGCCCTCGCTCACAGCATAGGGTAGGGCGGCGAATGAGTCGTCCAGCAGAAGGATGTCGGCGACACTGCGGGTCGCCTGGCTCCCGCTCTGCATGGCGATCCCTAGGTTGGCCTGTTTGAGTGAGAGGACATCGTTGACTCCGTCCCCGGTCATTGCGACGTAGTGACCCCTGTCCTGCAGGGCGCGCACGATCTGCTCCTTTTGTTGCGGGGTGATCCTGCCAAAGACAGTGGCGCTGGCGGCTGCCTGAGCGAACCTGGTCCCGTCCATCTGCGCCAGTTCCAGGCCGGAAATGATCTCGAGATCCGGGCCCAGCCCTGCCTGACGCGCCAACGCTGCCACTGTGCCGGGGTTGTCGCCCGAGATGATCTTCACTTGCACGCCTGAGGCGGAAAATGCCGCCAATGTCTGCTGGGCCTCAGGCCGTAACTCGTCACTGAATGCAACCAGACCGAGCGGGATGAGCCCCGGCGGCAGGATAGGCGTGCCGTCTGCGCCCTGAAGGTGCGTAGGCTCTTGGTGCCAGGCGAATAGCAGCACGCGCAGGCCAAGCTCAGTCCACGTCACGAACTGACGCTGCGCCCCCGTCGGCGCGGACGGCGTGTCCGGCGGCAGCGTGGTCTCGACACGTAAAGTGGGTGCGACGACCTCTGGCGCGCCTAACACAAAAGTGCCGCGCCTGCCCTCGCCGTCAAAGGTCAGCCCACTCCACTTGCGCTGAGAAGAGAAAGCCACCTCGTGGACGGCCGGCAGCTTCTGGCCCGGGCAGGCCGCGGCCAGGGCGGCGCTCGTCTGATTGCCGGAGGAACCATTGGCGGCAAAGTCGCCAAGTGCTTGCTTCAGTGTTTCCTTGTCCTGGTCGTAAGCCCAGACGTCATGGTAGCGGATGCGGTTGGCCGTCAAGGTGCCGGTCTTGTCGAGGCACAGAACGTCCACATTACTGAGGGATTCCACTGCGTTGGACTGCTGGACCAGCGCGCCGTGTCCGGCAATTCGGACGGCCCCGAGCGCGTACGCCACGGCGATTGCCAGGAAGAGCCCATTTGGGACGAGGCCGAGGATGACAACCGACATCCGGACGCTCTCCACCAACGGGATGCCCCGGAGCAGCGTATCTACAGCTAACAGCACCCCGAGATACGCCGCTACTAGCAGGACCACCCGTAGCATCAGGCCGATTTGCCGCTGAAGTGGTGTCAGCACCCTCCGGTAGGCGCGTGCAGCCCGCGTGATCTGGTTGGCTAAGCTCTGGTCTCCTACCGCTTCAGCCCGGTACATGCCGCTGCCGTTAACACAGAAACTTCCCGAGTAGACTCTATCTCCGGGGCGCTTAGGCACCAGGTCGGACTCGCCGGTCAACAGCGACTCGTCAACGTCGAGCACTGACGACGGGCGCGCGCCCGGCTGATCTCGTCGCTCATCCCCCAGAAGTGGGCCGTCCACGACGATCTGATCGCCGGGCCGCAGGACCAGAACGTCGCCGGCCACGATCTCCGCCGGGTCAACCTGCTGCTCCCGAGAGTCGCGGACGACCGTGGCGGTGGGACGGGTCAGGAGCGCGATCCGGTCGAGCATCCTCTTGGCGCGGATTTCCTGGACAACGCTCACGATCACGTTGGCCAGGATGACGCCAACGGAGACGATTGCATCAGAGGGACGGTCGAGGAGGACCAACAGGGCGCCGAGGGTGAACAGCACGATGTTGATGAAGGTGAAGACGTTCTCCTTGAGGATCTGGGCGTAGGATCGGCTGGTCTTGACCGGCATCCGGTTGATCTGGCCTGCCGCGCGACGCGCTTCAACTTCGCGGGCGGTCAGCCCGCGGATTCCGGCGACCACTTCCTCGGATGGCACGCGCTCCCCCTAGAAGAGCTCGCGTCGCAGAGCGCGGCCGGGTTCCAGGGGTGGAAAGCCCTGCATGAACGTTTCGAAACCCAGGAAACGGGAGAGGAGAAAGCTCGGTACCCAGCGGAGTGACTCTTGTGGGCCGCCCTGGCTCTTGTGGCAGGCGGATGCCGCCTGTTTGCGGTCGAGATAGGGCCGTACATCCAGCTTCACGTTCACCGGGGTCTCCCAGCTCATGATCTGGACAAGGTCGATGTCATGGTTGCGGCCGAACTTGTGCGGGTCGCGCCCGGCCAGCGGCATAAGTCGCACAACCCACTTGATGAACCCAGGGCTGAAGGCGGTAAAATAGAGCCGTTCCGGCCGGTGCGGCGGACCGGCCAGCGGGTACTGCTCCGGATCGGCAGCAGCCTGGAATGCCAGAACCGTTGCCTGGTGCAGCTTGATATGGTCGGGGTGGCCATAACCGCCGAACTCGTTGTCGCAGATCACCACTTGAGGCCGGTGACGGCGGATCGACGCGACGACATCGCCGGCGACACGGTCAAGCGGTGCCTGGTGGAGGCACTGTGGGTGCTGGTTTTCGGGCGAGCCGGCCATGCCGCTGTCGCGATATCCCAGGTAGTCGATGCCTGTGATCCCGAGGGCCTGGGCCGCACAGCAGAGCTCGGCTGCGCGCAATTGCCCGGTGTTCGCATAACCTGCCAACATCTCGGCTTCGACCGTCCCTGCCTCGCCGTCGGTCCCGCATACAAGCCAAACGGCAACCCCTTCAGCGGCGCACATGGCGAGGGTCCCGCCGGGGCCAAAAGACTCGTCGTCAGGGTGCGCAAATACGGCCAGCAGGGCGCGGCGGCCGGGTTTCTCAGCTCGTTGGCTCATGGTCGTCTATCGCTCCGAAGTCGGTTCCAGTGTATATCACGGGACGCGCCAACGTCAAATTGACCTTGCGGAGGGCAATTGTTGTGCCCATAATATTCTATGATATAATTGTAGTGATCTATGATATAATGGTAGTGATCTATGATATAATTGTAGTGGCGTACGCTATTCTACTGAACCTGAGCATAGGGGACGGTTCACATGACATCCACAGAGAAATGGTCATCACAGCCGGCGAGGCCGGCACAGGTTCCTCAGTCCCATTTGGGCGGGGCCTACGCGCCCGCTTACGCCCCCGCGCCGAGGGCGGTGCCCAGCAGACGCCCGCGCAAGCATCTCTGGGGCCTCTTCTGGATCCTCTTGATCGCCTGGCTGCTGCTGATCGCCGCTGTGGTGGCCGCGGCCTCCACGCTATTCCAGCTCTACCAGAGCGACCTGATTCTACCCGGCGTCCGGGTGATGGACACCGACCTGGGAAGCTGGTCCAAAGCCGATGCTGCCAGAATGCTCGGCAGGGATTGGCAGAGCCGAACGATAGAAGTCACTGCGGAAGGGGCGGGTGCGACGGCATCCTGGACCGTGACACCCGACGAACTTGGTCTGCTTCTCGATCCCGAGGAAACGGTTCGCCTTGCCCATGCCGCGGGACGGTCGGCCGCCGATCTGCCGGAGATACGCGAAGTCACGCGTAGGCTGCTCCCGCTGCTGCCGGCCACCATGGGCCTGCCGCTGGCCATCGCGGATCCGGGTGGAGCCGCAGAACCGCTTGAGATTGCGCCGGTCAAGCGCTTCGACTCGATGGCGGCCGCCACGACCCTACGCGATTTTGCTCAGCAACTTCAGATTGCCCCGCGCGATGCGACCCTTAAGATCACCGACGGTCAGGTTGAGACTACCGAGTCCTCTGACGGCCGCGCCATGGATCTCGCGGGGACGCTCGCGGAACTCGACCGCGACCCCTGGCGGGCTTTTGATGAGGGGAGCCTAGCCCTGACGGTCGTGCCTACGAAGGCTCAAATCACCGACCTTAGCTCTGTCCTCGAGGGCGCGCGGAGACTCCTGAACGGTAGCGTGACCGTCGTGGTTTGGGATCCGGTCGTGGACAGGCGTTCAAGTTGGGTGCTCACGCCGGATGTCTTCGGCGCCTGGTTAGTCCCTCCAGAGAACCTGACGGCGGAAGGCGCCGACGAGTGGACAGTGAACGAGGCGAAGGCGGCGGAGTGGTTGCAGAACCAGAACGCCAAGCTTGGCGACGACCGCGGCGTCAACGTCGCGAAGCACACTGCGGCTATTGTCGACGGCATCATGGCAGGCGGCTCCAACCTGAAGCTGCGAATATACCGCAGCGACCGCCGGCACACCGTGAAGTCGGGGGAGACCGTATCGAGCATTGCCGTGGACTACGGTATGCCCTATCCGTGGATCCAGCAAGCCAACCCTGGGCTGGGCGACGACATCCGTGTCGGGCAGGAGATCAAGATCCCGTCCCAGGACGCGCTCCTGCCGCTGCCGCCCGTCGAGAACAAACGTATCGTCATCAGTATCGAGCAACAGCGCATGCAGGCGCTTGAAAACGGCCTCGTCAAATGGGATTGGCAGGTCAGCACGGGCATCGACTCCAGCCCGACCTCCCCCGGCATCTTCCAGGTCCAAACGCACGAGCCGCTCGCCTACGCCGCCAACTGGGACCTCTGGATGCCTCAATTCATGGGCATCTACCAGCCCGTGCCCACGTCGGACTTCATGAACGGGTTCCACGGATTTCCCACGCGCGGCGACAAGCAACTTCTTTGGACGAACAGCCTGGGCCATCCCGTCACCTACGGCTGCATCCTGTTGAGCAACGAAAACGCCAAGAAACTCTATGATTGGGCCGAAAAGGGCGTGATCGTCGAAATCCGCAAGTAGCATCGGTCACGTCCCGAGCTGCGGGCCGCCGCGCTGCCGGGGACAGATCGGGGGGTTGCCCGGGGGCTGCCTCTTGGGCGATCACCCCGGGCGGAGGGGATCCGGGACCGTCCCGTAGACGCACTCGAACCCGTAGTATGCCGCCCCGAGGAGTGCGGCCTTAGTATTCAGAATGACGTGGACCGGGATCCGGTCCATCAGCTCCGACAGTCGCCCCTTGCTGCGGAACGCTCGCTCGAATTGCTCGGTCTTGAGCAAGGGAAGGATGCGCGGGGGGATCCCACCGCCCAGGTAAACACCTCCCGTCGCCAGAAGCTTGAGTGTCAGATTGCCGGCCTCCGTGCCCAGGATCAGAGCGAAGGCCTCCAGGGTTGCCTTGGAGAGCGGAGAGGGCTTGTCCGCATCGAGCGCGGTGCGGACGATTACCCTCGTGGGATCATCTGTAGAGGCGATCTCGTCTGACAGCCACGCCGGCTCCTCGGCATACCCGTATTCCTTCAGGAAATTGTAAATATTCGGAATACCCTTCCCCGAACAGACACGCTCGTAGCTCACGTGATCGAAGCGCTCCAGCAGATAGCAGAGCAACTGCACTTCGCGCGGGTTAACCGGGGCAAAATCGGTGTGGCCACCCTCAGACGGGTGTGCGCGGTACCGAGTGCCGTCCCAGGTCAGAAAGGCTTCCCCAAGGCCGGTGCCGGGGGCGATCACGGCGATAGCGCCGCCGGCTGTCGCCAGGCCGGGGACCACAGTATCGTAATCCGCGCCGGTGAGGTAGGGCACGGCATTGGCGATTGCTGCCAGATCGTTGAGCAGACAGACCGACGGGGTGCGAAGGGCGGCTCCCAAGTCCGCGACGTCGATGACCCAAGGGAGATTTGTGATGGAGGCGCGGCCGCCGACCACCGGTCCGGCCACGCCAAAACTGGCGTGTTCCACCGGAAGCCCGGTCCGGCGCAGGAACTCCTCGACCATGTCCTCAAGGCTTGCATACTGAGCGCTTCGGTAGGTGGCTTCCGCTAGCGGGGCGCGGGGACCCGCTTCGGGAGAATAGACCGCCAGGCTCGTCTTGGTGCCGCCGATGTCGCCTGCCAGGAGCATGTGCTCGACCTCCTCCCTCGGATGGCGCGATTCTAAACGACTTCCTCAGGTCGTGCAACTCGCATCGCGCTGAGCCAGTCGCGTTTCCCGACTGCGCAGCTCGGGCCGGCCGTTGACGCTGCGGCGGAGCCCGGCTACAATGACTCCGGGCCCTGCGCTGCTGGCTGCCTGGGATCGAAGAGCGTGTGAAGCGCCTGGGGAGGACCATGCAAATCCTGCTGTTGCACCCAGAGGACGACGTCGCCCTCGCAATCATCGAGCTGTCGGCGGGACAAGCTATCGACCTGGAGGATCGCATTGTAGTCGTGCGCGAACCGATCCCCGCTGGCCACAAGCTGTCGGTGCGCTCGATCGGGCTGGGTGATGTTGTAACCAAGTACGGTCAGCCCATTGGACGCGCCACGGCGAACATCGCCCAAGGAAATCACGTCCACACCCACAATCTTGAGAGCCTCCGCGGTCGGGGCGACCTTGCCGCCTCTTCGCCCGGGATGTCACTCCACTATGACTCGGGCGCCGGCGTGAATTCGACCCCTGACGCCTCAAAGCTGACCTTCAATGGGTACCGGAGGCGTGATGGCCGGGTCGGGGTACGTAACCACGTCCTGGTGCTGGCGACAGTCCAGTGCGCCAACGGGGTGGTGGATCGCATCGGCCGCGAGGTGCCCGAGGTGATTGCGCTGTCACACGCGTGGGGCTGCTCGCAGATCGGCGACGACTTGGCGCAGTCGCGGCGGGTCCTGGAGGAATTCGCCGGTCACCCGAACGTGGGAGCCGTGCTGCTGATTGGGCTTGGCTGCGAGACTATGCCGGGCGTCGAGATGGAGGAGAAGCTTGCCGCAGCGGGCGTGGAGGCACGGCGGCTGGCGATCCAGGACGAGGGCGGCAGCCTAGCCACGGCCGCCAGGGGTGTTGCGATCGCCCGCGAGCTGCTTCAGCAGGCATCCAGGGCTCGCCGCGAGGCTTGTACCGTCTCCGAACTCGTCGTCGGCCTGGAATGCGGGGGATCGGATGCGTGGTCGGGTGTGACGGCCAACCCGGCGGTGGGAGTCGCCAGCGACATGATCGTGGGCACGGGCGGAACTGCGGTGCTCTCCGAGGTGCCGGAGTTTATCGGCGCCGAGCATCTGCTGGCGGCGCGTGCAGCCACGCTCGAGGTGGCCCACCAAATCGTGGCTGCGACGTTCAGGCGCGAGGCAGAAGCGATGCGAATGGGCGTCGACATCCGAGGCAGCCAACCTACGCCGGGCAATATGGCCGGCGGCCTGACCACGATCGAGGAGAAATCACTCGGGGCGATCGCCAAAGGTGGCGCTTCGCCCGTGTCGGAGTTCGTGCCCTACGCCTGCCGGCCAGCCGCGCGAGGACTGGTGGTGATGGACACGCCGGGCAACGATCCGGAGTCAGTAACCGGTATGGTGGCGGGAGGGGCCCAGATCGTCGTCTTTACGACGGGACGTGGCTCACCGACCGGCTGCCCGATTGCGCCGGTCATCAAAGTTGCCTCGAACACGGCCATGTACGCGCGCCTGGCCGGCGATATGGACCTGGATGCCGGCACAGTGATTGGTCACGGAGAGCCGATGGCGGCCGCAGGAAGGCGCATCTACGACGAGATCCTGGCAGTCGCCAGCGGCAAGCAGACTGCGGCCGAAGCCCTTGGGAACAGGGAGTTCGCCATCAACGTCATCGGGCCGCGCATCTAAGGCTAATCCCCGATGATCTTCACCAGAACCCGCTTCGCGCGTCCGCCGTCGAACTCACCATAGAAGATCTGCTCCCATGGGCCGAAGTCGAGTCGACCGTTTGTGATTGCCACAACGGCCTCGCGGCCCATGACTTGGCGTTTCATGTGCGCATCGGCGTTGTCCTCGCCGGTGAGGTTGTGGCGGTACTGGCCGGTTGGGGCATGCGGCGCCAACCGCTCAAGCCATTCATCGTAGTCCCTGTGCAGGCCTGACTCGTCGTCGTTGATGAATACCGACGCCGTGATGTGCATGGCGTTCACCAGGGCCAGACCCTCCTTCACGCCGCTCTCGCGCAGCGCTCCTTCGACCTGATCTGTGATGTTGAGGAATCCACGGCGCCCCGGCACGTTGAACCACAATTCCTTGCGATAGCTCTTCACGGTCCCCCCTGGCCACGCGATTCCCGCGTCCCGGTATTGTCCGGTTTCTCGATGGGATAGCCCGCACGCGCCCAGGCCACCATCCCGCCCAGCATATTGAAGACGTCGCGGTACCCATGCGCCCGCAAGTACCAAGTGACCCTTTCGCTGCGGTTTCCGCTGTGGCACGCCACGATTACGGTCCCGCTCTCCGGGATCTCCTTGAGGCGGCCGGGCACCTCCATCATGGGAATGAGCACAGCGCCCGGGATGTGGCCCTGGGCCCATTCCCATGGTTCGCGCACGTCCAGCACCATTACGCCGTTTCGGGGCGTCAGTCCTGCGACGTCGGCAACTTGCATCCCGTGGGTAGCTTCGATATCAGGCATCTTCAAAGCATCTCAATCTGCCAATCAACAAGCTCGGCGTCAAGGCGCCACTCGACCACGCTCTCGGCAATCCGGGTGAGCAGGCCGTGCACGTAGTCGGGGCTGGACGACACGCAGGCGACCGCCAGAACCGTGTGACCCAACTGGTCCTGATCCTCTGCCTCGACGACGGAGACATTGAACTCGTGGCGAATCCGGGCGACCAGGGGTTTGACCACCCCCCTCTTTTCCTTGAGGGAGGCAATCCCCGGAACATAGATCTCCAACGTGAGAAGCCCGACGCTCGCCATCTCAAGCGCCCTTAAACGCGAGATCTAGCGCCCGCCTCACAAACTCGCGTTCCGACTCGAACGTCAGCAGCGCTTCCGCCTCCGCGAGGTCCGCGGCCCAGCGAGGCCGGAAGCGTGCTTCTTCGGAGGCCGGGCTGTCGAAACTCGGCTGTCCCCGCTCTAATTGTGTCAGTCGCATCAGGTAGTAGTGCTCGCGGCGCCGGACACGTTCCCCGTTGAGATCGAACAGGTTGGTAGACTGCCCCAGGTCCGCAACGACCTCAAGCCCACAGTAGCCGGTCTCTTCGCACACTTCACGCAAAGCGGCCTGCAGGTCCGACTCACCCGCCTCGACGTGACCTTTCGGCAAGCGCACCTCGTGGCGCGGAGCGCCATTTCGGAACACCGACCTCTCGATCAACAGCGCCCGCCCACTCGCGTCCTGGACGATTCCGCCCGCCGCACTGTACTCCTTTCGCTTCATGATCGCCCGGTCCATGTCGAAGAACCATATTTATCGTGCGCCAGCTGCATCGCACATCGCTGTTCCTCCGGGGTCAGGTCAGAGGGCAGCAACACGATTCCCAACGCCGCGGTGAAACCTGCGGTCAAAGCGTCACTCGCCTCCTGTAGCCCGATGACGCGCCCCGTCAACTCCTCCGCGGTGACCGCATGCTCGGCCAACGACCGCCGGAGCGCTGCGCGGTCGGCCTCGGACGAGAACTGCAAACATTCGATCAGACGAGTGAGGTCCCCGGCCAACGGAAGCGATCCGTGCTGGAGCACGAACCCGCTCCGCCTATTCTGGGCGCTGCCCAACAGTTTCCTGCCACGCACGACGATCTCGTATGCCGAAGGCACTTCGAAGCAGGCAGCTGAAACGTCCGGCCCGGCCCGGTTAGTGGCGGGCGCCTCCTCGGCCGGGATGCCGAGCCTTCGCAATCCGTCGACCAGACCGCCTGCCAAGCGGAGGTATGCGTCGAGAACCAGGCCTCGCATAACGGGGTGGTCCGGCGGCGCCACCACGCTGTATGTCAGCTCCTCGGTGTGCAAAATGGCCCGCCCGCCCGTGGGGCGCCGGACGACCTGGTAGCCAAGGGCCGCGCAACGCTCAGCGTCTATCGCCGACATCGGTTGGTTCCGCCCGAGCGACACGCACGGGGGATCCCACGCGTAGAAGCGCAGCGTGGGCGGCACCTGGCGCGCACTTACTGCCGCGCCGATGGCCTCATCGATCGCCATGTTGTCGGCACCAGGCGCGGCCCCGTGGCGCAGAAGCCGCCAAGCATCACTCACCTCGCTGCCTCGTCACAAAGGGCAGCTGCGCTACCGTAGCGGCGATCTCTTCGTCGCCCCGTAGCACCGTAACCGTGCCTCCCGGTGTGGCGGCATCGCGCGGAACGACCGCCAGCGCGATCGAGCGGCGTAGAAGCGGCGACCAGGTTGCGCTCCCCACGTAACCATTGCGGCTGCCGGCGACTCGGACCGGCGCCCCCGCCAGGCCCGCTGTCTCGGCTGTTTCGGCCAAATTCAAGCCGACCAGGCGCCGCGTGATCTTGTCATAGTTTAGCTGGCGGGCGATGACTTCCTGACCGGTATAGCACCCTTTACTGGTTGCGATTGCGTCCTCCAGGCCGGTCTCCAAAGGCGTTGCCTGCTCGCCGAGCTCGCTCCCCCACGAAGGGATGCCGGACTCGATGCGAAGCGACTCTAACTCTGCCTTGTCGAGTGCGGGACCTATTCGCTGCAGTGCAGCTCGGGCACCTTCGCCGTGCGCCGCCGGCGCGACCAGCGTCCAATTTGCCAACTCCAGTGATCCCCCCCGTTGGACCACCAGCTCCTCACCGGCGATCGTCGCGTGCGTCCAGCCGTAGGGTGCGATCTCATCGAGCGGCTTCCCGGCAAGCGCGTTCAGCGCCGGGGTGGCGCCTGGTCCGAACAGGCCTATCTGCATCACCTCGGCGCTGGCGTCGGCGATTTCCACCTCGTCGCCCCAGAAGATCAGGCCCTCAAGGTAGCGGGCCACTGACTGCTTCTGCTCGGGTGCCGTCCGTGCGAACAGCACTTCTTCCCCGGCCAGCACGACAAGAAGTGCGATCATCCGCCCGGTCGCGGAACACAATACTGTGGGCAATCCGCCGCCTGCGGCCAGGCCGCGCAAGTCATTCGTGGATAGCCGCTGCAGGAAGTCCAGGCGATCTCTGCCGGTTACCCGCAACCACCCATGCTCGCTCACGTCCACAAGGGCGACACTCCGCCTCGCGGCGGCGTAGGCCAAAGTCAATTCGGCTCTCAACACCGTACCCGTCCCCTCCGCTCGCAGAGCGGTTTGGCATTATAGCACCGCCTCGCAAGGCCTGGCAATTGCCCACCGGCGCAGATGCTGCTACAATCGCGCCGAGCTGGCGCGCTCGAAACCGGATGGCGAATTTGCGTTTGTTCAGAAGAGGGTGTATGCGAGCGGCGCTAGACGAGGGGAGGCGAGAGGCGATGGTAGATCATCTACTGGCCGGCAAGCGTGTCCTGCTGGGCGTGAGCGGCGGTATTGCGGCGTACAAGGCCGCCGATTTATGCAGCAAGCTGGTCCAGACCGGCGCCGAGGTAGATGTCATTATGACCGAAGCGGCGGCTCGCTTCGTTGCGCCTCTGACCTTTAGCGCGCTGAGCGGTCACCCTGCCCGCATCGACATGTGGGCCGAGCCGGCGGGCGAGGCGATTCCGCACGTGCGTCTCGCCGCCTTGGCTGATCTTGTGGTTGTCGCGCCGCTGAGCGCGAACACCCTGGCAAAGTTGGCGCTCGGACTCGCCGACAACCTGCTCACGTCGACGTTGCTTGCTACCTCCTCTCCGTGGGTTCTGGCGCCCGCAATGGAAACGCACATGTGGGCCAACCCGTTGACCCAGGGTCATGCCGCGGTATTGCGCGCCCGGGGCGCGGTGCTGGTTGGGCCGGGCGAAGGCCGCCTGGCCTCCGGCTCCTACGGCGCCGGACGGATGGCCGAGGCCGTCGAGATTCTCGCCGCGGCGCGGGGCGTGCTGGCGGCCGGTGGGCTTCTTGCAGGCCGGCGCGTCCTGGTCACTGCCGGCGGCACCCAGGAGCCACTCGACCCGGTGCGCTACCTGACGAACGCCTCGTCGGGCAAGATGGGGGTAGCACTGGCCGGAGCTGCGCGCGACCTTGGCGCAGCAGTGACTCTGATCCACGCGCCCCTCGCAGTGCCGCTGCCATTCGGCGTGATGAGTGTGCCCGCACGTACCGCCAGCGCGATGTGCGAAGCCGTCCTCTCGCGGCTGACCGGCACGGATATCCTGATCGGCGCGGCTGCTGTAGCCGATTTCCGACCTGCTCAAGCAGTGGAGCAGAAGATCAAGAAGACCCCCGGCCAGGAGGAATTGTCCCTGCGTCTGGTGCGCAACCCAGATATCCTCGCCGCGGTGGCGGGACGGCGGGCGGAGACCGGCTGGCCTAAGACAGTGATCGGGTTCGCAGCTGAGACTGAGGATCTCATCTCGAACGCGGCGGCCAAGTTGGCGAGCAAGAGGCTCGACATAATCGTGGCGAACGACGTTTCGCAGCCAGGCAGTAGCTTCGGATCGGACGACAACCGTGTGACCCTGCTTTTCTCCGGTGGTCGCCAAGAGGCCTTACCGATCATGTCCAAGGATGGGGTCGCGTACGCTGTGCTGGCTGCTGCGATGGAGACGCTCACCACACGCTGACGAAACGTCTGAAGTCGCCGTCCCCGACGGCTCCCGCTCGAGAACGATCCGGGTCACAACACATCGGAGCTTCAATGGTATCAACCTCCGCACCGGCTGCCACCCTGTCGGCAGCGAAGCTGCGCTCCGTGCGCCTTTCGCAGACTGCCGGCTACTTGGTGGCGTTTATCGCGCTGGGGATGTCAAGTGCCTCGCTCGGCCCCACATTGCCCGGTCTGGCCCTCCAAACGGGGTCCCGTCTGAGTGAGATCAGCTTCCTGTTCAGCGCGCGGGCTCTTGGGTATCTGCTTGGCTCCATCGTTTCGGGCCGGCTCTACGATCGACTGCCGGGCATGCGGTTGATGGCGGGAGTACTGGCGATCATCGCAGTTGCCCTATTCTTCATCCCGGCGATCCCGCTGCTGGCGGTGCTCGCCGTAGCGATGCTGCTTCTGGGCACGGGCGAAGGAGCGGCAGACGTCGGCGGAAACACGCTCATCGTCTGGACGCACGGGGAGCGGGTAGGCCCGTTCATGAACGCGCTGCACTTCTGCTTCGGCCTCGGCGCATTCGTGGCGCCGATCATCGTGGCGCAGGCGATTCTACGCACGGGAGGGATCACCTGGGCTTACCGGTTGTTGGCACTTCTGATCCTGCCTGCCCTGGTCTGGCAGTTGCGTACGCCCAGCCCGCATGCGCCTGCGGCCCCAGCCGTGGGCGGCCTGAAGGCCGCACGGCCCTGGGCGGTGTTCTTGGTCGCGACCCTGCTGTTCTTCTACACGGCCGGCGAGCTGAGCTATGGCGGCTGGGTGTACACCTACGCCCTCCGGCTTGGGATTGGCAACGCTCAGACTGCCGCCTATTTGACCTCGGCGTTCTGGGGCTCGCTGATGCTCGGCAGGTTGGTCTCCATCCCGATAGCGGCGCGATTCTCCTCTTCGGCCATCCTCCGCGCTGATCTGCTCGGATCGCTGGTGGGACTCGCGATCGTGCTGGCGGGCCGGTCATCGCCCACCGTATTGTGGGTGGGCACGCTTGTATTTGGCTTCGCGATGGCTTCCGTCTTTCCGACCGTCATCTCGCTGGCCAGCACGATGATGAACACCACCGGTAGGGTTACCGCGTGGTTCCTGGTAGGCGCCAGCTTGGGCATCATGGTCTGGCCCTGGCTCATCGGCCAACTCTTTGAGCCGGCCGGACCACAAGCCGTAATGTGGCTGATCGGACTGTCGGTGATAATGTCGCTCGCCGTCTACACACTATTGATGCGTGAAGCGCGCCGGGCGAGCTGATCCGTGATACGGAGCTGGATGCTCGCATCTCACACCGCACTTCTTCGTCAGGAGAGAGGTTGAGCCCAAACGAGACGCTGACAGCGGTTCCCGGCATCAAGGTCGGCCACGCGACGGATCCCGTAGGGCTGACCGGCTGCACCGTCATCCTCTGCGAGGGCGGCGCCACGGGCGGCGTGGACCAGCGGGGCGGCGCTCCCGGCACGCGCGAGACCGACCTTCTGCGTCCCATGCACCTGGTTCAGAAGGTGCACGCCGTCCTCCTGGCGGGGGGCAGCGCCTTCGGCCTCTCGGCGGCCGATGGCGTGGTGCGGTACCTCGCCGAAAGGAACATCGGGTTCAACGCCGGGTCTGCGCGCGTTCCGATTGTTCCGGCCGCCATCCTGTTCGATCTGGGCGTCGGCGATGCGAAAGCGCGTCCCGATTCCCAGATGGGTTACGCCGCCTGCCAGGCTGCCGGAGAGGGTCCGGTGGCCGAAGGCAATGTGGGTGCAGGCACGGGCTGCAGCGTGGGGAAATTCTTGGTTCGGGCCGCGCAACCAAGGCGGGGATCGGCACGGCCAGCCTCGCGCTGAGGGGAGGTCTGGTTGTGGGCGCCCTGGTCGCGGTCAACGCCTTCGGCGATGTTGTCGACGAACACGGCCGGATCATCGCCGGGGCAAGGCAGCTTCCAGGCCCGGGGTTCGCAAATACCTTATCGGTACTGCGAAGCCGGAC